>Ga0196981_1000047_pt1 | contig 151022 bp, 91 predicted proteins | sample S3_2013CmetaG_FD_155462 | JGI IMG/M metagenome (GOLD analysis project Ga0196981, IMG submission 155462) | Soil microbial communities from Anza Borrego desert, Southern California, United States - S3_20-13C | ecosystem: Environmental > Terrestrial > Soil > Desert | place: USA: California...
TGAAGGTCCATCGCGCGATTGATGCTTTCTAAACGCGAGACATACATGAGACTCGTTAAGATTCTATGACAACCATTAGGAGTTTGCACTGTGCGAGGGCTCCCTTCAGGGATCAAGGGTGCGGGCGTGCAATAAAGACCAGGTTGTTGAGAATAAACTATTCTATTCCTTCGCTCACCCTTTTGTTCCCTGAAGGGTCCATCGCGCGATTGATGCTTTCGAAACGCGAGACATACATGAGGACTCGTTAAGATTCTATGACAACCATTCGGAGTTTGCACTGTGCGAGGGCTCCCTTCAGGGATCAAGGGTGCGGGCGTGCAATAAAGACCAGGTTGTTGAGAATAAACTATTCTATTCCGTCGCGCACCCTTTTGTTCCCTGAAGGGTCCATCGCGCGATTGAATAAGGGCTTCACGGCGGAGTTTGCTTTTAAGAAAAACAATTAATAAACTTTGTAGCGCCTGAAACAAAAAATCCAGATTGAAGCACGAACTAACCATAACCCTTTCATTTCTTTTTCTGGCTACGGATATTCTTACGGCGCAGGACTCAAAAAACTACGACGCATCACTGACGGACGCGGCCATCCAATTGTCAGTAGGCGGTGGCTCCGCGGCATCGCAATGGTTCCAGGATCTATATGATTATGGCCAGTCTTCGGCGGATCCGAAGGCGGATCTCGGTGGTTTTGCCGTAAGCTTTGCGGTTCTAAAAAGCCTGAATGACCGTATTCAACTCGGAGGTGAGGTTGGAATATTTGTAATTGGTCCCGGGTCTCTTAGGGGTCTGAGCTACGGTCCGTATACGTGTTATGGTTCCGGTTGCGGCGGTTCCCCAACAGACGACACCGGAATTCATTTTGGCCCGCTCGCGGCGCTCCGGCTCTTTACGGTGGGACGTTTGGTATTCCGCCTGGAAGGTGGTGGTGGACTCAACTTCTTTAACCTGAACGACGCCGGTCCGGCGCAAAGCAAGAACCGCTCTGTTGAATTTGTAGAAGGCAGCCCCTATTACTCGTCCAAGCCCGGCGCGGAGCCCTACCTTGCAGGTAGGATTGCGCCGGCAATCATGCTCTTGCGCAATGGGGGCTCGGGAATTTCTATTAACCCGTACGTTAGTGTTCTTAAAACATTCGGTATGACAGACACGAAGTCTGTAACCTTTGGTGGATCGCTTGGAATATTCATTGGAGGAAAATGAGTATTGACCTTGTATGCATGCCCCCGTTGAGGACTGGTTATTCTTCCGGCCGACCGGCTAGCTGCCGAATTCACACGCCAGTCACAAATAACATTTTACACTTAACAAACTGCATGGGTTTTCACCATCAATTTTTAAGGTATAAATCCCAGTGTTCTACTCCCTCCATAACAAAGTGCAACACCGAAAAAAAGGTAAGCTGAAACACCCAAGCGCCCGTCGCGTTACTTAAGTGACCTTCTGTGTTGAACCAATCGCTGAAGAAACAAATCTATTTTTAATTTCATACCTTCGGGCTGATCCCTCACAAACATGAAAACCCCCCAACCTGCCCTTCTTATCTTCTTTTGTTGTATTACGTTTTCCTCCGCCGCGCAGAACCTGTACAGCGCGCGTGGCTATTGGGAGGAATCCAACAAGCCGGCCTATAAAGAGATCAAGGACAAAGAGGCTCGCGGCGATTCGCTCAACAGCGAGGAACTGACCTACAAGGCTGATTATGAAACCTACCTGAATAGTTATTTTGAGCGTCTGTCCGCCGAGGAAAAAAACCGGTATGCCCAAATGAAATCGCAGTGGGATGCTGAAGGCAGGCAACCACCACCAGCAAAACTGGCTGAAGATTTTGAATGGCGCACACGCGACCGTATAACGAATGCGTTGTACGGCATGTACTATGGCATATCCGTTGTCGCTGCGGCTGATATCGACGACGCCGCAGCTGCGGGTATCCCTTTGATCACGGGTGGCCTTTGGCTTCTTGGTCCCGCTATTAACCCGCGAAAATACGACGGTATAACACAAACCACCATTCGTGCGAGTAACACGGGTAAACTGCTGGGCCTTGTTTATGGCGCTTCCCTGGGAATGGGCACACTCGGCGACGATCATGGAGATGCGATCTTCTTGATGTCCTCTGTTGCCAGCATCACGCTTGGAGAGGTAGGTTTTCAGCTTCAAAAGAAAAAGCAGTTGAGTGACGGGCATGTGGAAATGCTGAGGCATTACGGTCTGCTGGGCCCCTGGATTGGCTTCGCAACCGCCACCGCGGCATCCAACGAGATCACCACAGAAATCGCCGGGTGGTCACTGCTCACCGGAGGTGTTGCAGGACTTGCTATCGGGCATCGACAGGCAACAAAGTATAACTATACGAAAGGTGATGTGGATGCGATCACCAGCCTGGCGACGATCGGCGTTGGCGTTGGATTCACATTGGTGGCCGAAGCCTTTGAAGACGGTTCTCCGGGTTTGATCCTCATTCCTGCGGCCACCTCGATCGCGGGCACGGTCATCGCTCAGCGCTCCGTAAGGGGCGCTCATCTTACGAACAAGCAGGGCAGTGTGATCAACCTGGCGACGTTGGGTTCAGCGATGATAGCGCTTGGCATACTCACCATCGCCGAAACCGAATCGGTCACAGCCTGGATTGGCGTACCGTCTTTGATGGCGCTCGCCGCTCACGAGATTGCATTCCAAAAATTCAAAAGAGAAAACCTGTTAACAGGGGAATCTCTCCGGCGGAAGCACAGCGCGAAATTGTCGATGCGGTTCAGCCCTGAAAACTATTTCATCAATCAGAAGCAGTTCGAGCGTACCGTGCGCGCATCGGCAAATCGTATCGGCAATCCGGTATTCACGCTGAAGGTTACCTTCTGACTTGCAGAGCTTTCAAGGCAGTTTGAAGGACGTCAGCCCACGAGATAGATAGTTGTTTTTTTCGAGTGACTGATATAACCAGATCGATGATGCGGCATTTTGTTGGAAATCCTTTCGCCTTCTCTACCGATCACGCCGTCGCCTGATGAATCAATACGTTATCCATAGACGTCATTAGCTGAGCCTCAACGCTCTCGCAGAACTCTTTCAGGGGAGTGCAAAAGGTTTCAGGCCGCGGTAAGAAAGGCTACGAGCGCCATATTCCGGAGAGAGTCGTCGCGAGTCGATAACAATTCTTAAAAAGGGATTGCCGGCCGTGGATTTTCATTATTTCTCAACAATCCAGACACGCATAGCCTCAATCTGTCCGTAGCCACCCCGAGTGCCGGCAAACTCACCGTTTTTGAATATCCGCGAATCCCCTTTTCCGCTCTCATGAGCCTGGTACAATACATCATACATGTCCTCATCGGCACCCTCTAACCTGACTGCGAAACCCTGCAATTTTTTGTCCTCTTCCCTGCTTCCACAAAACTGGCCTTCGTTGAGCCAAGCTGTGTCTTCTCCTTCGATATTTGCCATGTATAACAACTCAATGTTCCCGCCGATATTCAGTCTTTTGATGCGGAACCCTTCCAATCGACGTGATTCACCGATCGTTCCACACCATCCGTCGTCGTCGCAAGACACCTCCCCTAATCCGTCCAAATAAACTGAAAGACTCAATCCATGCGAACTCAGATTTGATGTATTTATGTGCCGCGTAAGCACAAAATTGTGTTCCTCGCCGGCGCGAAGGCCAGCGATTTCGTCCTCCTCAAGAACTTCGACATTCCCGTTTTTCATGACGATCTCCGGTTTTGCCACTCTGATAGCGCTCAATACCGGCCAAGGCTCCCAAATCACAAATTCGCCAAGGTTGCCCGTGCCTTCCTGATTGTGAATATATACTTTAATCCTACCCGGGATTACGCCATTTACGGGCAGTATCCAGCCCCCCAATTCGTTGGTTTTGAACTGGTATTCATCCGCGGTTGACAAGGAATAATTGCGGGCAAAACTTTTTGCGCTCGTTGAATCATTCCTGATGAAAAGCCTGCCCTGAACATAAGTTGGCGCCATGAGCGTATGCATGGTCAACACGATCAACAATATCAACACAACAATTGCAATTACATGTTGCAACCATGGCCTGAGCGTGGCGAAATGATTGTCAAGGAACTGGACGAACAACCCGATAACCCCAAAGCGAGTGTCTGTTTTGGTTTTGGTTTCGGTGTCTGACGTGTCGGGGTCGGTAACGTCTGTGAGGTTTTTCATGTTGTTGGAATTTTAGGGATTGAATGATTCAGTCGACCGGGGTATGTTTGCAGTTGATAATAAAAAAAATAAGCCCATCACTTCCTTTTTCAAGGAAATATGATGGGCTCCATCTTCGTTCGAATGAAGTTAGGTCGTGACAGGAGAGAAAACAATTTTTAGGAAACAAATATTTGACCTTGATTCATCACATTAACGAATTAGCATGATGAATATCTTCGCCCTACCGGGCTGGTTTAACGTAAGAAAGGCGCGGAGGATCAGTGTGGGTTGAGCCAATGAAATTGGTGCGACAGCCCAGCACACGCCCGCTTGTCGTTCGGGCTGAACCCTCACAGCTCGCAAGTCCAAGGTTTCGCTTCCTCGCTAAGGCGCTCCTGTTTCGGTCCGGTGGCGTTCATTGATAAATTTTATCACGTCAATCGTGGCATTGTATGTGTCGTTGGCGTACGTCAGGCTGCACGCGCCGAAAATGAAGGAATAGCCTCGTTCCTTCCCGAACGCCGCGACGTAACCGTTGACCTTTTTCCGGATGTCGGCAGTGTATTGTTCAGAAACTCCTGTTCGCACTGTTCGAAGTTCGCGGCGTTTTCCTGGCAGGTTTCGATCATGCCTTTCTTTCTCCCTCACAGATGAGGTGTGCAAATGAATCGAGGCGGGCTTTGTGTTGTTCTTTGAGGTTGTTCAGCTTGGTCTCAAGATCTTTTTTGCAGCGAAGCAAATCCCTCCTGGTCGAGAATGTACCCTTTTTTCCCGTAGAGGTGATTATGTCCTGGCCAGGCTGGTAAAGGAAATCCGTTCGGTCATCGATCAAAAATAAACCTGGAAACAGTACAGCCGCAGCCCCGCCAGGAGCGATCTGCCACAGATAAAATCCCTATATTTGCGCTGTTATGCGATTAGCCCCTCTCGCTCCCCTCCTGCTATTGATTTCCATCAAAGCTGTCAGCCAGAATAGTCAGGGCCTGCGGTTTATACAGAACAAAGGACAATGGAATGAGGGCGTTGATTTTCAGGCCCAGGTGCCGGGCGGGCGTGTCGGCGTTTCCGCTACAGGATTTTCAGTTCTGCTCCTTGACATGGAGGAAATAGAGCACCGGCATCTGGCAAGTCATGCGGCAATTAACGAATCAAACGCGCAATCGGTAACTGAACCCATCAATGCGCACTATTTCCGCATAAATCTTTTGGGGTCCAATCAGCTATCAAAGGCAACTGTGGAGACGCCATTGGATGGCCACCACAATTATTTTCTTGGCAATGATTCTTGCCGCTGGGCTTCGAATGCATTGGCATTCGCCACTATCCTATATCCGGATGTTTATGACGGAATCGATTTTCGCATATCATCGATGGGCAATAATCTGAAATACGATTTCGTGGTGAAGCCAGGAGCTGATCCCTCGCAAATAAAGATTGAATACAGCGGCGTGGACGGCATTGAAAAATCCAATGAAGAATTGGAAATCCGGACAGCGGTTGGATCTGTTACCGAACTAAAGCCTTTTTCGTATCAGGCCAGGGATGGTGACAAACAAAACGTTCCAAGTGAATACCGGCTCGACAATGACATTGTTTCGTTTTCTTTTCCTGCTGACTATGATAAATCCCGTGAGTTGATCATCGACCCGATCCTGATCTTTTCAACCTACTCGGGATCCACCGCGGACAATTGGGGGAGTACGGCAACTCCTGGTGAAAATGGTACACTTTACTCCGCTGGCGTAACGAATCAGGATCTGGGCGGGGCATTCCCCGCCACGACAGGCGCATTTCAGACCACCAATCGCGGAAATTTTGATATGGCCATCATTAAATACGATTCAGCCGGAACAAAATTCCTGTACGCCACGCACCTCGGTGGTGTGAATAACGACTCTCCCGAAAGCCTTGTGGTTGATGCAACTTCAGGCGACCTGATTGTTCTGGGTATTTCCAGCTCGCCTGACTACCCGACAGGCTCGAACGCTTTCGACGGTACATTTAATCTCGGCACGACTATTTTTAACCGCGTGCTTAATACCAACGACCAATGGGATATAGTGGTCACACGATTGTCGCCCAACGGCGATCAGTTGGTCGGGTCATCATTTCTGGGCGGATCGGACAATGACGGACTGAACTTTCCAAAACAATCGGGCGGGCCATTGGTAGCGAACTATGGCGATGAGATGCGGGGCGATGTCATTACCGATGAAACGGGGCACGTATATATAAGCTCTGTTACCGCATCCAATGATTTTCCGATCGTTAATGGATTCGATAATTCTTTTAATGGTGGCACAACCGACGGGCTGGTGGCTAAATTGGCGCCCGATTTATCGGCCATAGTTTGGTCGAGCTACGTAGGCGGATCGGGTTTCGATGCGGCCTATTCTATAAAATTTGATAATGATAAAAATCTCATGCTGGCCGGAGGAACTACGAGCGCCGATTTTCCGACAACGACGGGCTCTTATCAAACGGTTTTCAATGGCATCGTGGACGGTTGGATCGCCCGACTGGCCGCCGATGGAAGCGCAATATTGAACGCGACCTTCACCGGCACCCCATCGTTCGACCAGGTTTACTTTGTAGACCTAAACGCGAATGGAAATGTGTTTTGCTATGGGCAAACAGCAGGCGACATTCCCATAACTCCAGGGGTTTACAATAACGTAAAGAGTGGACAGTTTTTGCAAAAATTTTCACCCGACTTAACAACGTTAGTATTCTCAACAGTTTTTGGCGCGCCGTCTAACAGTGGATTGGTCATTCCGAATATTTCTCCAACAGCTTTTTTGGTGAATGACTGCAACAACATCTACATGGCAGGCTGGGGAGGGTTTGTCAACTCAAGCATCCAGACCGGTTTTTGGCAAAGCTCTACCCACGATATGCCGATTACCGATGATGCATACCAAAAAACAACATCGGGTTCAGACTTCTATTTTATTGTGCTCAACGGAGATGCTAGTGAGCTTGTGTATTCAACCTACCTGGGCGGCAGTTCTTCAAAAACGCATGTTGATGGAGGAACCTCGCGTTTCGATAAGTATGGCATAGTGTATCATGCGGTGTGTTCAGGCTGTTCCTTTGGCAATGAAACAGGCCAATCAACCTCAGATTTTCCGACCACCCCCGGTGCCAAATCGCGACTAAACCAGAGCCCGAATTGTAACAATGCCGCATTCAAATTCGATTTGTCTTTACTTCGGGCAATGTTCCAGACCAATTCTTTGGATCTCACGACCCCAGGGTTTAACAATGTTTGTTATCCGGATTCTATCGTATTTGAAAATTTCAGTACCGGAGGGAAGATTATCACCTGGGATTTCGATGACGGTACGATTGTTACCCAGCAGCCTACGGATCCAAGATCGGTTATTCACCAATACCAGCAACCGGGTCAGTATTCTGTAAAGCTCAAAATTACCGATCTCAGCACTTGCAGCCAGACCGATTCAACAGTCAGGGTCATTAATTATTTTAAAGAAAATATAACAGTTGGTGAAGACTCAGTGGTCTGTGAAGGAAATAGTTTTCAACTCGCGGCCAATGGAGGTGTTAGTTACAGCTGGACCAGCGACGATGGAACATTCTATTCCTCGCAGCAGTCGCCCATGGTTCAGCCGGACAGCGCGACAACCTACTTTGTCACGGTTGTCGATGCCAATGGTTGTTCGAAAACCGACACGCTAAATTTAAGCGTAACCCACGATGTCCGCGCTTTTTTTCAAACCTATGACCTGAATTTTTCCAACGCGGGTTACAACGGTGTTTGCCATCCTGACTCTTTGCGATTTAAGAACCTGAGTGTTAACGGCGAGGATTTTGTTTGGGATTTTGATGATGGCAGAATCCTCGCCAAAGCAAAGAGCGACACCGCTTCGATAATTCATGGCTTTCAGCAGCAAGGAGTCTACCAGGTAAAATTAAAAGCCCTGAACCCGAATACGTGCAACAAGGCTGATTCCGTAGTAAGAGCAATCAACTATTTTAAGGATCAAATTGAGGTAGGCGACGATGGTGAGATCTGCCGGGGCACAACCTTCCAGCTAACCGCCATGGGTGGAAGTGTATATTCGTGGTCCACTGAAGACAACACATTCAATTCATCAGATCCCTCGCCCTTTGTGGAGCCGGCAGTCACCACGCAATATTTTGTTACCGTAACGGATGCGAATGATTGTATCCGGAAAGACACGATACAAGTAATTGTGTTGGACAGTGTCGATTTGATTTGGCAGCATTTTTTCAAAGGCAATTGTAGTGACCGGCCTTCCGTTCTTGTTAAAAACCTGACACCACCCGCGGATGAAGTAAGCTTCCTCTTTGACTTCGGCGACGGAACAACTTCGGAGAACACCGAAGTCGAGCATTTATATAAGGAAGACGGACTTTATTCTCTCAGGTTCATTGCTCAAAAAAAATTCTGTTCTTTTGAAGAAACAATACAATTGCCGGTTTACAGACTATGGGTTCCAAATGTATTTACCCCCGATGCCTCCCCCGGCTTCAACGATCATTTTCAGATAGGCTTTGGCACCGATGCAGTGGCGCCGGCCAGTGTTGGCCTAAAAGTACAATTGATTGTGGCTGACCGGTGGGGTAAACAGGTTTTTGAATCTCAAGATTACAGGAATGACTGGAAGGGGCATGACCTCGCTGGCGGTGTTTATTTTGTCCATCTGAAGATTGGAGACCTGGCTACTTGCAAAAGCTGGGTGCATATAGTCAAGTGATTGCAGGATCCGCCTTAACGAAAATCGCGGCCGCCCTCTTGATTTAAGGCAGACTGAGGAACTCATCGCAAGCAGCCTGCCGCCAGAACGCATGCCCGAGCTCAATGAAATATAGCCCCCTAAAGAGACCACATTGAATACAGATCCGATAAAAAGAACCCGATGCGCACGCGAATTCTACTGCTCGTTTTAATTTGCTCTACTGTTGGCGATCTCATGGCGCAGCAACCCTTGAGGGCGAGCGCTAACAGTACAGGTTCGCCGAATACAGGCACAGGTAAATTTTACTACGGTAACGGCAATGAGCCACCGCGTGCCATAGAATTCAACGAGAGAACTGTTGCAACCTCCTATTTCCTCGCCAACATTAACAATTATTTTAAGATCCCTGAAGAATTCACTTTCATAGAAGCGGAATCAAATACCGACAATCTTGGGATGCATCATCGTCTTTTGCAGCAATATTATAATGGCATTCCGCTGGAGGGAATGGGCTACCGGGTTCATGAGAGGGATGGTTTTGTTACTTCAGCCAACGGTAAGGCAGTACGTGATATTAAGCTGGATACTCAAATTATGCTAAGTGAAGAGGAGGCTTTTCACCTGGCCGTAAACTTCCTCCAAACAAAGGATAACACCTTTAGGAACGGTAAGCAGTTGATCGTGTCTAAGGACTTTACATTCACACCCAAAAGTTTTTTTATTGCCTTTCAGTTCGACATAGACGTGTCGCTCACTGAACGATGGAGAATTTCCATTGATGCCAGCAATGGCCAAGTGGTCAATAAAGTAAGTTTAGTTAACACTTGCTTTAAAGAAGACGAATCCCCGCTACCATATGCATTTGGAACGGGTACGACAAACTACTACGGAACGCAAACTATTCGAGTTGAGAGGGCAGGCGATGGTTCTCGTTTGGTGGGACAAACCGAAAATGGAGGAACCATCGAAACTTACGATTTTCGCAACCGGGAAGCTCGTTATTTGTTCTTTGGTCTATACTCGCCATATGATTTTTTTTCGCAAGACTCTACATTCAATAACCCAGGCGATAAACCTGCGGTATCGGTTCACTGGGCAGCTGAACAGGCCTGTGACTACTACTTCAAAATCCATGGCCGAAATAGTTTTGATAATAACGGAGCGGCCGTTAAATCTCTTGTGCACGTTGGCGTGAACTACGATAACGCCTTTTGGACAGGCAAGGTGATGGGCTTTGGAGATGGCCGAAACGAAAGGCCACCGGTTGAACTGGATGTGGTCAGCCATGAGCTGACGCATGGCGTAACTCAGTATGAGGCGCACCTGCAATACTATTATGAGCCGGGAGCTCTCAACGAATCATTCTCCGATATTCTCGGTAAGGCTGTTGAGTTCTATACATTTGGCGATACAGCTACCTGGCAAATGGCGAGACATTGGCGCGATGGCGGCCTGCGCGATTTCAGCGATCCCAACCTTAAGAATCAGCCGGATACATACTTTGGCGATATGTGGTATACGGATTATGGAGACAACGGTGGAGTTCATTATAATTCAGGCGTACAAAACTTTTGGTTTTATCTTTTATGTGAAGGAGGCGAAGGAATAAACGATCATGCCATGAGCTATTCGATAAATGCTATCGGCATGGATGTCGCGACAAAGATCGCTTACCGGAATCTTACCGAATACCTGATCTCCACTTCAGATTATCTGGATAGCCGTATTGGAAGTCTGCTGGCCGCGGCGGATTTGTATGGCAAAAACTCCAATGCCTATCGAGAAGTGGACAAGGCGTGGGATGCGGTTGGGGTGATAGACGAGCCTATCATCACCAGCTTCGAGCTTTATGACATCACTGCTACGACAGTAAAAATTAAAGGTATTCTGGTGCCAAGAGGTGACACCGTTACGTACCATCTCGAATACGGAACTACAACAGCGTTCGAAAGTTCATCCCCTGTTTACAAATACACGGATCGCGTTGAATGCATCCTGACCGGATTACAAAGTGAAACGAAGTATCATCTCCGGCTTGTAGCAACGAACGAAAACGGAAGTTCTTATGCCACCGCAGATTTCACCACTATTCCCCCCTCACCCTTAGTAATTTTAGACCAGACGATCGACGTAAGCGATACCACGGCAACAATATACGGCCGGGTAAATCCGAACAGCCAGGCTACATCCTTCTATTTTGAATATGGACTTACGCCGGAACTTGGTTTTGTCACACCTGCATACACGCTACCTGACACCATAGAGTATCTCGATGTCGCCGCGTCGCTGGCAGATCTTCAGCCATGGAAAACCTATTATTACAAGCTGATCGCGACCAATAGTTTTGGATCGTCTGCAACGGATTTGGGAAATTTTTTCACTGCAGTCAAGCCGGTTATCAGTTACTCCAGTCCTGGGGCAGGACCGATAGGCACTGAGGTGACTATCGTGGGACAATACTTTAATCCCACACCAGAAAAAAATTCAGTAAGCTTTGGTTCCACCCGCGCCACCGTGCTGTCTTCGACTCCAACAGAAATAAAAGTAAGGGTCCCGGCAGGAGCATCATTTGGCCCAATCACCGTACTGGACACGGAGTCGGGGCTGGCAGCTGAGTCGCCACGGGAATTTGTTCCGACGTTTACGGATGCCATTGAAAAAGGTGACCTTCAACTCAGAGTCGGCATCAATGATGTTCACGTTAGTGAAATCATCGTCGAGGATATGGACAGGGATAACAAGCCCGACATCGTTGGTTTGCAGAGCCGGGGTTTCTCAGTTTTTCAGAATGTCATCCAGGGGCCCGATATCACAAATGAATCATTTGTAAGATCTGCACATATATTGCCCTCGGCGTACAGTCAAAACATTTCATTGGCTGATTTTGATGGCAACGGTCTGAAAGACGTATTGTTGAATAATAACCAGGGGCAGCTTCGAATCTATCCGAATTTTTCTGTCCCGGGCTATATTTTTTTCGGAGTCCCTGTGGAGGTATCGATGGATTTGCCTGACTACCACGTGTGGGATATGGCATCCGGAGACTTCGACTCGGATGGCCGTATTGATATCGCAGCTGTTAGTTACCTGCCTGAGGATAGCACTCTATTAACAATCTTCCGGAATCGAAACCCAAAAGGATCTCTTTCCGCCAATAATTTCGAAAAACAATTCTCCAGGGCTTTGCCTTATTTTATACACGAGTTGCAAAGCAATGACGTGAATAATGACACCAGGCCCGATTTACTATTTGGCACTTATGGTGAAACACATATACCCATACTAAAAAACAATAGCTACGCGGACGTTTTTGACTTCGAGGAAATTCTGATACCAGATACCGTCAGGCAAGGATATGTCCGATATCGTTGTCAAGACCTGAATCAGGATGGCTGGAAGGATATCGCTTCACATTCACCCGTTCCGGGAAAACTGGAGATCTGGCAAAACAATGAGGGAGCGCCGGACATCACCCTGGCAGCACCAGTTGTTGTTCTACGAGAACCCGCTGCCTCAGTGATCCGGCCAGGCGATGTAAACGGCGACGGGAAAGTGGATCTTTTGGTCGGCATCAACAATGGAGAATTCATTTTTCTTAAAAACAATGCTGAGGCTGGTAGTCAGCTGACGGATTCGTCTTTTGCAAAATTGCCAGCATATGGACTGGTAAACACCTCGGTTGTCGGCATGTTGGATATGAATGTTAATGATTTAAATGGAGATGGCAGGCCTGAAGTCATTAATACCTATTCTTATTGGGAAGGCGCTCATGATGTTTACCAGATGCAAATCTGGCAGAACGCATCGACGTGCCCTGACCCATCGCTAATTCAAGTCAACACCTCAAATCACACGGCAACTATCGTGCTGCCGCCCAATACAATCCTGGATCAATTCGAGATTGAATTTGCTGATTCCGGCAGCGCATATTGGTTTAGAATCAATTCAACAACTGTTGACACACACCCCGGCACCTCTTATCGGCTCAGGGCCCGGGCCAAATGCTATCTTGCCTTTACCCCGTATCATTATATTAACTTTACGACAGATTGTGTAGACCCAAACACTTTTTCTATAAATAACATTGGGGTCGATCATGCATTTCTAAGTGCATCCAGTCTGAGTTCTTTTGAAGTACAATATTCACCAGCTGGCAAAGATGAATGGACAGACCATCCCCAATACAGCGATAAAATTTCGAATCTTTTGCCCGGTACCCAATACGATCTGCGATTCAGGGGGCGCTGTTATTCACCCGCGGAGTTTAAGTATAAGGAGTTCACGACGCTTTGCCCCAAATTATCGCGGATCACCATCACGGACCTGACCTACAACAAAGGCGTCGCGAGTTGGACGAGCAGCTATGCAGGCGATGCCATTCTGGAATACAGCCCAGATGAGGTGAGCTGGACTCCAATTGATGAAACAGGAACAATGTTCCCGCTTATTCCCGGAAAAAATTATTTTGTCAGGGGAAAATTCGTTTGCACTGACATCAATTCTGATTTTATTCATAAATCATTTATCACGCCATGCCCCGAGGTTTCAGATTTGCATGTCGACGCCATTACACCATTCAGCGCCAGGATAAATTGGGAGGATGAATCAGATGCCGGCAGTTATACCCTGACTTATTCGATGACCGGCAATGGTGCGGTCACCACTGTGGAGACCAGTTCAACTTTTATCGACCTTAATGGCCTGAACCCTGGTACCCATTATACCGTGGCCGTTGCCCCGCATTGTATTGGTACCGAAGATTTTTCCTCAACAACTTTTAATACTGTTTGTTATGTGCCTTTTAATCTATCAGCCAATGCGGTAACACACACTACGGCTGAATTGTCGTGGAGTGATAATTTCAGCGGCCTTCCTTATTCTATTGATTATTCTATTTGGGGAAGTAATGTTTGGTTAACAACCGGCACTGCATTGACTGAAATATCGCTGACCGGGTTAAGGCCCGGCACCTTGTATGAAGCCCGGGTTCATATCAATTGTCTCAGTGAAACGGCACCCTATGCTTCTGTGCTCTTCGAGACCCACCTTTACGAAGAAACTACATTTGCCCCAAACCCGACAAATAATGAAATAACAATTTACCCGTCAATAGACTTGATCGGACACCGCTTTACTATTCTCGATAACGCAGGCAAGCAGGTAGTCAATGCCGAGCTTCTTGCTTACACAATTGACTTATCAACTTTTTCTCCGGGCATTTATACCCTGAAAATCGATGGTGAAAAGCCAATGAAGATCCTTAAATATTGACCTTGATTGGTGGGATTCAAGGATTACCATGATTTGATTGCTTGATTTTATTAGGATTCTCGAGGAGAAGTACTTACTCTCCTTGCGAACCAGTCTCGCATGTACCATTCACGACGTTTGGGCCGGGGCAATATCAGCATGCAGGTGTGCAAGCGTGGGACGAAGGAGCTCTCCCCTCCGCGCCTTCGCGCCTCCACGGTGAAAATTCAGTAACCGTCTCTCCGATGCGGCCCCCTTAAATTACGAAGCAATCCCACCTGGCGAAATTCGACTCTGCTGGCCTGTACATTTCGTCTGATGGAATTGCTTCCTGTCTTAAACGTCACCTATTCAATCCACTGTGTTTGAATCGCAGGAGATTTATTGCATAAAAACCTTCTTCGTGACGACGGTCTTGCTCATCTTCACCTTTACCAGATACATCCCGCGTGGAAGACTGGAGATATTCAACGTCGATTGTCCCGCGCCAACATTGCGCTGCATAGTCTCATGACCCCGCGTGTCGTACAATCTTACATCGGCCGACTTTTCCTCTGAAGGTATCTCAATACTCAGCGTATTCGAGGCGGGATTGGGAAAAATGTTAACCCTGTCGCTACCTGTTTCAGATCCTTCACGATAAGCCACGGATGCCGTTCCGGTTGCCACTCTGAGCGTGTAGCATTGCGTGGCACTATTGGCGCCGCTCCAACCATAGATGCGAACGTAGTAGTTGCCTGCCGCTGCTGTGTAATTGATGGTTTCGCCTGTTGTGCCGCCATTTTCGGAGATCGCCACCTGAGTCTGCGAATTGTTGTAGAGTCGAATGTCATAGTCTGCCGGCAAGGTCGTTAAAGTAATGGTGATTGTTCCACCATTTGTAATGGTGAATTTGTAATAATCTTCATCACCGGTTGGACTAATCAGACCGGTCACATTGGAATTGAACGGAATGCCTACTGCTCCGCCAAATGAACCATTGGTCGACGTATCGAAACTGCTCGCACAGGTTCCGGAGGTGGTAGTGAACTGGCCTGTCGCGTATGCACTGATATTTCCGCCAAAGATCTCCCATTCCGCCACTTGCAGCACCGTGCCGCTGTTATTGGTCATATTCAGCCTGTAGTATCCATAGGAAGTCGTATTGGCAAACGAAAATTCTCTTCGCTGAAGCCGCGAAGGGAAATCTTCATTGGTGCGGGTGTCCAGCGTTGCCCAGGTTGTTCCATCTGTTGATCCCTGGAACGTCCAGGTCAAAGGGTCGCGCTCGGGAGCATCATTTGCGGAAGTGATTGAGTACCGGGTTACAACTGAAGGATTTGTAGGCTGAAACTGAATCCAGCCCGAGTTGTGAAAAGTCAGGTACTTGGTACTGGTTGAGTTGTCGACGACTTTCGAAATATCCTCTCCCGCCGGGGAATCATTGTATTGGGCGGAAATTGTGCCCGTGCCGTTTGTGAGATCCGCTTCGGGCGTACAATTGGTCTTTACACGCCAGTCATACGAAGTAGAAGCAGTCAAAGCTGAAAGCGCTACGGATGTCGATGTGGTCGCAGATGCCGCGACGCTCCATGTCGATGTGGCTGTAGTTTTGTACTCAACCGTATAGTTTGTGGCTCCGGTTACGGCGCTCCATCCCACCGTGGCGCTTGTCGACGTTATTCCGCTCGCAGTTAACCCGCCTGGTGCATTGCACGCAACCGGGGGAGGTGTGGTGTTGAACAGATCGGATTGCCAGACGCCCCGTCCCCAGGTTCCGGCTCTTAACTTCCGGGTGCTGTACTGGATATCCAGGGAAATGATCTCGCAATTGGGAAGCCCGTTATTATAATAAGACCAATCGCTTTCGGCGTTGTCGCGATAGTAGACGCCAATATCACCACCGATGTAGAGGGCATCATTGCTTCCGGTCTCATAAACAATGCAATTGATGGGTACGTTGGGCAAGGTGCCTGAAATGTTGGTCCAGGTCGCGCCGCCATCGGTTGACTTCAACACTTTCAAGCCTGCGTTATATCCGCCTAACGTGACCCATATTGTGTTTGCCTGTGTCGGGTGGATCGCGATAAAGGTTATCCTGCTTCCATTCAATCCCGTGGGAGTAATGGTGCTCCATGCACCGCCATCATTGGTGGTTTTGAATAGCGCGGTGCCATTGGTTACGATGACGGTTCCAGGGCTCGATTTGCTCACTGCAATTTCGGACAGGTCTGTAGTCGATAACCCTACGCTTATGCGGGTCCACGCATCACCGCGGTTAGTCGTTCTGAAAACATCCTTGTACCCCAGGTAAATGATCGCGGGATTATTTGGGTCCAGTGTATAGGGACTCAACCATCCGGACCGCAGCGTTGACGAGATGTTGTCGGAAATGGTTACATCGTTATTTACGAACTGATCGTTGGACCGGTAAACATTTCCTCCGGGATAGGAAGAGTACATCATGTTAAAATTTGTCGGATCAACGGCCACGTCCATTCCATCACCACCGGTGGCCATGCTCCAGGCGCCGGTCGAACTTCGCTTACGCCCCCCGTTGTCCTGCGTGCCCCCGATCATGATGTTGTCGTTTGTCTGCGCGGTCGAGATCCGGTAATACATGGTAATCGCAAGACCTGTGGTGATGTCGCTCCAGTTGGTCCCGCCGTTCGTCGATTTGTAAATCCCGCCATCGTTACACTGCACAACAAGCGCGCTGTTCTGGGGGTGAAAAGCAATAAAATGTTTGTCAGCGTGAACCGTTGGCACGCCGGGAGCACCGGACCAATGTGTGTTCAGGCTCCAGTTAGTCCCTCCGTTAGTCGATCCCCATGTGTTCACACCTCCGACGAGAACCCGATTTGCATCTGTAGGAGAAATTGCGACACACAGGTCATACCATCCTTGTCCTCCGGAGTCACTACCGTTGGCATTCCAGCCGAGAAGATTTGGCGTCGATGAGCGCCTGGTGAAAGAGGCGCCACTGTTGGTCGAGTAATAAAAGCCCTCGAAACCACTGTCACTCGCTTTGCTGGCGATCGCTGCCACGACTGCTGTGTTTGCCGGGGTCACGGCGATGTTGATGCGGTTGGCGCCCGTGATCGAGGTGACCTGGGTCCAGGTGGTACCACCATCCGTAGAGCGGAAAATATTTGCCGGATTATGAGAGCTGGCGTAAATGGTGTTGCCATCGCCGGGTTTGTATTTTACATCCTGGTGCCTTCCGGATCGGACGACCGTCCAGGTAGCACCGGCATCTGTTGTTTTGTACAATCCCGCAGATGTCGCGGCAAGCAGTATGGAAGTATTGGCAGGACTCATCGCCATGGCGGAAACAACCCGTTGTTGTGACGTTGTCCAGCTGAGCCCTGTGTTTTGCCACGTTGTTCCTCCGTCGGTTGATTTCAGGATACCAATACCTTTTACATCAAGGTTGCCGAAGCCATCACCGGTGCCGATATAGATGACGCTCGTATTGGAGGGATCTATCACGATGCTCGTGACTCCGGTTTGAGCGATGTTGTCTGACAGCGCCGTCCATGATGTGCCCCCGTTTGTCGATTTCCAGATGCCACCACCCGGTGTGCCTGCGTACAGGATGTTTTGATCGGTTGGATGAAACGTAATACAATTCACACGACCGGTACCGTCGTAGCCGCCGGAAGATGACGTTTGGGCAATGCTTTGCCATGTACTGGTTTGTTGGATGGCAACACGGCCAGTACGTTGTATTTCCTGGCGATATTTTTGAAATTCGGCAATGTTCTTTCCTGCCTCGGGGAAACTTCCGTCGGGCATCACGCGCGGCTGCCAATACCATTCCCAGCGTTTGAACTGCTTATAGCCCAACCCTTTTGTTTTTGTATCCTTTCCCTGCATGAATGTGTCGAAGCTGCGTTGAATTTCATAAAAATTCTTTTGTGCCCCTCTCTGCGCATACCATTGCTGCGCCCATGTGTTTCCTGAGAACAGAGAGATCAGTAGTATCAGAAACAGGGTGGCAACGCGCTTTTTTTGGCCGTGTCCGTGGGATTCCGGGCGCAGCCCCGGAAAAAAATTAGTTGGTAAAATTTCCATAGGTTTTGGTTATGAGTTATTCAGTAAGTAGCGTCTCGAGAGGGAATCCCTAAAATAGAATGTAAAAAAATATTTTATCGCTATTTATGCGACGACTTATTGAACGGTTATTAAGCGGTAACTCAGCATGTGTTATGAGTTTCAACTCGTTTATTTGAAGTGGAAACACGCATTGGAATGTAGACCATGATCCACAGCGGTGTTGGGAACAGTAGTCATCACGTTAAGAGAAGTTCTTTGCTTGGGGCAACATGCGATTGACGATTTACCGCCTTGCGAAGCGCAGGGGCGACAATCAATGGCTTACAAATAAACGCATGGATTTGGGATCCGTGGTGATGACTCCAACCACCTTGCGTTCATGAAGCCGATACCAATCGCGAAATCGCTAATGAATCGATTCCATTTCGAGTTTTTTCGCGTGTTGCTGCCCCTTCCCTTTTGGCGCTTCTTCTTTCAGCGTCAGGAGAATCAATAGGACAGATACCGAAGCAAATAAATGTTTCAGGGAATGACCACTAATTAGCTCATGGAAACTAAAAATAACCTCGTCTGCAAGCTCGGCGATTTTAGCGACTGCATAAATTAAAATGATTGAAACTATTTTGAGCTTTATAGATTTTGAAGCGGGATAGAGAAACAAAATCAATGGAATGCATAGCATTGGATAAAACTGAACCCAAGCATATAATCTTAAATCCCCATTGCCGTGTCGCTCTGTCAAGTGCCAGTAGTAAATACTGATCACACCAAGTATCAACAAAGGAAATAAAATCACGGATCCCAACCTTCTGTTAACATATCGTGTGACAATGATTGACAAATACGACATAAAGGTTAACGTCATCGGAATTCTGTCCCACACCAGGGAAGAATTTGTGGGATGAAAATGATACCATGCTGATCCAAATCCAATGCCGACGACACCGACAAATAAAATTAAGTGGGCGGACGAATGCGTATTGTCACCCGCTTTCAGCAGGAAGAATAACAGCCCGATAACGCCGATAAGCACAAACGGCAAATTGGTGATCACATTGAAGAAATTGGGAATGTCGAGAAGTTCACGTTGATCGGCGAAAGCATGATAGGCCGCGTCCTGGCCTATTCGCGGGAAACTGAAAAGCAGAAGGATAGAGCAACCTGTGAATAAAATCAGAATAACGTCTCTTCCTTTGATATTCTTTTGCATCCGGAATGTTCCTTTAGGTCCAAGTTATTCGTTAAGGAATTAGTCATTGATAACAGGGTTCTCGTCGTTGATAAATGGTTCAACGGTTTACGATGTTTTTTCGCTTTTTGTCGAACACTAGAATTTTGCCGAGCCGAATTCATGTGTTACCGGGAGACGAAAAGGTTTTTTCGTTTGTCGTGAAAATCGCGGCATACTTTGATAACTATCGGGGCGAGAACTCGCCAACCGTCTCTCCTTCCGAAGCATGGAGCTGACTCAACGTGATCATCTCCCCTTTTTCTGCATCCCACAGTTTCAGTCGCAGGCACCTGTAAACTTCAATGGGGTTCCAGGATGTCTTGGTTACTGTCTGCAGCTCCGGTATGTTTTTCATCACCTCCGGTAAACGGTAAAACGGTATCCTTGAATTAAGGTGATGTACATGATGATAGCCAATGTTTCCTGTGAACCACTGAAGGACCGGATTCATCACCATAAAACTTGTTGATGAAATTGCGGCGAACCCGTAATCCCAGGCTTCATTTTCAAAAAATTTAGCGCCCGGAAAATTGTGTTGACAGTAAAAGAGATATGAGCCTGTGGCAAACGCCACGAAAAAAGGCATTACCCAGCCAATGAGGAACGTGGTCATTCCAAAGTAATAAGCGATCGCGGCGCCTGCGGCGAAATGCAATACCAGCGCAAGCAAAGAGTCAACATGTTTCCTTGGACTCTCTGCGAATGACTTGATATTTAACCAGTAGATAAACAGCGTAATATATCCGAATATCACCGTCAGCGGATGTCTGTTGATAAGGTAGATCCTTTGATCGCGTCTGCTAAGCTTGAGAAATCGCGATTTCGATATGGTTGGATAAGAACCGATCCCATGGATGGTCAGCTTCGAGTTGTGTGTGTGATGATGATCATGAGAGCGCTTCCAGATTCCCTGCGGAGCAAGAATAAAAACGCCGAACGTTTTCATTAATGCAGTGGCAACCGCGGACGACTGGAGAATGGCGTGGTGCTGGTAATCATGGTATATGATAAACATCCTGACATAAAAGAGACTGCAAACCAGCGCACAGCAAATCCGGATGACGATTGGAAGATCAAAAAAGCTCGCGGAGAAAAAAAGTATGAGGCCAGTCAGTGTGATGGCGGTTTCGAGCCAGCTTCGGGTTCTGTTCTCCCGAATGAAGGGCTTGCTTGCCAGCAGCAGATCTGTCATGTTTCTCATTGTATGGGGTGGCACGACCAAGCCGCAAGTTAGCAGAATTTATGCAGATTCCATCTTCATTCTTTTATGCTTCCAGCGTTTGTGAGACCAAAGCCACGGCACCGGATCACGTTTGATCTCCGTTTCAAGCCGCTGGGTGAATCGCTCGGAAATCTCATTTTCCATGGTATTTACCGGCTTTTCAAAAAGGAGTTCCGGTGTGATTTCATAATAGCCTCTGCGCACCCTACGCACGTTCATATAAACCACCGGGTAATTAAATTTTTTTGCCAGCTTCTCTGGTCCCGTGAATACGGCTGTATCCTGATTCAGGAAAGTAGTCCAATAAGCGTTTTTCTTTGAGGCTGTCTGATCGGCAATAAAAGCCGTGGCTGTGATTTCATTGCGATAACTGACCATATCGCGAAGTGTTTTATCGACCGGTGTGATCCGTGTTCCGAACCTGGTGCGCATCCGGGTCATCATTCTTTCAAAATAGACATTTGACAGGGGCCGGTAAATTACGACGAGCTGAAATTTGGTCGTCAAAGTAAAGCTCGGACCGGCCCACTCCCAGTTTCCGTAATGGCCCATAACGATCATGATGCTGCTTCGATCCTGATATAATTTGTCGAGCCAGGCTGTATTGTGAAATTTAACCCGTTCCAGCGTTTCCTTTTCAGACATCCTGAGTGTTTTTAAAGTCTCAAGGACCAGGTCGCACAGGTAACGGTAATAATTATTGCAGATCGTATTGATCTCGGCTTCTGATTTTTCGGGAAAGGAATTTTTCAGATTCGTAAAAACCACTTTCCTGCGATAGCCGGTGAGCCTGATAACGTAATACAGAAAATCTGAAAAAATATACAAGGCCCGATAGGGTAAGCAAGCAATCACATAAATGATCGGGTAGAGTAAATAATACGAAAGCGCCTGCATGGGTGTTCGGGTCAAAAATAAGGCGTTGATTCGTCGGATTCAAGCGTTGCCATGAATACGACGGAATACGCGTTTTCCGATATAGAAACCAAATCTATCGGCGCTTTGCCCTTTGATCCTGCGAAACGAGGTCAGTTGATGCGACCGAGTCACTCGTACCTCGTACTTTCCTACCCCGTACTTTGAATTGTCGCATTCCCGCCCTCATTTTGTCGTTCCGGCCCTTCTTGTCGCTCCATTTCACATATTAATTTTGCTCAACAGGAATTAAAATGATAGACGATATGAAAAAAACAACAAAAACTCTTAAAAGCATAAGTGCTGTGGTTGCCGGGCTCTTGTTTATTGTTATCACACACTCTGCAACTGATGCCGCTCTTGAAGCTGCAGGTGTATTGCCGAAAGGTAATTTGTACGTCGGAACGGGGTTGATTCTCTTTGTGATTTTGTACCGCGCCATATTTAGTATAGCCGGGTGCTATCTCACGGCGAGACTCGCTCCCCAAAATCCGATGAAGCATGCGTTTATTCTTGGAGCCATTGGCGTAGTATTCAGTTCACTTGGTGCCATTGTAACCGCAGATATGAACCTTGGTCCTGCATGGTATGCGTGGAGCCTTGTTGTTATTGCATTGCCAATGGCGTGGTTGGGAGGCCGGCTGTTTATAGCAACGAGAAAGGTGGCAACGCCAGCACGGTGAAGCCACCCTTCTCATTGTAAAGAGTTATCCAGATGATGAAAAAGGCGTTTATAATAGGGCAGGGCCCGCACCCGGCGCTATTATAGGAATTGAAGTTCGTTAACTCTATCTCCTTCGATGCACTTACAGTTTCGTTATCTTCCACCAGTTGATATTCCACCCGCCTGACTGCGCAAAAATTCCGAAGTTGTAAGTTCCCGCGTTAATGTTGACGGTGTGCGAAACAGTCGTCCAGTTTTGCCATCCGCCGGTGTTAGGTATGGTAACATATCCAAGCACCGTAGCCCCACCGTTAAGATCCAACGACAATTGTCTCGAAGAATTGGGACTTGCTACGCGGTATTCCACCCGATATGACCCCGTTGTCGGGATGTTGATGTTGTGGTATGACATCCAGTCGCCGGTATCGATCCAGCCGACGTTCAATCCTCCGCCCGTATCGGTGGTTCCTTCAGTCTGGACCCCCGCCATGACGTTGTAGCTTTCTGCCTGTATTGTTTGCGTGAACGAGCTTCTCGTCCGTACACGCAGCGAGCTCGCCATATCGTTGATGCCGTTGTCTACAAGACAGGCGTCGTCAGCCGTGAAGGTGCGGGCCCAACCCGCAAAGTTATCATGCTCGTAAAGCACCACCTCATAGCCTGACGAAACCCGTAGGGAGGAGATGGCATCGTTACCGATTCCTCTTGACATCAGCTGACTCAAAGTATAGTCGCCGGCGGCAAGTCCTGCGGCGGCGCCGGTAAAGTTGCAGTCAAGATATACGGTAGCCACCGCGCTGGAGGGATATAGCTGGCGGAGCGCGACCTGATCGTAAAACGTAAAACCATTCCACGGCAATACGAAGGAATTCATTACCGAATTCGGATCTGAGTCCGGAGTTCCGGGGATCAGCGTGCCATCGGTCTGGTTGGTGTGTAAAAATCCAATGTTATGTCCCATCTCGTGCACCATCGCAAAAAGTTTCTCGCTTCCTGACATGGTGTTGAATCTCGTATTGATCGTCAGAACGTGTCCGGGAGATCCATCGGGGTAAGGTAACTCCGCGCGGGCAACCCAATTACCAGCGTCGTAGAAAGCATTGACCCTGATATTGGCCTGGCTGCTTGTTGATACTTCGGAGAGTCGAACTTTTGCGCCCCCTACGGCATTCCATTCTGCGATTGCCTGGGTGATCGACGATCTCCATTCTGAAGGCGTAGAAGCTTCAAGGTAATATTTTATGTTATACACGTAAGCATCGCTGACAAGGTAGGTATAACGCCTTTGTTGCACCCTGCCATTTTTGTCCTGTGTCAGATGCTTACCGGCCATGTAATCTTCGACAACCTGTTTGGTGATTACGACATCGTTGTCTATGATAAACCGGTTCGTATTCTTTTCGAATACGATCAGGTCTCTTTTATGACCGGTGGTTTTTTCAAGGAATGCGATATGCTGCTCTAACGAGGCATGGTCAGAACTTGCAATTTCCTCTGTCTCACAGGACCAGGTGAAGATCAGCAAGAGGAAAAACAGCGAAAGCTTTGTGACAAAGCTGAATCGTGGAATTGTAGTTTGTTTCATAGTTGATTTGGTTTTTAGGATTAAGTATTGAACGTTGTTTAAACAAATTGCCGGTTGTGTTAATAATGTCGGGTTCAAATTATTCGCTGGCATACGACAATTGTTTGATCACAATCAACCTTCAATCCTTTGAAGCGATTGAAGATAAAATGATCAGCAAGCTTCGAGTTAAAAAAACACTACGTCAAAAACACATCAGTGCGTGATGACTTATTGAACGGTACCGGTAAAAAAAGTCAAAGTAATGACTGTCTGATATTTAAATCGCACACGCACGCACGTCCCCCAGGGCAACGGTGATTTTGGCGTGTATTTTCAAACACGACAAATCCGAGAAGAAAGCTCCTGGGTGGAAACATTTGATGTACCGTGTGGACTTGTATGAGAAAGAATTGATGTAGTGAGAAATTTTGTATAAGGAATCTGGTAACCTTGAAGTGCTTCAGAAAGAGACGCGGAAGGGAATTGTCAGAGCGCAAAGACGCAGGTTTTTTTCTTAAGAAGCGGAATAAACAGCGTTGTTTGTGAATTGTCAATCAAATCACCAATCCCGGACTGACGGTGTGACGAAATTGGGATTGATGATTTGACTGACAAGTGATGATTGATGGTTTGGTCGAAGTTTACCCAACAACCTCGATTTCGCCTTTGCGGTTATAATAAAATGCCTTGAACATCGGCAATATCGGCTGCGGCGAGATTATCTCCAGCGTCGCCTTTGTATTGGTGACAAACTCTACGTTTCCGCTGCCTGCTTTTATCACCGAGGTCAGCTTCTCGTCGGCGCTCCCTTTGAGGATCACCTTGTTATTTTTTTCTTCTGAAAAAATCACAGTGCCGGATTGGGCCTCCATCACCTGGAAAACAAGAATATGCCCACCATTATTCTTGTATTTCTTCTTTGTCCAGACCTCTTTCACCTGGTCTTCGATCAGCTGAAGTTTTAGCTGCGAGACGGTGACGTCTTTGAGTGCAACAAAGGCGCTGTTTTTTCTTGTAAAGTTCAGCTCGAGTTCGCGTTTCGCGACGGTTGCATCCGCCTGAGCGCCGACCTTAACGTCGACGTTCGATTCCTTCGCGTACGTAACGTTTTGTTTTGATCCTGTTGTCGTGATTTCGCTCAACGACAGATCCGGGATAAGGTCTGCGATGTTTGCAAGGAGTACGAAAGACTTGTCGTCACAGCGGTAGATGTTGCCAAGCGCGATCGGCTCACCCAGGAAGTTACCGATGTAATCGATTCCCTTAAACAGTTTTTGACCTCTTTTAATTGCTGCCATAATAGATTTGGATTAATGGGATTTTATAATGAACTGATAAAAAACGGAGCCCATCCACTCTTTCCTTCAGAAGGGAAAGAACGGATGGGCTCCGGGCCGAAAGTAATTAATTGCGCGATCCCATCCAAATGAGAAGGACTGATCGCTCGCAATTATTAATTGTAGACCGCGTCCGCCTCAGCTTCTGTTAAGGTGCAGCTATAAGTCCGGATCTTGTCAATTTTTCCGTTGAGAACTCAACACTGCCCCGCGGGTCGACGCCTGCCCTATCAAATCACACCTCCGCCGTGGATGGATACCAACGAGCTATCGGGAAGCCGCCTGGCCAGTGGGCTTCCCCAGTGCTTTCAACATTTTTGCATGCTCCGAGAGCGCCTTTAAAAATGTAGGCTGGACGTTGTAAGGTAGTCCGAACTTCAGCGCGACCGATTTTACGATTGGCGCAATCTTCGGATAATGCACATGACAAATACTTGTAAACAGATGGTGCTCAATCTGGTAATTCAACCCGCCTATGAACCACGAAAAAATACGACTGTCGGGAGAAAAATTGGTTGTATTTGCCACCTCATGTTCTGCCCAGGAATCTTCCATTCGGCTTGTACCTTCAACATTGACAGGGGCGGCAAATGCAGAAGTTTCCACGATGTGTGATGGCTGAAAGATGCAGGAAAGGAACAGTCCGGCCGTAAAATGCATAATTAAGAATCCAGCCAGAACCAAATACCAGGGCATGCCGGAAAATAAGATAGGTAACACCATGATATATCCGTAGTAAAACAATTTGTATAGCGTGATACGAAACAGCGCCTGTTCCAACGAAACTCTTTGCTTGACAAGTAGATCGTGTTGTCTATACCGAATTACCTGACGGTAATCTTTCACGGTCATCCAGTACAAGGTCATGATCATATAGAAAAACCACGCGTAAAGGTATTGATACTTATGGTACCAGTGATGGGGCTGACGGGGTGAGAAGCGGAGTAATTTAATGCTGTCAATATCCTCATCCAGGCCTGCGATGTTTGTATAGGTGTGGTGCAGTACATTGTGCTGAATTTTCCATGTGACCGTGTAGCCCCCTATCACTTCAAGGATGAAGCCAATCAGGTTATTTACTTTTTTATCGGGGGAATAAGTCCCATGGTTGGCGTCATGCATGACAGAAGTCCCGATGCCGATCATTCCCCATCCCATGAGGAACCAAAGCCCAAAAAAAAGCAACGGACTTTGTCCTCCAACTCCGGAAACCATCATGATATAGGGAACAAAGTACAGCAGGAGCATGAAGACGGTCTTGATCCACATCTCTGTATTGGCATATGGAGAAATATTGTTTGTTTTGAAGTAGTCCCCAACCATTGCCGTTACTGTGCTGAAAAATCCGGCTTCAGTCTTAGGTGCAAATCGCACAGTTTCTAATTTTTTCGATTTCAGCTTCATAAGAAATACTCCTATTACGAATGACTGTTCACGTTGTTGATTGTAGCCGGGTGACTGGTAGCTGGTCAGTTTGTATTGGCAACCAGCCAAGAGCCGCGCCAGCGACGTGGTCAACCAGCTACTTACCTATTTCATTGGTTATCGATAGGCTGGTGACCAAAAGGCAGGGGGCTGCATTGAGTTGCAGCCTCCTGGTTAATCGCTTTCCTTTCGCTGGCATTGTCCAGATCAAGTTTTAAGGATATAATCTCAGGCTATCAATCCAAGGTATTATCCTCAGATCTCAGCCACTCCTTAAGTGATTAACAAATGTTTTTGGAACAATTTCGTGCCCCCGGGAATTCCAGGCCTAGCAGGCAATGGACTGGGAACAAAAATACACTGTCAAATGGCTGGTATGCATCGGTTTGGCGAATTCCAGCCGGATAAAAATTCAAGGTCTGACGGCTATTGATTTTGTCAAAGACAGATCAACCAGCATTCGGGTTTTCAGTTCAGATGCTTCACGCGAATCTAATTCCTTCTGTACTGCCGCCGGGAAGTAATCGCTCGGTTTCGCCATGTGTGGGAATGAGATCTGCTCCAGGATAGAAGATCCGTCTGAAAAATTTGACAGATCTCTTATCATGCTAAGTCGATTTTTTTATCAATGAATAGTCTGCTGATATCATTATTCGTATTTCCGATGCCATCTATAAATTCTCGAATACATGCCGGTAGTCCCTGCCCACAGGAATCGATACTCCATTCACCTCAACTTCTTCCGCGGTATATGATTCGATCTTGTTCATCGAGACGATAAAGGACCGGTGAATCCGTTTGAAAAGATTGGCGGGCAAAAGCCCTTCAATTTCATGGGTGCTGATCTTGGACAGATATTCTTTTCTTGTCGTAACGATCCGGACGTACTCGCGCTGACTCTCGATGTAGAGGATCTCCGAAAACAGGATCTTTATTTTCTTTTTCTGAACGTTCACAAACAAGTGGTCTTTTGTCTCATTTCCTGCGTTGCTCCCTTGTTTTTCCCCTTCCGCACCAAATCCGCGCGGATTGACCGTGGGCTTTACTTTCGTTACCGCAGCGAGAAAGCGCTCGAATTCAAATGGTTTTAGCAGATAGTCCGTTACGTTGAGATTGAAGCCTTCGACGGCGTATTGGTGATAAGCCGTTGTAATAATTACCGCCGGAGGATGTACAAGCGTTTTTAGGAAGGCCATACCTTTCAGTTTTGGCAGGTGGATGTCCAGAAAAATGAGGTCGACCACATGATCGCGCAGGTATTCTGTGGCAACGATCGCGTCTTTAAACGTTCCTTTCAATTCCAGGAACGGAACCTCAGCGATGTAATCAGATAACACCTTTGCCGCAAGCGGCTCATCTTCAACAATGATACAAGCTATTTTAGACATGGCTCGCCAGGTTGATCCTCAACGTTGCTGTAAATATCGACTCACCATGCTGCACGGACAAATTGTAGTCTTTAAATAACAATTCCAGCTGTCGCCTGAGATTTGTCAGCCCGATGTTTTCCTTTACCTGCTGTTCATCAGAAAATGTACCCGTTGAATTCTTTACAATAAACGTTAAGACCCTTTTGTTAACCGATAGGTGAATATCAACGAAGGGCTGGTTCCTCGTTTCAGAAACGCCGTGCTTGAAAGCATTTTCCACCAATGGTATCAGCAGCAATGGTGGTATGGCCTGTTTCATGTTTTCAAGGTCATGGTTGAAATTTATTCGCAATGACTCGTCATAACGCAACTTTTCAAGCGCAATATAGTCACTCATGATCTTCAGTTCCTGCTCAATTGCGATATATTCTCCACCGGTTTCGTACAGCATAAAGCGCAGTATCTTCGACAGACGCAGGATCGATTCAGGCGCGAGATCGGATTTATCTCTCGCCAGTGAATAAATGTTGTTCAGTGTGTTGAACAAGAAATGTGGGTTGGTTTGTGACTTGAGATAGTTTAGTTCCGCTTCCTGTTTTTCCATGCGCAATTGCTGGGCGGCTTGTTTCAATTTGCGGTAATCATAAACGTGTTTCACGATGGCGAAGAAGAAAATCGAAGAAATGCTGTAGGAGACATGATACTCAACTCCCTTCATAACGGATTCATGGATCCTCAAAGGAAAATAGAGGTGCAACGCGATCCCCAGAGATCTCCAGCCATAAAAGCCAAAGGAATACAACATCAGCATAGCCCATAAAAGGAATGGAGCGACCAGCAGCCGCCTCCACGTGAACTTTATAAAGGGAAACGCATATTCAAACAGGACAAAATTGAGAATAATCAGGTAACTGACGAGCCACACGTTATTCCACGCTCTTTTGAAAAATGTCTCGGGGTTGCGGACCAGATCACCAAAAAGCCAGAGCATTAACAAAGCCGCGCCGATCCACACATAAACTTTAAACCGCTCCCTGTCGATTGATACCTTCATCCTGCTATTGATGGGTAAATGTCGCGAAAATATTTTCTTTTTTGATTTCAGACTTACAGAATCGGGTTTAACGTCTACCAACAACAGGCAAAGATCAACGAAAGGCAGGGAGGCCGGTTTTTTATTGATTAGGACTGTCCCGCCCGAACTTCCGATCTAATGGAATGTGGGGGGACCGTTGTTTGTTTACGACGAGCCGTTGTTGGTTGATACGCCGCTAAGTGGCGTCCGATTAATCGTATAGTTGCATAAAATTACAACCATATGAAAAAGAGTTTACACATCTCCGTGTTCATGTTACTGATCGCAGCACATGTCACAGCGCAAGTAGAGCCCGCCGCCGGCAATTGGAAAACGTGGTTCATCTCCTCCGGCAAAACTTATCGATTACCACCCCCGTCATCCAACAAAGACGAGGTTGCCCAGGTGCTTGCGGCCCAACGGGATCTCACTCCGGCCGGCATGCAAAAGATCCAGTACTGGAGTGCGGGCGCACCGGGTTACCGTTGGTACAATATGGTGTCGAAGTTATGGATGACGGATATTTCCGGCAACGGTGCATTGGCGAACATGTTGATCGGCACCGCCATTTACGACGCGACGATCGCTGCATGGGATACAAAATACGCATACAACCGTCCGCGTCCATTTGCTGCGGATAGCAAGATCATGGTCCATGGTCAAAAGCCCGAAAGTCCTTCCTATCCTTGTGAACATTCTGTCGCTGCCGGAGTAGCGGTCGCGCTCATCTCCCACTTTTACCCTAACCTGGCAGATTCCGCAAACCGGATGGCGCAGCAGGTCATGACGTCGCGGGTTGCCGCGGGGGTTGCATTTCCCAGTGATACCAAAGCGGGTTTTGAACTCGGCAAAAAAATAGCGGAAAAAGAAATTGAGCATACGAAAGACTTTATTACTAAAAAGGTATGGGATGGCAAAATGCCGCAAGGTCCGGGAGTCTGGACAGGCAAAAACCCGATGTTGCCACTTGCCGGATTTAGTAAAACGGCCGTGCTCGACAGCGCGAGTCAATTCAGACCGCCAGCCCCTCCGGATTTTGCAAAAGAAATGGAAGAGCTTAAAAATTTCAAACAAACATTTCGCTCGCAGGCGAATGCGTTCTATTACGCCAGCCAGCCCATCGGAAACGACTTGCTGACAAAAAAGATCTTTGAGTACAATCTTCAGTTCAATCCTCCTCGGGCCGCGAGAGTGTATGCTGCCATCGGCGTCACCTACTATGATGCCTTCACAGCTTGTTTCGACGCGAAGTACGCATACTGGGGAATACGCCCCGAACAATATGATCCGACCTACAAGCCATTGATGCCAAGTCCTCCTTTCCCGGGTTATCCTTCGGGTCACGCGGTGATGAGCGGAGTGGTTGGCGAACTGTTCTCATACTTTTTTCCTTCCGAACGGGAGCTGTTTTTGAAGATAGCAAAAGAGGGAGCGGAATCGCGTTTCCAGGCCGGCATACACTTTCGTTCAGATAATGATGCAGGACTTGAGCTGGGCAGAAAGGTCGCGGCGACAGTGATTGAAAAAATCAGCCGTGATCGGGCCGATGAGGAAATAAAAGTTGCCGATCTGAAGAAGACAGACGTCAAGGCCAAGAAATAATTTTGTTGATTGATTGAACACGGGGTTTACCAAACCTCAGGTTCTTCAGGCCCATCACCGCAAGTTGCAGTGATGGGCTCTGCTTATGCATTACGATCCTCGATTTGAGGTGTTCGTGCTACTCATATTTGAGCACGCTGACCGGACTTGTGGCGGATACGCGTGCAATCTGGATGCTGATTGTCATCAGCGCGATTGACAATGCAGTCATGCCAGCCATAAAGTATACGACCACGGATATGTCAATGTGGTAAGCGAAATTTTCAAGCCATTTGGATGCAAGATACCAAGACGCCGGGACCGCCAGCGCGATTGAGATGCCTGTCAGGATGAGCACTTCCCGCAGAAGCAGGCCAGCAATGCTCCAGGTGGAAGCGCCGAGAATTTTGCGAATGCCAACTTCTTTCATTCTTTGTGCGGTGCTGAATGATGAAAGCGCAAACAGTCCGAGGCAAGCAATCGAAATCGATACCATCGAGAGCACCAGGAGCAACTGAACCTGTTGATTTTCGGCGTAATAAAGGTTATCAAGCGTGTCGGAGAGGAACTCGTAATCAAACGGTCGGGTCGGCAGAAATTCCTTCCACACAACGGACAGGTGTTCCAACCCGGCGGATGCACTGTTTTTTTCCAGCCGAACGGTGATGTGCGCGTATTCATGTGGGTCGCGGTAAAATATCATTGGAATGATCTGACGGTGGAGTGACTCGAAGTGAAAATCGGTCACCAAACCCGTCACTTTTCCCTTTAGACCACCATAGTGAAAATCCTGATCGACAACACCTGCCAGGTCTCTCCAACCTAACTGATTAACAGCAGCTTCGTTCAAAATGAATTCGGAAGGCGTTTCTGTAAGCTGTTCCTTTGAAACTGTGCGCCCCCCTGCAATAGAAATGCGGTATGTGCTGAAGAACTGATCATCAATGGTGATGTACCGCAGATCGAGGCCGGTTTTCTCCATCTTATTTTCTTTTACAACCGACACTTCGCCCTGCGTGCCAATGAGGCGGTTGCCTGGCAACAACGAAGACCGGGTGACATTGACAATTGCTGGCGACTCAAGCAGTTTCTGATAAAACGCTTCGTAACTGTTGTCGAGCTGTCCAGCATAGGGCAATGTGACAAGATTCTCTTCGTCAAAGCCCAGTTCTTTCGAATTCAGGAAACGTGCTTGCTGGACGAGGATGATCGTCAGAATGATCAATGCCGTGGAAATCCCAAACTGCACCACGACCAGTGATTTTCGGATGCTGCCTTTGTTGCCAGATTCCGTAAAGCTTGTTTTCAGGATAGCAGCTGGTTTTATACCTGACAGCACGAATGCCGGGTACATTCCTGACAGGAGCCCCACAAGAAGCACGAGCACCAAAATTCCCGGAAATACACGGATGTTGAAGAGGCCCGAGAATTCCAGTTGTTTCAGGGTGAGGTCATTTAGCCAGTTGATACCCGGCCACGCGAGAATGAGCGCCAGCACCAGCGCCAGAAGCGAGATCAAAACGCATTCGACCAAATATTGGCCTACCAGTTGTTTTCTGAACGCGCCCGATATTTTGCGAACACCCGTCTCCTTGTTGCGTTTGCTCGCCAGTGCTGTGGTGATGTTTGCGAAGTTGACTCCGGCGACAACAATGATCAGAAACCCAATGATGGCGATCGTGAGAAGATTTTTAGCATTGCCGTTTTCCTCGAGCTCATTATCCAGCTGCGAGTGTAAATGAATATCGCTGAGTTTTTGTAAATAGAGCCTGTTCCTTTTGGAAGCCACCCAATCGGTCGGTGATTTCTGCCTGGATGCCACATACGAACCGAAGTGCTTATCGAGGAAGTTCGGGAATCCGGCCTCGATCCTGGCGGGATCTGCACCTTGTTCGAGTAACATATAGGTATAGAAGATATTCGTTCCCCAGTCGGTTGCGAGATTTTTTTCACCGTAGACCATACTATCATACAGCGTGCTGAATGAAAGGAGAAAGTCGGGGTGCCAATGGGATTGCGCGGGAAAGTCTTTATAGACACCCGTTATTTCGAAGGGTGTGCTTTTTCCCACGATCATATTTTTGCCAACCACATCCACAGCATTGAAATATTTAAGAGCGGTTTTTTCGGAGAGCATTACAGTCCGTGGACGACTAAGATCACCTGCCTTCGCTCCCGCAAGTACGGCAATGTCGAAGATCCGGAACAAAGCCGGCTCAGCGAAAAACACGTCATTTTCCGTAGTCATTTTTTTTCGCTCACCGTTTTCTTCAATTGAGAAAACGCGTTTCATGCGCATGGTGCGCGCTGCTTGCTCGATTTCCCCGAAGTCGTTTGTCAGCAGAGGGCCAATAGGTGGAGAAACCGAGGCAAGTGAAGTATATGTCTCCCCTTCTTTAGAAATGTAGTCGCGGCAGACGCGATAAATTCGATCTGTGTTCGAATGCTGCCGGTCATAAGCAATCTCATCGGTAACATAAAGCAATATCAGCATGACGCATGTCAGCGCAAGGGCTATACCCGAAATATTGATGATCGTCCCCAATTTATTCCTGGAAAGAAAACGTAAGCTATGGTGCAAATGTGTCTTAAGCATATTGTTCCTGTGTTGATTTTACGGCCTCTGCAGCCTTGCGATTAAATTGATTTTCATATCCAATGGTTGTTTCCGGTCCATGTCCCGGCAACAGCTTAATATCATTGCTCATGGCAAAAATACCGGCGATGCTTTTGGCCAGCACACTGGCATCTCCGCCGGGCAGGTCCGTTCTGCCGATATCGTTATGATATAGTATGTCTCCGGAAAACAAGACTTTCTCGTCTTCCACAAAAAATGCCGCGCTGCCCACCGTATGTCCCGGCATGTGAAATACCCTGAACCGGATATTGCCGACAACGATCTCGTCATCGGTGCCAAGGACGTGAAAGCGTTCTGGCAGCGCCTCCATCTCATATCCCAGCGTGGAAGCATACAAGGGCATCTTTTTTAGCGCCGGCAAATCCTTCGAATGGATACAGACCGGGGTCTGGTATTTCTTCATCGCCCAGGAACATCCTAACACATGATCGATATGCGCATGCGTGAGCAACACGTTTTCAACGCGAAGGTTGAGGAAACGGATCGCAGAATCAACCGCGATCCTTTCGTGTTCATAATAAAACCCGGGATCGATCAGGCAGGCATTGCCTTCATTGTCATATACCAGGTAACTGTTCTCGAGATAGTCGATACAACGGTAGGTATGAATGTTGATCATGATGTCCGGGGTTTAATTTGTATCACACCATCCCTGAGCAGGCGGCTTGTCAATGACAGCAGCTCGCGGCGATCCATTTCGCTGAGGTCGTACCTGCCGCCAAGCTCTTCAACTATTCCGGAAAGCGAGCGCCTGCCGTCCATCAATCCGATGAAGTCGAGAAAGCTTTCGGATCCGGCGTATTTTTTACCGTTGGTGGCAGTGATCGTAAACTTTTCACTGTTGCGACCCTGGACGTTCAATGTTCCTTCATGCGCATATTGAAATCCACTAACAAGTTCCGGAATGGAGTCGTCCGTGAAATTGGAGGCCTGAAGCGTGAAGGCGTCGGTTTTTTTACGGGTTACAAACAGCCAGTTGTTTACAGTGGCGTTATACAGAATATCGTGCGAAGCAAGGTGTTTGGTTTCCACCGTCTTTTCGAGAAGATGTTCATAACCAAGTTTGAAGTACCATGCTTTGATTTCCTCAGCGGTAAGCATGTTTTCAATGGCTCTGAACTGGTACCCGAGCGGCCCGAAATGAATGAAGATTCCACCCTTCTTCAGAACACGATGGACTTCCGCCATGTAGGACTCCAGCGCTATCACATCCGTGAAGTAAACTGACAGGACACAGGAAACGGATTCGTCCGGCAGCGGAATTTTCCGCACATCTCCGACAAAGTAGGAGAGCTTTTCACGGATATCTGCAACATCCTCTTCGCTCGTACCGACGTAGGAAAAGCCTGCCCTCAGCAGGCGCGTTGAATGGATACTTCTCAGGATGTTGTTGTGATTGATTTCGTAGAACAGAACATTCTCTCGCATGACCTTTTGGGAAAAGTACGCCATCGACCACGACTTATCCATCGCGAAGATGCGGGAGAAACTTGCGTGGAGATCGCAAGCCACACGTCCGACACCAGCTCCGAGGACGAGCGACGAATCACGATCGTCCAGGAAATGAAGCCCTTCCTTCAAGGCGCTGTGAATAATCTTCAACTGTTCCTCAGATTCTGCCAGGCCGCACCAATCGCGCTTCAGATAGCGAAAAGCCTTAAGGTATTCAACCCGGCTATGATTTCCATTTAGAGCGGCATGAAGCAATTGGTCTTTTGTAAAGAAAGATTCGATAACATCTGTCATCGGCTTTATGATCGCGGCATTGTGTTCAATTGCTTTTTTCAGATTTTCGAAAATACTGAGACGCATCGGGTGCTTTGCAAAGGACGTTGTAAATTCCTGAATCAGGTCTTCCTGTGTGAGCAGATGCTGTCTGTAAGTCACGAATGCGTCTGCCAAAAAATTGCCAGGTTCTTCTACAAGGATCGGTATAGCGTTGATCACCGGGTACTTCTCGCCGTCTTTACCGCTGAGCATACTCGTTTGCGAATTCGCATCCAGGACCAGCGTGGCATCCGTTTGAAGGCTGATAAAATCATTTTTTTCGTGAGGTGTCATTTCCGGTATTTTTATTTGATAGCGAGGAATCCTTCGAAGCAGACATATTTCATGATCGATATGATGTCGGTGAAACCGGCCCGCTTCATAAGGTCGATGTTGCCCTGTGTTGAGAACGGTTCGAGCACTCCCTTCAGGCTTTTCGTCTTGGAGATTATCTCGTCGGGTTGATACCCCTGTCTGAGTTTGTAATCCATATAGATCGTGCTCATGATGTCTTGAAAACGGGCGTCGGAAGCTCTTACTTTTTCAAAGAACACAAACGCTCCACCCCAATTGAGTCCCTGAAAGATCCTGTTGAACATCAGTTGCCTGACTTTTGGTTTGACAAATTGCATGGTATAATAGCTCACGATCATGTCTGCATCTTCTATTTCGGCATTCAGCAGGTCGTCATGAATGATCCGGATGCTTTCGTGTCCTTTGCATGTCTGTGCTGCCAACATCGTCATGTCTTTTTCCTTGTCAATGCCGATATAGTTGCAATGTTTATGTTCATTGCGGATGGAGATTTTTTTTAGCAACGTGCCTGTTGAACACCCAAGGTCATAACAGTTGCTTTTTTCCCCGAGGAAGAAATCCGATAGTTCGAGAATGAGATGATGCCCCTCATTATAAAGTGGCACGGATTTCTGGACATGCGGGTCAAAGTTTTTCGCGGTCTCGCCTGCAAATGTCCAGGCGGCATTGGCGGTCGAAATAGAATCTCCTGCGTTCATAAGCTGCTTGTTAATTGTGGTCTGCTGTTGAGGTTCTTAAACAGTTGGAGATCGAACTCGTAGCCCTGATTGCTGATGTCAAATCTCTCGATCAGATCTTTGTCTGATTCGTGGATGTTCGTGGCGACTTGTTTGAATAACTCGAACAGTGCCCACCCTTTTTCGGTGAAAATCGCGGGGTTGTCAAAATTCCGGACGTCCATCAGGAATTTGTTCATCCGGAATGCATATCGGGCTTCAAATTCATAAGCCTTGTGTCCGTTGAATACCTGGTTATGCCAGCAGATGCTGGAGCATGAATTGGATAGTGCGAATGGTAAAAGTGAGTAAAACCCACCGAGCACCGTGCGCTTATCGGAGACGTTACCAGTAAAGTTGCACAGGGGCGTTGAAGCGTCGCATCGAAAGTATTCTTCCTTGTCCCATAGCACGAAGTAATAGACCACATGTCCGCACTGGTGTGTGATGTCCTCCAGTAAGTACACCTCGTCCTGTTGATCCTTCACATTAAAGAAAGCGGCGCCGTTTGCTTTGATTGAGGCAAATGACCTGCGTACGTTGCTGTTATAGAGAACCACCTTCCGGATAACATCTGTTATGATACGATAGTGAAAAGGGCAATTTTTTTCAAGAATAGCAAATGCCTTTTGGAGGTGGCTATTATGTTTCGTGAAAGTTGCCTGGATTTGCGGGTCTACGTTTTTGCCATCGCTTTCGAAAAAATTTGCGAACGACGCGTTGTTGTACCGGAGGATCTCTATGTCGGTTCCAGGCAGATTTACAAGCGGTATTTTTTCAAAGCGCACTTGCGTGTCCGTTGTACTGTCTTTCAGGGTGACGGCTTCGTCGCCGGCCGAATAATGCAGGTCCAACCCGGTGTTGAAGGCGCGCGTTTCCAGGTAGCCAAAATTCGGAAGGTAGATGATACCGTTTGCATCGGATTGAACGCGCATTTTCGCTGGCCTGCGGTTTGGCTCAATATAACCAAACAAGACCTGGGGAATGTTAATTCGTTCGCCCGGAAAATTGTAATAAGTATAAAGAAGCGGTTCGAGGAAGATCCGGTCGTTCTCAAAGTCCAGCAGGTCGAACAATTCCGGATGTTGCTGATACAGTAACAATTTGATTGCATATGCCAATTGTTCTTTTCCTTCTTCCACCCTGCTGGTGATTTCTGATTCAAAATTCACGGTAAAAGTGTTTGGTTGATGTTTTCTAGGCTACAAGAGAAGATTGCCACGATTGTCCATTGATAAACGAAAGGGCTTCCTCGTAGGTGAGCGGTTCGATTTCCAGCTCTGCGAGTTCATCCGCCGTAAATTGCGCCACTACCACATTCTGGATATGCGTAATAAGCTTAAGGAGATCCAGACAGTAAACCGATGGGTTGTCGAATCCGGTCGTGTGGCTGTAGCGGTTCGGTAAAAATCCGCCGCCGCATACCGCGGATATGGCACATGACTGACAGGTTTCCGGCAGCCGGGTTTTGCCGTGATAATATTTCTGGTACAGGTCCATCATGAAGATGTCCTTCAATTCATTTCGCATGACATTGAGACCTAGCTTTGTAAACTGCGGCCCACAGATCTTGAGAGAATCAACCGGTTCAATTCCTCCGTCGGTTTCGATAACTATCAAATTGGAGTTGACATTGCCCAGCGCGTCGTTTCCTATTTTCCTCCCCAGGATCAGGTTTACGATGGTCCGGAACAGACGGATCCGGATCCTGCCATGGTCGGCCATCCACCGGTCAAATATCGGAATGAGCCAGTTTGCATACGGCGTGTTTTTTTTCTCCTCCTCATAGTTTTTATTCATGCCGGCGGGCAGATCAGCATAGTTGTTATCTGGCATCAGCAGGTCGATCCCGCGGATTCCGATTGAATCGAAATGATCGTACACTTTTGTCGGGTCCGTATTGACATCAATCACCGCCAGTGCGCCACATGATTTTTTCACGTAGGGATGTTCCTGGGCGATGCGAAGTCCGGCGATCGTTCTTGCGTAAGTTCCCTTGCCCTGATGATCGATCCGGTACATATCGTGGGAACTCTGCGAGACGTCGATACTAATGCCACACCGGATATTGAATTCTTCGAACAGATCACACCATTCATTATCGAGCAGAATGCCGTTGGTCTGGAGGGAAAAAACGACCTCGACGTCTTCCAGTATGGCCCGGCCTGTTCGGATGAAATCCCGCATGTATTTTTTACCGACTAGCAGTGGCTCGCCGCCGTGGATGGTGATCGCAAAGCTTTTGAGGTCATGCTCGGCACAGTGGTCTTTGATGCGTTCGAACATCCGCGTATATACCTCAGGTTTCATGAACTTGGGTTGCCTCAGGTAAGAGTCGTCGCCTTTGTTGTACATGTAGCAATAGGTGCAATTGATATTACACCTGCTCGCGATCTTTAATACAATTTCCCGGCAAAGGAAGGCTGATGGTTGTTGTTCCATAATTATTTACTTTTAAGAAGACCGCGCACAAGGCGCGATCTTCGACAATTTTCAGAATGCCGCCTTTGAGGATTGTATTTCAAAACGATGGCATTTCTGACGCACGTTTATTCAAAAATTTTTGTGTGTGAAACGACACGGTCAAACGTGGGATGACACCCATCTTCAACGCCACCTGTAATGGCTTCCAGTACCTTCTTGGACTGAATGGTGTTTGCCTTTGCCTTGAAATCGTTCAGGGTGAACTTCTTTGTCGCGATTTTTTTGTTCAACATGTTGTAAATTGATTTTGAGTGATACCTACTCTGTTGAGGGTTTTCGGCTGTCCCCTTTTTGACGAACGCTCAGGCGTCTGACACTGCAACGCCATGGCTATTAGCAATCAAAACTCGTCAGGACCACCTGAACCGGTTTTCATGAAGGTGCGACTAAATGTAGGGTGGCACGCGTCTTCAATACCGCCGGTAATTGCTTCCAGGGCTTTTTTGGACTGAATGGTGTTCGCCTTACCTTTAAAGTCGTTCAAAGAGAACTTCTTGGAGGCGTTCTTTTTGTTGGTCAACATAGTTGTTAATTGATTTTTGATTTTGCCTACTCTGTTCCGGGTTTTCGGCTTTCCCCTCTGGCTACGGAAGCCAAAATTGTTACGATGTCATGAAAGGGCTGACGATTGGCGCTCGCTCCAGATTATCATATGTGATAATTATACAAACTGCAATCCGTAGTATCCTTCGCAGAATTCTAACGAGTCCCCGACAAATACAAAGACTTCTTCAGCCGATTCAACTACGGCTCAAGCGGCTACACGCCGGGTTGTGCAAATTTTGTTTAATGATTATTCCTCGCCGGTCTTGAGATGGAACCGTGAGAACTGTGGATGGCAAGCATCTTCAATGCCGCCAGTGATGGCTTGCAAAGCTTCTTTAGATTGGATCGCTTTGGTGTGAGTCTTGAAATCGTTTAGACTGAATTTTTTCTGGGGCGTTTTTTTCTTGTTTAACATAGAATTGAGGTTTTTTTTTAGGTCCGACAAACTGCCGGTCATTTTGTTGAGCCAAGATAAAATGAAAATCTACATTTCAAAAGAATGTGTTATTACTTTTTCAATTCCTATAAAATAGATGTTTCCACGGATTAATCTTTTAACGAATGTGTGAACGTGCTCTTGAACTGATAAAAGATTCTGCCAAGCAAGCTCATATCTTCGAGTTCAATCTCTGCTACTCCAACAAGGTCCGACTGGTACGGAATTGATATTTTATAGGTTGATACTAGTTTCTGTGGTAATTCAACGTCAACAAAGTATATACTATTGCTGTTGGCTACGGAAGAAATTGTACTTACCCGGCCGACGATCATTCCAAATTCGTGGTACGGGAAATTTTTTAACTTGATTCGTACTTTTTGTCCTTCCTTTATTTTGCCCGAGTACATTGGCGCGACCTGCGCCTTGGCAAAGATCGTCTTCACATGGTTTGGTGTTACAACACCTACTTGCTCACCTTTTTTCACATACAGGTGATCAGCCCAAAAATTTAAAAAGTTAATGGTTCCATCAATTGGACTGCGTAGGACGTAATCATGTTCCCACGCTGAGATCATTGACTCGATTTTATTGCTCAGCGAACGCAGGTTATTGGTGTAGTTTTGTTCACGCTGTATTGAGAGAAGCTCCTGTTCCACGATAAAACTTTGTAACTCCTTCGTTTTTATCTCGACAGCGTTAATTTCGGTCTTCTTTAATTCAGCCAATTGTAAAGCTTCCAGATAAGACGCCTCGGATTCCTCGAATTGTGACGGGGCTATGACTTTCTCTTTGAGCAACGCAGTATTGCGATCGTGATTCTTTGCGGCGATGGTGCTTCGCTTTTGTTCAATGTCTTCCAGGTATTTGATATTTTTCTTGAGGTCCATGTAGGCAGTAAGGCGTTCGCGGGAGATACTGAGTACCTTGTTGATAGGGTCCAATGTTCGATAACTTACATATTCTTTATATAATTTTGAAAATTCCGCGTATTCGTATTGCAGGGGCCCGAGCACGAGAGAATCCGGCCATTCCATTCCGAGATCCACCTGGGCGGAAGCCAGTGACGACTTGAAGTCCTGTATCCGCATTTTGAGATCAAATACGTCTTTGGTGCGAGCGGGATTTTCGATGACGGCGATAATCGCGTTCCTTCGAACCTGCTTTTTATCTTCGATCAGCAGCGAGACCTTCCCATCGGATTCTGCAATCAGAGAGATCGAGGGATTTCCGGATGTCAGTGTCACCGGGGCCTCTATCGTATCAGGGAACCTGACAATGTAAAGAAGGCCAATGAAAATGACGATGAAAATGAAAAATACACTGAGCCCCCATCGCACAAGCCAATGAGGCATTTTGCCGATCAGTTCGCGTGTGATCTCGCTTTTATCCTCCAACAGATCAATTTTTCTTTTCTCCATAATGCTAATTTCCCAGTTCAAGTTGATTTTTCACCAGCTCGTAATAATTTCCTTTCAGTTTTGTGAGTTCCGCATGTGCCCCTGTCTCAGCTACTTTTCCATTTTTCAGCACGATGATCTGGTCCGCATTCCTTACGGTGCTCAGTCGATGCGCAACGATCACAACGGTACGGCCGGCGTAGAAACGATAAAGTTTCTCCATGATCTTCTTTTCGTTGTTTGCATCCAGGGAACTCGTTGCCTCGTCGAAAAACACGATAGCAGGATCCTTGTATATTGCTCTTGCTATGAGTACCCGTTGATTCTCACCACCGCTGAGCGATATTCCACCCCAACTCAGGTTGGTGCTGTATCCCATCGGAAGGTTCTCAACAACATCTGTCAGATTGGCGGTATCTACCGCTTCCTGAAGCCGTTTTTTATCAATAAATTCCTCTGAGGACGACTCGGTAATGTTCCGGGTAATGGTGTCCGCAAAGATGAAACCATCCTGCATCACCACACCACACTTCTTTCTCCATGGCGTTGTCGGAATATCATTAAGATTCACGTTATCAACCAATATCTGTCCTTTGGTGACGGGATAGAACTTAAGGAGCAGTTTCAGCAACGTCGTTTTACCGCTTCCGCTCACACCAACAATGGCTGTGACTTTTCCATAGGGTATCTCGATTGACACATCGTCCAGCACCCACCGGGAGTTCGGTCCGCCATACTGAAAGCTGATGTGATCCAGCTTTATATTTGCTTGCTGCGGTACTTCGATATTATCGGTGGTAAGTGTTTCATCTTCATTCTTGTTTTGATGGATCTCTGAAAGCCTTTCCATGCTAAGTTTCGCATCCTGCCCCGATTGAATAAACGTGATGATGTCTGACATCGGGCTATTCAGTTGTCCCAGAATATATTGGATGGCAAGCATGGTACCCAGGGTGATGGTGCCATTCACAACATCATTGGCTGCTATAACTGTAATGATGATGTTTTTGAATTCGTTGATGAAATTTGCGCCCGTAACCTGCACCTGCGCAAGCGAAAGCCCCTTGCTCGAAGTCTTAAAAAGTTTTATCTGTATCGCTTCCCATTCCCACCGTCTCCTGAGTTCGCTGTTGTTTAGTTTGATTTCCGAAATACCATTGATCAGCTGCAAAATGCTGCTTCTGTTTTCCGCGGATTGATCGTGCCGGATATAATCCAGGATCGCTCGCTTCTTCGCGAACACCAGGACCCAGGCGATGTAGAGCATCGTGGCCGAAATAAATATCAGGAAAATCGAAAAGCTGAAAAACGCCATGACGGAGCCAAAAACCAACAAGGAAAAGAATGAGAAAAATCCGTTCAGTGTAACGGACGATAAGAAATTCTCGATCCGACGGTTGTCCTCGATGCGCTGAATCAGGTCGGATTTCATTTTCGAGTCGAAAAATGAAATTGGAAGTCGCATCATTTTCGAAAGGAAATCCGAAATGATTGAAATGTTGATCCGGGAGCCCATGTGCAGCAAAACCCAGTTTCGGATGATACCGATCGAGGTTTGCGAAAGGAACAAAACGATTTGCCCGATCAGGATCAGGTAAATGAAAGACAGGTTCTGGTGATTGATTCCAAAGTCGACCATCGCGCGTGCCGTAAACGGGAAGACCACCTGAATGATAATCGATGCGAACACACCGAGCAGGAGCTGGAAAATAAATTTCTTATACGGCCGCAAATAATGAAGCATGAACGCGTAGTTCCGTGCCCCTTTCGTTTCCGCATCACCTGGCTGCTCATCAAACTCCGGAGATTTTTCCAGCAAGATCAGCAATCCCTCATCATCCTTCTTTTTGTTATACAACCACCCATCCAGGAATTTGTCTTTCGTATATTTCAAAAGGCCTATGGCGGGGTCTGCGCAATACACATGTTTGTCATCGACGTGATGCACGACAACGAAATGGCGTTGCCGCCAATGGGCGATACATGGTAATGGAACTTCCTTAATCAGCGAATCAATGGGAAGGGCGACTGTCAAAGTTCTGAAACCTATACTTTCCGCGGCTTCTGACAACCCCAGAGCGCTCACCCCCTCTCGCGTGATATAACTCTTCTTGCGAAGGTAACTCAACGAAAAGTCTTTGCCGTAATGTTTGGCAATCATCCGCAGGCATGTTGGGCCGCAATCCATCTGGTCCAACTGCCGATAAAATGGAAACTTCTTCAGGGGCATCTTTTTTTACTAATTTCTATATCCTGCCATTCAATCTGGCCGGGCATGACCACGTATGGGTCGGTAATGTAGTATCCTTTTCTAAAATATTCCGCGGCATTGGCGAGATCTTCGCATGCGGCGCCTGGTTGACCCTTGCGCTGCGCTGCCACGGCGCGGTAATAATACGCATTCGAAAGCTTGGTATAGATGCCGATCTGAGCATTGAAGTCGCGAATCGCGCCATCCAAATCATTCATCTTCAGTTTCAGCAACCCGCGGTAAAGAAAATCGTAGGTTCCAACCCAGCCCTCGCCGTGCGTTTGAATCGCATGTTCGATTGCCTCATTGAACAATCGCAGCGCCGCCGCATTGTCGTTTAATCCCTGTTTTGCCAGTGCCATCCAGATCTTGATGTGGGTATCGTCAACAACCTTGTATTTTCCCGGCACGAGAGAATCGTAACGCATGAGATCGCGGAGGCCGCCCGCATAGTCATGCAGAAACTTGATACGACACCATCCGCGTATGTGAAGAAAGGCGTCGGGCTGAAGTTCTACAGCTTTGCCCATCAACTTGTTCCAGGTTGCGTAGTCGCCCCTTTTTAAGTATGGCACCGATTTTTCGCGCCACGCATTTGCCAGCGTCGGGCACACCACTATAAGGCTGTCCATAAAATCTTGAGATGCGGAACTCCCTTGAGCGAGATCTGTTTCATGGAAGGCGGCAAGCGCACCACGACAGGCACTTTCCCGCGAATGCTGACCGTTGCATGCGGCGAGGATTCCGAGCATGATGCCAATAATTGTCAGGGAAATTCTTTTCATGGCAGGACTTCAACGACACGTGATTCAACGATCCTGAATGTTACGATCTGGTAATAGTCCACCGGGGACCCTTCGAAGGTTGCCTTCATCCAGGGGCCGGAATTCTTTGTCAATTCAGTAATTGCTTTCGTAAACGCGGGATCAAATAAGTACGGATCATAATTGTGGTCAACGCCCAATACGCGGAATCGATCAGCCTTCCCCTCACAGTTAACAACAAACCGCACGGTCGCATACCCGGTGACTTTCTTGGCCACGCTGAGGTTCCCTATTCTTTCAATGATACGGTTTTTGAAATCCTGCTTCCCACCCGCCTTAACGGAATAATGCTGAAATACTTCTGCCTCATTACACAAGCGAAATGTTTTATTATCGAGTTTCTCATCATAAGCAATGTCGCCTACGTTTCCGCCCTTTGTGGGCGGCACGAGGCTCCCCATGTGCTGGGCCGACCCTCCTATTGAAAGACCCAGTATCAGCATTGATCTAAAAAGCATGTGGATCAAACTCATTTCACGAGATTATATTGTTTTAAAACTTGCATCAGGGTATACGCTTGCACGTCATGATTATGCTCCTTCATAACAGCGACTTCGTAATCAAGCCCGGCAGGAACTCCCTGCATGGCTGCGCCCTCCGGGGTGACCGTTGACGAGTTTGCGATCGTGGCCGTAAATAGCAAATCTCTTGGATCAACCGGTTGCCCCACGCCGCATTCCTTTTTCACGATTTTGCCATTCCGATAAAAATAGGCGAGCGTGATTCGACTGTAAGTCGCGTCGGCGGCCTGAGCCTGTCCCGCGACGATTGCATCTGCAGACGCCGTCATGCGCCAGACGAAATCATCACAGGAACTAATACAATGGTGATTCGTGACAAGATACAAGTTCGCGATGTTTAACCTGGCGGATGGTCTGATTGGTTTTCGGGAACAATCGTAAGAACCCCGACAAAAATCGGCGCACGCCGGCAAAAGGTCGTAATAAGGTAAGGCCTTATATTCCGCAGTTTCCTTTAGCTGGGAAAACCAGGTTTCCAGCCTCGGGTTGAACCAGAACAAGTGCCGGCGAATGGTGTCATTTTCGAGTGCCGCTGTTTTTTTGAAACGTATCGACAGGTCGTAAAACGGGCGTTTTGCAAAAGCGGCGACAAGGGCGCTGATCTCGGACCCGCCGTAATTGTCCTGCAGGTCAATGACCAGGTTTCGCACCTGCACCTCCTGTTGCAGGCTTTTCGTCACGAGCTGTATATCATGGCAAAGTGTATTTTCCGGCGCCGGATGTGTGCAATACAAATCGTGCTCTGTTTCGCCGTAGTTGAAATCCACAAACTTCAACAGGAATGTTCCTTCTTGTTTCAACAGGATAAATTTGCTCCCCATGGCAATTGTTTTCCACCCTTTCAGTGAAGTTGCAAATTGACGCTTCGGATCCTCGGCACTTTTTCTTTTAACTTTCCTGATTCTGGTTTTGACAACCGTGCCATCCTCATAGGTGAATTTATCGACAGCAGTCCCGTTGATCTTAATCGAATTCCTGTTTAATTTTTTAACAAAGAGCGACGCACACCCGGCGCGGGTTGTGTAGGGGCACTCGTAATTCATAAAATGGTCAATGGCTGTGCCGGTCGGAACGTCGTTGATGTGGGTTATAGGAATGTACGTTGAATCCGTAAACAATCGCACTGCCGGATATTGGAAGACAACGGCAGGCTCCATAAGGTATACGGAATCCGGCATTGGAGGGTCCGCAGCGGAGGCAAAGCGAAGGTTCGAATGCAGATTGACAAAACCGTTGGCTAAATTGTCGAAGACCTCGCGGAAGCAAGAAGGCTGATCGCATTCTTTCAGTTTGGAGCGATAGTATTTTTTGTAGGATTGCCAGGAAACGGATTTTGTCCGGTCGCGTGTGTCGATGACTTCAGCGTCATAGCGCTCAAGATCATTCATTAGCGAGTCATATAACGGCACCATCAACGTCTGATGAAAATGGCCGGCCGGCGTTTCAACGTTGTAAGTAACTGCGAAGAAAAAGGTAACCGGTAAAAAGATATTGAGGGTTCTTTTATACATCGAGGGTCAGGTCAGGGCAAATTTAAAAAAAATCGCGCAATTCCTCTACATACTCCTTGCGGGTCATGCCCGCGAGAACGTGATCCAATCCTTTTTTCAGATACTCCTCGCAGGCGATGACAGGTATTTTCCGTTTATCGTTCAGGGGAAATTGGCCATTGCGTTTCAGGGTTTCAATTACTTCCCCGCATTTTTGCGACATGGTTTGTGTCGAATATTTTTTGCACCATTGATTAAATGTGGTAATGATCTTTCTGTCCCTTTCGCTCATACGCTTGCTTATAAAATCCTTTTGCGCAATGTCGCCGTAAAAATTATTGAGGAAAGGCCCGAGGTAATTTGCAAACAGCGCATCTACCGCGCTATGGTTACCAATGGCTTTCCAGGTTTTGCTTAAGTGAGCGATGATTTCAAACTCCATCGGATCGTCATCGACACCGTGTTCCCGAAGTTTTCGGGAAACAAATTCCATAAAATTTCCAAAGCTTTTTTCCGCCTGGGAATGCTCCGCGGCGGTCATTGGTTCATAGATGGCCAAACGAACAAATCCATCAACGGTATGACAATTCAGGGGGCGATTGCCAAAAGTCACCAGATTGTTTTCCCGGGCGAGGTCAAAAATGGTTTCTCCGGATTCGGCACCATTTGGTCGTTCGAAGAAATTAAAAGGAAACTGGATTAGCCGAAAGTGATTATTGCCGGAGACTTCCCTCGCGATCGCAACAAGAGTTTTTAGATTGGTTGATGCGGAGGAATCGTCCATCGACATGGTATTTGAACTGACTCCATAATTTGTGATAACCTTCTTTTCAGCCATTTCTTCAAGGAGTTCAAAGGCTTTCCGGATCCGATGATAGTATATTTCACGGCTGACGGTGGGCAGTGCAGATTTCAAATAATATTCCGGGTTGTGAATTAGAAAGCCGTCCAACGATCTCCTGTTAAGTCTTCGTATGGATTTCCTGATCTGTAGGGTTAAAAAATCGGGATGGATACAATGAGTAGTTGTGTTTACAAGCGCCGTCTCTCGTAGAGCTTCAGAATTTTTCTTTTTGAGGCTTGCGATCACCTGCTGCTCTTTTCGGGTTACATAGCCCGCTTTTGTTACCACAAAAAGATCCTTCCGTGGGTTTTCGGCGATATATTTTCCGATTAGGTTTTCAGATTCTCCAAAATAATAATTGGAAGACGTATCTATCAGATTACACCCATATTTGACGGCCAGCCTGAACGCCTGGACATGGGCCTTATTGTGAATCGTCATTCTGTACGTTCCCAGACCCACGCTGGATAAATTCTCTAACCTTGCCAATTTGAGTTTTTTTTTAGACAATAGGCTCATAACACACCTGGGGGTTAAAGTAGAAGATTATGAAGAAAAATAAAACACGGCGTTCGTAAAAGTTTTAGTGTTTATAGCGAATGGTTTGCCCAGGGGGCCCTGCCCTGTAATCCTTTGGAGAAGCTTGTTGGAAAGTTGGAAACGGAAAATTTTAAGTTTGCGTTTGTGGGCCGACGTAAGTTGTTGAAACTTTAAAGCTGATTCCCGGTTTTGCTGCACAGCCCTGGCGATATCTTTAAGTATCCTGAGACCATACTGTGAATTTATAGAAGTCGTTGGCCCGTGAAGATGCTAATTGATCGGAGCTCTGCTCAAAGCAAGAAATTACGTCGTCCTGACCATTTCCTTCCGGAATTGATCGAGGTTTTTCTCAAGTTCCTCGATGCGGTCGCGGTATTCCCGTTCCTTGCGCGCCATTGCTTCCTGCGTCGCCGTGAGTTCCTCGAGATTTTGGCGCATTTCTTCCTCATTCGCCTTGAGCTCCTCGGACATCGTCTGTGCTTTTTGCAACAGGATCTTTGTACTATTGTTTGCGCGGTTTGATGAAATGAATGATGCGATTGTCTCGCCGAGCTGGTGAAACAGTTCAAAATGTTCCGGTTGCAGTGGTGTGAACGATGCAAGCTCGAAAATCCCCTCGACCTTCTTATTGATCTTCATCGGCACGATCACCACATGTCGCGCAGTCGCCTGTCCGAGTCCCGAGGTGATATGAATAAAATCCGAGGGCACATCTCTTAAATAACAAAGCTCGCCCTCGAGAAATGCCTGCCCGATGATGCCCGACCCTGGCTCGATTGTCTTGTCCACATATTTCTTCCGGTCAAACGCATAGCAGGATGCGAGCTTCAGAAAGGTTTCATTTTGTTCGTTTTCCTCCGCAAGAAAAAGTGCCCCCTGGTTCATGCCGGTGTATCGCACCATGGACGAAAGAATTTTATCCATCTTGTTGTCGGAGTCACCCGATTGGAGAATGGCAATCATTTCCGAGATGCCTTTTGAGATCCAGTTGCGCGCGTCATCCTTTTTTCTTGACTCTTCAAGTTCTTCCATGGTTTTTCGCATCTCATCCTCCTTGCGTTGCAACAACGCTGTTTGCTGCAGCGCGTCAGCCAGCAAGCTTTGTGATTTAAGATCATATTGATGCCCGAGACTAAACATGAATCCCGATGAAGCAAGGATCATAATGGCGAGCACCACCATGTCTTCATAAATGACGGTGTAAAAATCATTCTCAAAGCCGATGGTTTGATGGTCGACACCCGCGAGCTGGTGAATCGCATCATAGCCGAATGCGAGTCCCAGGATAATCAGCACTGCGGTCCACACGTACCTTCTTTCGACCGGCGTAAACATCGTGAACGGCAATACCGCAGATCCCAGGATCAGCATCCGCGGTGTCGCATAATGCAGAATGTCTATTTTAGAAACATCGCCGAACTTAAGGCTGACGTTCATGAATAACAAACCTGCAGCCGGTGTAAGGCAGGTGATCAGTCGTGACAAACGCGTGAAGGTCCAGTAATTGCAAAACCAGATGAAGCTGGCAATAAAAAGTAAAACGATGAACGGTACAAAGTCGAAATTTTTCCGCGATGCAAACACGACCATAAAAATCAGGGTAACAAACCCGATGATGAAGGCGAACTGGTTTGACAGGACGATACGTCGGGCAAGGCGAAAATCCATCTCGTCGGTAACGCCAATATGAAACAGCTTCTTCCAGTAACTCATGTGTGTAAAGTATTTAAGAAAACCAACAAATGGCCGGTATTAAAAAATTTTCATACTGTGATTCCGGGATGGGCTGCGATCCGCCAAAAGGCCGGACCATGGTGGGACGGAATTTTCGTCAAAGTACTATTTCTGATACCTTTTTCAAAATCGCTGTGCTCAATTAGAGTTAAAAAACTTACATGTGGCGGTTCCCTCACCCCATCCGTTGCGCAATGTCGGCTGATTGCGATGTCCGGGCCCGCTGATTGAAGCAAACCTGAATGTGTATCGTGAAACGCCGAAAAGTTTGCAGGATCAGCTATTCAAGCTCGACACCGCCCGTTAGCTGCAGTATATATATTGCGGCGAATGCTGCGAAAAATATTCCGGCCAGTGCGGTGAATATAAATGCAAATTTAGAAGGTTTAAGGGCCGGTGGCAGATTCTTCTGGTTCACATATAAAATAAGTATTACGAGTATAGGTATGTCAAAAGCCTCAATCGCCCCTGCTATTTTCAGCAGCTGGATCGGCTCACCGATGATCAGGTACACGGTGATCGGGGCAGCAGTGACCAATACAATGACAAAAAAACGCTGAAGAAATTTATCCGTCAACCGTTTCGATCGGCCGGGCATCAGCATCCTTGTACCGGTGGAAAACATTCTGCCAAAGCCATCCTGATTTGATAAGACGGTATCCCAGAATCCCACAAAAAGCGCCGTGACCATAAACCAGAACCCTACCGGCCCCCACCTGTGACTTAGCATCTCCGCCAAAATTTGAGCTACCTTGTTTTCTTCCGGGACAAGCCCTTTCGGCTTCAGCAATTCAACACCGAGAATGAGAAAGGCTATTGTCACGATCAGCGTGCCGACCACGGCGACGGTCGTGTCCGCCGTCATTTGCCTGATCCAGCTCCGAAGCTTGTCGACCTGATTGCTGTCCAGCTTGGTGATATTGATTGAAGAATTTTTCTTAACACCATAACCTTTTTCGATGATCCAGTGGGAGTACCATATCATTCCGGCGGCACCGCAAAGCATAAATCCAAGCCACGGAAGTATCTCACCATATTCGACATTGGGGGGAGTATCAGGCACAAGGCCGCGAATCATCTCGCCAGCGTGAGGTAACACCGAAAGCGCGGCAATGATCGCTGAAATACCCAGGGCGAGCGCGAGTATGGTAGCGACTTTTTCAACAACTTTGAACCGGCCCCAGATCACAAGCGCTGTCGAAAGGAAAATAGCCATGACTGTCAATATCCGGATGTCACCTGGGAATATCAGCAGAAGGGCGGTTCCGGCGGACCCGGCGAGGCCGGCGACTCCCGTTACAGCAACAAATAATTGAGGCACCAGAATGAGATAGATCGCCCAATTCTTCGGGCCGGGCAGTTCTGAAAAACCCTGGATCACGCTCTTACCGGTGCACACCGCGTAACGTCCTATCTCTCGATTGATAAACCATTTCAATGTTACTGCAGCCAGCAACGCCCACAGCAAGCTATAACCATACATCGAACCGACGCGCGGTGTAAAAAGCAATTCTCCCGAGCCGGCGGCGGAAACCATCCAAAGAAATCCTGGCCCGAACCATTTCAATTTTTCCCTAAAATTTTTCGGGGGATCTGGAATAGAAGTCGGATGGTTTGCCATTTCGCTCCAGGCGCATAAAAATTGTACCCGTCGCCGCTGGCAAAGCAACTAGCCGAAAAGCATTGAAAATCCATTTCAGCGACTTGGGGCCGCCGTCACTGTTACGAAGAATCCGGGATCAGGTCCGGTTGGTTATTGTTTATTTCTGAAGTAAGATTCGCTTCTCTAAGAATCTATCAAGGTCATGCGCGGCAGAGAAGCCCTTGCTGAGACCATTTCAACGATCTTTCAATGTCCTCTTGCGAAGACAATTTGATCTCGAATTCCACTTTACGCCTTATGGGAACTGATTTAAAAAAATTCATGAACCATTTTGCGGTTCCGGATTTTACCTATGGCACTGAATTGGCTTTAAGTTTTCTATGTTCCGGTTTGTGTTTATCGGATTCCCCTGAAAAGTCTGTTCCACCGTATCTTTTGGAAGAAGCTTGCGTCGCTTTGGTAAGACATCCAGATAAATAACGCTTTTCCTACGAGATGATCTTCGGGAACAAAACCCCAGAAACGTGAATCCAGGGAATTATCCCGGTTATCACCCATCATGAAATAATAGTTTTGCGTAAACGTGTATTCAGCGACGGGCTTCCCATCGATCAACAACGCTCCGTCTTTTATCTCAACACCATCCTGGTTCTCATACTTCACGATCGTGTTTGCGTAGAGGACCAGTGTAGAGTCGTTGATCGGAATTGTCACACCCTTTTTTGGAATCCACACAGGGCCGAAGTTGTCTTTGGACCAGGCGTTATACTTATCGTTTGAGTCTTCAATCGCCTTTATAGTCTTGTTATTGTAATACGGAAACAATGACTGGTCGTCGTTTTCAGCCAGGGGCTCGAGGGCAACAATATACGGATAGTTTGCTGCTTTTATGTTCGCCGCCCTTTTGTCGGTTAAGCTCACGATATATATCACCTGGTTGCCGGCGGGATACGTCACTGATATGTCTTCATCGCCGATTTCCATTTTCAAGAGGTTCCGTTTGTTGATATCCGCATTGGCGACCATTCTGTAATTGCGTTGCATTTGGGGTGGCATGGCTTGTAAAACATTATTTACATAAACCTGCCTGTTCCTGATCTGCAACGTATCGCCTGCAATGGCGACGCACCGTTTGACATAGTTCATCTTGAGGTCCGTCGGGTATTCCTTCCAGTCACGCCTATCCTGAACGTTGATGTTGTTTTCTTCAAGCGAGGGCACGTTAAAGACCACTACATCATTACGTTGTACACTCGTGATTCCCGGCAACCGGTAATAGGGAACCTTTATCCATTCTACATAGCTCGGAATGTCTGTTCCCCAGATCTTTTGATGCGTCAGCGGTACCTGCAAAGGGGTAGACGTAAACCTGGAACCATAATGAAATTTGCTGACAAACAGAAAATCATTGACAAGCAGGGAGTTTTCCATTGAGGGCGTAGGGATAACGTACGCTTCCATGATCAGCCAACGGATCAGGGTTGCCATAACTACGGCAAAGGCAATGGCTTCCGTCCATTCGGCAATGGCCGTTTTCTCTACCGGGGGCAGTTCATCAGGTTTTCCAAGATATTTAACGTCACGGCTGAAGCCGAGTATTGGCAGGTAAATGGGTAACGCGACCAACATTGCCATCTGGCTCCAGATAGAATTTTTTCCAAGGCTGCGAAGCAGGTCGAACATTAAAATGTAATATGCAAAAAGATTAACGACAGGAATAAGGAGATAGATGATCCACCAGGCGGGCTTACCCACAAGTTTCATCACAACGTATTCAGAATAAAAAGGAATTAGGGATTTCCACGGTGCTACACCGGCCTTTTCAAAAATCTTCCAATAGCCGATCGTCACTCCCAAACGGATCACCAGAAGAAATACAAGATACAAATTCATAATAAAAAAGCTGATTTTTAAAGTACTGCAAATAAAGAGTATTTTTCCAAGCTTTCATATGGCCGTGGAACATTTGGGATGTTAATGACTTTCGAAATGTTGGTTTGATTGTATTGAGTATTGGTGTCGAAGGCGAGTTGCAGATATTTTGAATAGGTACAGCCTTGAGCCCCAAAATCCTGAGAAGTGACGCTACAGCAAACCAAAGACAATCCTTTTTCAATCAGGATCATCAATCTGAAGTAATCAGGCGAATCAAGGTCAATCAGGTACGATAACTTTTCGGGTAAGGGAAGACCGTGAATTTACGCCTTTCAAAAAAATAGGTTCCGTTTGGTATGTTTTTAAGGCCAATGACCAAATCGGGACCCTCGGCTCACGCTTTTTATATCAAGCTGTATGATCTGCTCCGATCGCGTTGCGTAAATATAGACCGACTTTAAATATTTATCAAGGCTTTATCGGGCCGGCAAAATCCAATCTCGGTAAAAAAAATAGTTATGGCGCATGTAGCTGAACGCTCCAGTCCGCTTTTGCCGGGATCCTCGTTTTGTCTTCGTCAGTGAAGTCTACGATCGCGTACCACGGAATTTTTGTAATCGCTATTTCATCGAGCATATCAACCATGTTTTGATACCTTGCGTCGTCGGCCGCCTTAATAAGCACTCTCAGCCCCGGAACAGTTCTTTTTCTTTCCAACAGGATTTTTCTTAATCCATTTTTAGAATAATTCGTCGGCTGAGCTGACGGTTCAAAACCCATCCACCAGTACACTTTGTCATTGCCGGCCAGGACCAGGTTAAGAATTTTCTTGTGACTCACAGGCGGGGGATCATTCGTTGGTTCCGGCATCTCGAGATCCAGGACTTTTGCCTGATTGAAAGTGCTTGTAAGGATAAAAAAGGTCAATAACAGAAACGCCAGATCGACCATTGGCGTCATATCAATTTTCGTAGATAGTTTTTTCGCCCGGACCTTACCGTCCGCTTTGTTGGAATTGCCTTGTGATATTTCTGCCATGGTTTCAGGTTTAACCAAAAGATGCAGAAATGGGTGATTTTCCATAAAAGGGCTGCGAGATGGCGAGACGGTGTCGACCTGGATAAGTTCGCCGGATTTTAAGACGACCGCGAAACACAAATTTTCCCCGGCTTCCAAACGTCAAATCTGCACAATCCTTCAATGGCTTGAACCTTGAATTTTGGACTTTTCAGACTCTAGCACAGCCAGGCGTGTGTGTATACCAGGTTGTTATTTCGTCAATAAATTTCTACCTTGAACCCAGGAGCCCAATTTCAGTTTCCATCAGGAAGCGGATTGGGCTCTTTTATTTTTTGTCCGTAATCACACAGTCAATATCGTTTATGGCTAAGCTCAATAAATTTTCAGAAGACTACGAACTCGGCATTCTGCTGGTCCATGGAATCGGGTCGCAGGTGCCGGGCGAAACACTGGTTAAATGGAGTGACGTATTGCTGAAAACCATCTACCAGGCTACTGGTAAAAAAGTGAAACCGATTGCCCATCATTCAATCAGGGACGAAGACGATTGTGCGCAAATGGTGATACAACTTGAAACAGGCGGAGCGGAGGAAAAGTGGCTGGTCGCCGAAGGATACTGGGCAGATTCCTTTTTGCCGCCCAGCTATGCAGAGCTTGTATCCTGGAGCATTCGTGCAATTCCCTGGACGCTACAGCTTCACACCGCGAAACGTTATTGGAACCGGTACGAGAAACTTGATGGAGAGAAGCAGAATAGCAAAAAATGGAGAATGAAATCGTATGCCCTCGGGCTTGCTGTTACCGAAATATTCCTCACCCTGACCCTGGCCCCCATCGCCATATTATTGTTATTGATTTCGCTGCTACTCGGCCTTCTCCCGGTTCCACAAATCAGATCGATCATCCAATCGGCGCAAGGAATTCTTGTAGGGAGCGTCGGCGACAGCCTTGCTTTTGTTGAAAGTCCGATGCGCGCTTCACTGATCCGCACCCGGTTGCTGGAAAGACTTCACGCCTTAAACACGAAATGCAAGAGGACGGTTGTCGTCGCGCATTCTCAGGGTGCCGCAGTTGTACTCGATGCTTTTGGTGGAATTCCCGAGCCAAGATTCGGCACGAATGAAGAACCCTACTTCAAGGCTCTGCCAAAAGATCTGCAAATGCCGGATGCGCTGATCACCTTCGGCGCGGGCACCAATCAACTCGCAAGTTTAAAGGTTTTATCATCGGGCCCGTCGATCAGGTTGGGGATGAATCCTGCAACTTATGGGATGATCTCATTTTTGCTCGCCATAGGGATATTCTCTTACGTCTATTTCAATAACATCCCCTACGTCGATCTTTTTTATGCGAGCGCTTTTGTGCTCCCCGGTTATGCCCTGTTTATTTTGCTTAAGTACCCGGTAAAGATGTTCAATTTTCTGTTCAGGAAATTCAGGGTCGGGCAACAAACCAACAGCCTTGCCGAGTATACGGCTATGCTTTTTATCCCCTTGATTTACGTGACCTTGTTTTCGACCACCCCTATCACAACCTTTCCCGTGTATTCTTCCATCATTGTGATTGGTTGTGTCATCGTGCTCATCAACTCGGTCATGTCGATTCTTTCGATTGAACTGAAATCGTTCATATCCATCACCCGGAAACCCCCCGGATTAACGAGGTGGGTGGACATTTACGCTTCAGCGGATCCGGTTTCCAACGGAGCGACCAACGTCGCCAATGGTTCAGAGGAACCCGAAAAGGTTCCTGTATGGAACTTCGGAACAATGTATTACGACCACACGTCGTACTGGCAGAATACGGATGGTTTTGTCCTTCGGGTGATAAGAATATGCGCCACAACGGCCGAAAGCTCATGGTTGAGGTACTTGCCTCAAAATCAAAACTACATCGATGCGTTGTCAAAATTCAGGACGTTGTGGCTGCGAATCGGCGGAAGGATGCTGGCGTTGATCTGGCTCGTGATCGGAGCGCGTATCTGGACGTCGCACAGGCAAAGTATTCCCCGGTTTGACACGGACTCATTGTCCTGGGTGCCTTTCAATACGGATACGCTGGTCCAGTTTTTCGTCGTTGTAGCTTTTGTTATTACTTCCCTTTGGCTCACCTACAATTTGATGCGAATGTCATGGTTGATGTGGGTACGACAAGAACAAAAGATCGTCCTGCAGCAAGGTGAGATTCAGAAGAACAGTGGAATATTTCCATTCACAGGAATGATCATGGTGCTGGGGACTGTTTTGATTCTTGCTTACGTTGTGTTCACAAAAACCTCCGCGGAAATAGGCCAGATCCGTTTGAGTTTCGAAAATCTCAAGGAATTTGTGTTTATACTTGCCGCCTGTTCCCTGCTTTTTCATTTCATCTGTTTTTTCATAAAACGCAAACCGGTGGAGTCTCCACCTGTTTTCAGCACCGTCGACACTCATACAGAAGTGTCACAGTGAAAAGGTGACTGGTAAAACGTTGCCACCTTGCCGCCGGGGCGTGGCGGGCTTACGCGATGGCCTAAACACATCTTCTGGCGCGCATGCGGGCCAACAAGACTTTTGCGCTCGCTTACCGAAACGTTTGATTATTCCCCTGAATTAGGTTCTCCCCTTGGGTTTTCATGGCAAACTTGTTAATACCTTTGCAACACGTGTAACTTTTTGAATGTTTGTTTGTCCTACAGCTATACCAGGATGAGACCCTCTTATGATCAGCGAGCCGGAGTATAATAATGCAGTTAAAAGCTATGCACGAAATATATTCCGGTTCGTGTTTAAAAACCTCAGGGATAAAGACGCCTCGGACGATCTCGTTCAGGATTGTTTCCTGAAACTGTGGCAGAACCGGTCCGACGTTGACAAAGCGAAAGTAAAGTCCTGGCTCTTTTCGGTTGCCCACAATGCCATGGTCAACTACGCGAAAGTACAATCGCGCAAAACAGGCTTGGACCATGCGGATCTAAGCTTGATTTCAGCACCAACCGCACCGGAGTTCGACCTGAAAGACATACTCGAGAAAACTTTACAGGAACTACCACCCCTGCAGCGCTCCATTATTCTGTTACGAGACTATGAAGGTTATAACTACACCGAAATCGGCGAGATCCTGCAACTCAATGAATCGCAGGTAAAGGTCTACCTTTTCCGGGGCCGACAGCGAATGAAGGATTCTATTAAAACATTAAGTGCCGTTTTATGATCACCGAAGAAAAACAAGACGAGCTGATCTTTGACTTTCTGGAGGGAAATCTGAGCCCGGACGAGGAAGAGGCATTCCTTATCCTGAAAGACGAAAGCGAGATTCTCAACAGAGAAGTAAGGTTATGGCAAAACACATACCTGCAAGAACCGCTGCCATCCGTCGAAGCGCTCGAGCAGAAACTGGTTATTCAAAAAAATCGGGATACCGGACGACTTTCAACGCGCATTTATGCGATAATGCTTATCGGCATGACGTTGATAGCAGCGGGCGATAGTTTTGACAAATACATTGCCGGTTCCATACCACAATCCAAGGCGCAACTAACACCTTCTCAGGAAACAACTGCTCCGATTTCAAATCTGGTTCCTGAATATTCTGAAAAAGTAACAAGCGTTGGGCGCCAAATCCTGGCCAGCCCTGAGTCGAAAGAGAACATCGCTCCTCTTACAGATCGTTTGGCTACCGGCGAATTGTTTGCGCTGCCAGTTTTGAAAGGCGAAGAGTTGATGATTAAACCGCAGGCGCATACATTGGAAGATTTTCGCTTCACAAGACCAGAAAAAGATCAGCGGACACATGTCCAGAGAAAATGGTCTAGACACGAACAACGTTTGATCCGCAAAAAAATCTGGCAAGATCACCGTTCGCGGAAGGTGAATGAATTCCGGAGCGGAAATGAACCCTACGTGGTACCGCTAAATACCAGCAATTTTTAACTAAAAGACCCAAACGATAAAGACATGATGTCAAGAATTCTATTCGCATCTTGCGTGGCCGCCTTACTATATTCAACGAAGATACAGGCGCAGCGCATCCCTGCCGGCGCTTTGCCAATGAATTACAACGGAGGATTCGCAGGTGAAGCCGGTGCGCCGAGGGTAGCCGCTTTTTCTTTGTTTGACTATGGACCATTTCCGTATTACGGATCGGATCCCTACGTGCTCAATCGCGGATCATTTATTTCGGTTGACAATTTCGTCAAGAAGATCAGGTCGGGTGTTGGCCTTACCGCGGGTCATCAGACCAATGATCATTCCTACAGAAGCACTTCGATGTCACTGGCGATTTCTCCCAAATTTTCGCATCTCGGCAAATACACGTTTGCGCCATTCGCCGATTTCTCTTTTGGCAGGACACATTACCTGATGGACCCATTATATAACCCCGTTCATTTTGTATCGGATAATTTCAGTTTCAAGAGCGGATTCCTTTTGAACTCTGACAAGGCATACATTGGAGTTTCCGCTGAGATTCTTCGCGACGGCAGCAGGTATGCGGCCAGGTTTCTCGAGAATGTCGAGTATTATCTTCAGGCAGGTTACACTTTTCAGCGTACGCCCGGGTCAGATTTTTCATTTACACCGCAGCTTGTACTTTCTTATCAGCGGATTGATTATGAACGAATATGGACGTACGAGCCCATCACGGTGAACTGGCTTAGACTGGTTGACCTAAGCCTCGGGTTCCGGCATAAGAAGTTTATATGGGGTATCAACAATACCGGCCTCATGGCGGGATATCAGAGTGACAGATTCAAGCTGCAAGTGACAAATTTTTATACGGATCGGCACAGGGCTGGTGAATTCGCAAACCTATCGAACAGCGAACACTTCTATTTGGGTGCGTGGCCTTTCCCCGATTCACCAAAAAAATATTTCGGATGTATTTCCCTTCGTTATTTGTTTAAGGAGAACTCTTTCCCCAAATGACGCGAATTTGAATACGACTGAGCAAGCGTGCCATGAAAACCGGAGGTCCTGAAAGAGGTCCCTCCGGTTTCTTTACCCAAACCATTTTATTTCTTCTTTTTCCAGATTGAAGTTTTCGTCACCTTAATCATGATTCTTCAAGAAGTGCCTGCGGAAAGTCTTGCCTCCTTTATGAATGATCGCTGTATATATCCCATCCGGCAAATCCGCGACATCGAGTTCGGTGCCCGTCATTGTTTGCTTAAGCACAAGTTTGCCATCACTGTTGATAATCTCGATGACCCCGTCCTTGACATCATTGTCGTGCGTCAGGGTGAGTATCCTGGCAACGGGATTGGGATACATCGTGAAAGGTTCGGCATCCATGCGTTCGACTGGTGGCGTTTGCGCGACTGCGATTTCCTTATTGGAAGTACCTTCTCTTCCGGCGGTAGTGCCCGGATTGTAGAGGAAAACATTATTCATCATCGAAATCCCGCTCGTGGTTTCCCATGACGTCAGATAGCCGTCCGGTGTACGTCGCCACCATTGGGCCCACATGAGCCCTGACGAGTTGCGATAGGTCCAGGCCTGATTCGCGTTATAATTTAACCAGGAGCCGTATGTTGAAGAGAGGTTATGATCCGCCACAAATTTACAGGCCCACCTTGCAAAGATTCCTTTGAAACCAGGGCAATCATCCATTCCACAGTATTCGTCCGGTAAAAGTCCGGAAGAGTTTGACATGACGTTCTTTGTGTAGTCCATCGCTTTTTGTCCCATGGACTTCCAGCCCTCCGTTGGGTAATATTTATGGAGTTCACCTGCCGCGCCGATAAACGTGCCCTGGGTATAGGTTCTTGCCCCCTCCGTGATTATTCCGCCGGAATTGATCGCGCCTTTTACTTCGCCGGATGGGGCTACATATAATCTGGACTTCATCCAGCTCATGATTTGTTTTGCTTTATTCCGGAAAGTAACATCTCCCGTTGCATAGTATAGTTGCATCGCGCAAATGGCCGCCGGCGCGTTAACGCAGGCATTTTTCGAAGTCCGATCGGTCGTCCACCACAGCCCGCCGCCCAGATTGTTGTCCCACGCGCGGTTCCACACCAGATTGAAGTTATTGATGGCCATGTCCTTCATTCCGCCATCGTTAAAAATGTGAAATGCCCTGATACACATAAGCGCCCCCCAAATGATGTCATCATTATATATGTTTGAGGACCATGTGAGTCCATAAGCGTCGCGGATGCCGTGATACAGATAGCGGATCTTGTTTCTGAAATCTGTGTCATTGTGAATATTATGTGCGTCGATCAGCGTTTCTATCGACTCCAGTTCACGCCAGAAATCAGTGCGGTCGACCCTGGTGGTATTGGCATAATACATCGCCTTGAAGGAGGAACCATACGTGCCGTACTCGTTGTAGAACGTATTGTTATAACATTGCATTGCCACTTGAGCTTCAGCCCTCGTGATCTGGGCTATCACGGCTGCGGGAAGGATGATGAACATGAGGGTCACAATGAAAAGCATAGGACGAAGACCCCTTGCACGGCATACAAAATGAAACCAGGGCGAACTTGTGACATCTGATTTTTTCATAGGTAACGTTTAGGTTGGTGAAGACAAACGTGATTCCTGGCAACGTAAATTTTTTCGCTGCAAACAAGATTGACAATAATTTGATGCCGGTTATTACCTGTAATTCGGTTCAGCAGTAGACAAGTTCGTAAGCCAATACCCTATGTTTGGCCGCCATATTCTTTTTAGTGCGTGAGGTCCAGCCCTATCGCTCTGTGCCGAATCCAGTCCCTTGCCAACCTGGCTGTAAAAGCCATAATGAATATCATTCCAAAGGACGTTTTAATTATTTCTGCAAACACAATAGGGGTACTTCCGATGACCATTGTCATGAACCAAACAAAATCTGAAAACCCGTTCCATGAAAATTACAACCTTCCTCCTATTCACAACCTTTATCTCATTTACTTATGTTTCCGGTCAACCGATCACTCAAACGATCAGGGGCGTAATTGTCGACCAGGATAGCCAGGCGCCGTTGGTTGGCGCAACGGTGACGGTACTCGGTTCATCGCCCATCATTGGGTCAGTGACGGACGTCGATGGAAATTTCCGTTTAACCGGCGTACCGGTTGGCCGTGTCACCCTGAAAGTTACCTTCATCGGTTACGAAGATAAAAACATCGCGAATTTGCTCATCGGCTCGGCCAAGGAAGAGATCCTCAACATTCCGCTTGCCGAATCTGTGAAAACACTGGAAGAAATTGTCATAACCGGCGACCAGCCCCGAGGTGAAGTCTTGAATGAAATGGCGGTGATCAGCGCCCATACCTTCTCCGTCGAAGAGACGTCCCGTTATGCCGGGTCCTTTGATGATCCGGCGCGTATGGTTGTGGCGTTTGCCGGAGTTAACGGCGATGCAGAAGGAAACAACGATATCATTGTACGCGGCAACTCGCCAAAAGGAATACTCTGGCGTCTTGAGGGCATCGCTATACCGAACCCGAACCACTTTGCGGGCGAAGGTTCGACCGGTGGACCGATCAACGCGCTTAGCAGCAAAATGCTCAGCAACTCCGATTTCTTTACCGGAGCCTTTGCGGCAGAATACGGGGACGCTACTTCGGGCGTCTTTGACATGAAACTGAAAAGCGGTAACAATGAGCAACACGAATACACAGCGTCTATCAGCACCCTGGGTCTTGACATGACAGCGGAAGGCCCGTTCAAATCTGGCGCGCGCGGTTCGTATATCGCAAATTACCGGTACTCAGCGCTGGACCTTCTCGACAGAGCCGGTGTCGTTGATTTCGGTGGTGTTCCGCGATACCAGGATCTTTCATTCAAGATTCAGCTTCCGGTTAACGACCGTCACAACTTTGCCATCTTCGGACTTGGCGGCCTGAGCGGCATCGATACTGAGGAAAAGGATGAAACCAATGAAGACCTTACGATCGGGAAATTCAACGGGCGTAATAAGATGGGCGTGCTGGGAATGTCGCATACTTATCAAATTAACGCGGACATCTACCTGAAGAGCTCGCTGGCAGCGACGGGATCGGATAACGCTTATCATTGGGCAATTCCCAATGACGAGGGCAATTTCTTTGCCGTTGAAAAGGGATCAATTGGAAAAACTTCCGCAATTGCCTCAAGCACGTTTAATTACAAACTAAGCGCCCGCCACAAAGTGGAATCGGGATTAATTTTTACCCGGTTGAACTTCAACATGAAAGCCGACGAATTTGACTTCGACAAAGACCTGCTGCTAAACGAGCTGTCGGAAAAAGGCAGCTCAGCCACGGTGCAGGCGTTCGCGAGCTGGAAGTACCGAGTGAACGATGCGATGACCCTGATCAATGGTATTCACTACATCCGGCTGGCGCTTAACAACAATTTTTCTGTTGAGCCGAGACTTGCAGCAAAATGGCAGTTCACCGAAAAACAATCGTTGAACCTGGGCGTCGGGTTGCACAGTAAACTCGAAGGAGTATCAACATACCTGGCCAAACGTTATGCGGCGGATGCGGCGGCCTTCTCTCAACCCAACAAGGGCCTCGAACTGACGAAGGCTGCGCATTTTGTGCTGGGCTATGACTACCAGGTCGGCGCGAATACACATGTTAAAATCGAAACCTATTACCAGCATCTATACGATGTACCGGTGGAAGACACGTACACCACTGCATTTTCATTGTTAAACCGAAGCGAAGGGTACAGCACACGTCAACTGGTGAACGACGGCACGGGAAGAAACTATGGCGCTGAATTTACGGTTGAACGTTACCTTCACAGAGGCCTATATTACATGGGGACGTTGTCCCTTTTCCGGTCGCTTTATACACCTAAGGACGGGAAGGAAAGAAAGTCGGCGTTCGATAATAACTACGTCGCAAATTTCATCGGCGGAAAGGAATTCAAAGTAGGCAACGCTTCGAAGAATAAAGTGTTCTTTGTGAATACAAAAGTGGCCCTCATCGGCGGCAAAAGATATTCCCCGATAAATCTGGAACAATCTATCGCCGCCGGGTACGAAGTCACCGATGAACTTGAACCATTCTCCAAAAAAGGCGCTGACATATTCCGCACCGATTTTTCAATCGGGCTGAGACGCAACCGGAAACACACGACCACCGAGTTCAAGTTTGATGTCCAGAATATCCTTAACAACCAAACCGTTCTTGGCGAGGAATATATCCAGGCAAGCGAGTCCATCTACGAGCGAAAGCAACTTGGATTGTTGCCGACCATCAGCTACAAGATCAGTTTTTAAAGTCTTTACTGCGACCGGCTTGGGAAATCCACCGCTCCTTAATAGAATGACGATCGATGCACATTGTTGAGTTTTGATGTGGCAACTGTAAACGGACCCATCAAAACTCAACTCTTGTCAAATCGTCAATCAAATAACCAATGGTTAACACCTAACACCCAACCACTGCTGGCCTTCCTCTCCTTCAAGCACCAACTCCATCGCTTAAAAAAAATATTTGATTCCTTCCTAGGGATAGGACGCCTTTTAGCTACTAAGATGCAAAGCCCATCAGCATTTCAAAATATCGGAATGTAAATGTTTAAACTGGAAAACATGTAGCCATGAACACACTGACGGACCAGGGAACGAATCGTCCCATTTACCAAATCCCTGGAATTTCGCGGCGTATTTGTTAGGACTTGCAATGAAGCGATTGCAGAATCATTCTGCTTGGTTGAATGGAATTGTGAAGTGGGTATTTGGACCACATTCGTGTGATCGGAAAGGAAAGGTGAAACCGAACTACCAATCTCAAACCATATCCAAATGAAAAAATCAGTTTACTTTTTTATGATGCTGACGGGATTGTTTTGTACCCGTGCAGCGTCGCAATCTGACATTACGAATACAGGCGGAATTGTCAGCGCACAGTTTACCGATTCCCCTGCTGGTGAAGGTATCCAGAAAGTGATCGATAATGTTTCGACCACAAAGTACCTCACCTTCCATAATTCCGGGTGGATACAGTACCAGGCAATGACACCCTTTGTTGTTTCAAAGTATTCGATCACGTCCGCCAACGATGCCCCTGAACGTGATCCACTCACGTGGAGTTTGCTCGGGTCCACCAACGGTACGACATGGCTTACAATCGACACGCGGACAAATGAGGATTTTCCTACCAGATCGCAAAGAAGGGAATTCACCTTTTCCAATCTTACCCCCTACGCGTATTATCGCCTGCAGATGAGCAATAATAGTGGCACGGTCCTTCAATTGGCAGAGTGGGAAATTTTTGGCGTGACCGGTGTTGCGTCAGCTTTTCAGCACACAAGCTATGGAGGCATTGGCAAGGCGATCGGTCCTGGCTCATACACGTTGGCGCAAATGCAATCGCTCGGTCTTGCGGATAACTGGATTTCATCCGTTAAAGTAGCGACCGGTTATCGCATCACGCTATATGAGAACGATAACTTTGGCGGATCGTCTGTCAGCAAGACCGCGGATGATGCTTCGCTGGTGGATGATGGCTGGAATGACCGGGCCTCTTCAATGCGCGTGGCCGCCGTTGTCACAACTCCGCCCCTTACGTGGCAGGAACACTGGTTCGAGCATAATCAGGTTGTAAGCCGGGTGTTTTATGACGACGATGTGGTCATTTATTACGACAATGACATGGATCGGTCGGTAACGTGGCTGAATTCGTATGTCGGCAACGCATGGAGGTATTCAAAACAGATTTATGGCAACATGAACAGTGGAGCAATAGATCAACGGTTGTGGAGTGTGTTCCATCAAAACAAATATGGCGGCGGGCATCCTTCGTATTATTGGGATGGAAGCCATGATTTCCGCAACGTAATCGATGTGGGTCAGAATGGTTCGTGGGCAAATGCAACGGGCTGGCCGCTGGATGCTACTATTCATGAGATCGGTCATATCGTTGAATCAACCACAAACAATGCGCAGGGATCTCCGTCATTCCCTTTGTGGGGTGACAGCCAATGGTGTGTGATCTATCAGTATGATGTTTACGTAGCGTTGGGCTGGAATTCCGAAGCGCAACGGTGGTATAATCAGCAGATATCGTCTTCGGCTTCATACCCGCGGGCGAACTCATTCTGGTTCAGGGATTGGTTCTATCCGATTTGGAATACATATGGAAAGAGCGCAGTGTTAGCCAGGTATTTTCGTTTGTTATCACAATACTTTCCCAAAAACGGCCAACAGTATTCCCGTAACCTGAACTGGGGTGAGTTTGTACATTTTTGGAGCGGGGCGGCCGGGGTAAACCTGAAGCCACTGGCGACGACTGCATTTGGATGGCCTGCAGATTGGGAAACACAATTCAATCAGGCGCGTATTGACTTTCCCTTTACTTATGGTGACGCCGGATCAGGAAGGTCGGCAACGAGCGCGGAGAACGAATTGAAACAAGAAGCTTCTGCTGAATCACCAATGTCAATTTGGCCTAACCCCGCAAGCGGATCATTGAGTATCATGTTACCGGCACAGGAGAAAGTAGCAAGTGTGAACTTATCGTCCATGAAGGGATCTGCGGTACTGGATTACGCCGGATCTGGAGGGGTTGCTGTCGTTGACGTTTCTGCCCTGCCAAAAGGACTGTACGTGGTCACGGTGGTAAGTGATGTCGGTAAGATCCGCCGGAAGAAAATAGTGGTGAGTAATCCGTAGAGTGGTATTCGGTAGTCGGTATCAGGGTTCAGTGAGTTCGGTATTGGGTGTTCAGTTCAGTTCAGTGTTTGCTTTTCACAAGTGCAGCTGGGGAATATCGAACCTGCCTGCCAGGCTCATGGCCAGCGTTTCGGCAGGCGGGTGTCGAACAAGGAGGAATATCGAATATCGAAGTAACTTTCGATATTCGATATTTCATTATTAAGTTATCAATCGACCAATCGTGAGTCAAAAAGCCAATGGCCAAAACCCAACACTCAACGGCCACCTAAGACATATAGACGATGATCACGGCAGCTACGAGCAGCATCAGAAAATGATAACTTGTGTTGATAGCGAACAACTTCCATGACTTGCGTTCCCATGCAACCCTGCTCAGCTCGCCGGGCAGAAAGAAGCCGAGCCAGGTGAAAAATGTTGCGCTCATGATCTTTCCAAATACGGACATGGTATTGGCACCCGGTACAAAGCTCCATGCCGCGATGTTATGGGCGAAAACATAGGCCATCAAAAAATTCCCGATGACCATAAAGGTCATTCCGCGCGCGATCTCGCCGCCTGCAGGTTTGACGGTGGTGTCGAATCCCATTTCAGCTGCCCATGCTTTTCCAAACAATGGCGTGTACCATAAAAATCCCAGGATAAAATTGGCAACCACAGCAACGACGATCGCCCAGATGTTGATGTTCATTTCTTCCATAAAGGTTTAGTTAGTTGGTTTAGAATCAAATCTAATAATTTAGAAGTTCAAAGTGGAAAGCTTGTTGTGCCAGAGATGTTGAACTGATCACGGCCCTGGTGTCACAAAAGGTTATAAAAGTGCTAAAAATCTCACGGATTACGTAAGTTCTAAAAAAATTTGAGAGTCAGGATATCCAATCGCCGGAATTCATTCCTGCCTTACGACTACGGTTTTTTAGGCTAGAAACCTGCACAACTTCAAAGAGCGAAACATTAATCTTTAAGCTGGCTCGCCGCCTCGTGGGCGGCTTGTGCTTCGATGATGCGGGCTATTGCCTCATGGTTTGGGATGCCGATGATCCTTTGATAACTGACATCACCGTCATCGTCTTTTTCACCGGTGTCGAGTAAGAGTGTTCCGACATCCATAGGTGCTTCGTACAATGCCTGCCGCGCGATTAGTTCCCTGATGGAATTATAGGGAATGACCGTAATTTTCGGGCGAAAGGAAAATGAGACGTCTCGTATTTCAATTCCCACGTGGTCAATGTGGTACCGGATCTTGTCACAAACCAGCACATTGTGTATCAGCAGGTAAAATCCAACACCGACACATATAAATGTGTACACCGAGATGAAGCCTTGTGCCACAGAATCAATGAAAATCGCGAAACCAAATAGAACTATCGATAGATAACTGTTTCGCAACACATAGGCTACTTTATCGGGTTTTAGTTTGATCCCCGGATCATCCGTGTTGAATTTCAAAGCCTGGGCGGGTGCATTGGCCCTTGCTTTTTTGTTTTGCTGATCCTTGAGCTTTGTAACAAATTTATATACTGCGCCAGCGATAATCAGAAACGGTACAATCGTGAGCAGACCATCGGATTCCAGCTCATCGCCGAGATAATACATCCCGGCAACCAGTCCGGCAGTCAATACGACAGTCAATACGAATTCCAGGTAAGGCTTGAGGGTCTTCATGCAATAAAAGCCCAGGCAAAATAACGCCAAAATCTGAAGTTTGAAATGGTCTGATTTTAAAAGCTGTTTTCGCAGGCTTATGTTCAAGACCGGCGACCGGACACTGAGAATACGGAAGTCACCCGAAAAACCCTTACAACAAGTGTGGTCTTTCCTTATAGACTTTCCACAGAAACTCGCCAAAAATGGTATTGGCCCAGGCGAACCACTTGCGGGTAAACCGATTCGCGTCGTCCTTGTGAAAAGCCTCGTGCATGAAACCGGTGCCGGCATGCGTACTTTTTAATACACGAATACACTCCTTGATTTCAGTCTCGTCATTGCTTGTCAGTCCACGCATGATGATGCTCAACGGCCAGATCATATCCACACCAACGTGTGGGCCGCCAATCCCGGAGGCGACTCTCCCTTTGAAAAAAAACGGGTTGTTTTCTGACAACAGAAATCGCCTGGTGTTCTGATAAACCGGATCATCCTGCGAGACGGCGCCGAGATAAGGCAACGATAACAGACTCGGAACATTGGCGTCATCCATCAGGTTATAACTTCCCAGACCGTTGACTTCGTAAGCGTAAATGATTCCGAACTCCGGATGGGTGACGGTGCTATGTTTTTTCAACGCGCCATCCACCTCAATTGACAGCTGCTTCAGCTCGGATGCCAGAGCCTGATCTTTACTTATTGCTGCGACCATTTCCGACGCGTGTTTCAGCGTTACAACGGCAAAGAAGTTAGATGGGATCAGGAACGGGAATATCGTGGCATCGTCACTGGGGCGAAACATCGAGCAGATCAGTCCAACCGGTTTCACCGGGTAGCCATAGCCGCCGAGCGGAACACCATCGGTTGCCCAGGACGTGTTGCGCTGAAACGAATAGGGTCCCTGGTTCTCCTTCCTTTGCTGTTCACGGAAAACTCTTAACGTACTCGCTATCGCGGATTTCCATGAGTCATCAAAGGGCGTGACATCTTTTGTAATTTTCCAATAGTGATACGCGAGCCGGATAGGGTAACACAAAGAATCGATCTCCCACTTCCGCTCGTGAATGCCAGGCTTCATTTCGGTCAGATCGTCTTTCCAATGGCTTACTTTCGAGTCATCGTCGTAGAAAGCGTTGGCATACGGATCTTTGAGAATACATTGGGTTTGCCGGTTGATGACGCCGGCGATCAAACGCTGCAGCGCAGGATCAGCGCTCATGAACGGCAGATACGGCCACACCTGCGCGGTACTGTCGCGAAGCCACATGGCGTCGATATCCCCGGTGATGACGTAGCTGTCGGGCTTTTCCGATTTCGATTTGATGAACACAGTCGTATCCAGTGTATTGGGAAAACAGTTTTCAAAAAGCCAGGCGAGCTCTTCATCTTTTATCCTGGACTTGAATTCCAGGATGGCTTTCTCAATTGCGGCACTGGAAAAATTTCGCGATCCCGGGGCGGGCCGTTGGGAACGGAACGCGGATTGTGAGGCGCTCGTTTGTGCGTTGGTGGCCACGTCCAAACCGAATCCATCGGTGGCTCCGAACAATAATCCCGAACCGATCAGACCGGCGTGCTGGAGGAACTCGAGTCTCTTCATGGCTAATTTTACTCAATATAGTTTTTGTTTTTCAAAAGAGCCATCGCCTCCATCAGCATACATCCGGAAAGTTGGGGGTTCAGGTACCCCGTGGATGCGGGCGGGGTCGTGAAGTTGTGGTTGAAGAGCACTTTTGACCTGTCGGTCCCTTTAAGCCATAACGTCTCGGCATTTCTTTTAAGATAAGCCACATAGTTGTCGCGATTCGAAACCGGAAGGTCAGGATATTGTATTAATAATGCGAGGTACCGTATTCCTATGCCGCTGAACAAACCACCGTCTCCATTATCGCCAGGCCGGATTATTCCCGATGGAGACAATATGCCATCTGCGATAAAGTAATTGGCCGTTTTGATCGCATCATCCAGGTAGAGGCTTTCTTTTGTGATCGCATGCAGTTCGAGCGCGGCTGCGATATAAGTTCCCTGGTTATAAGCGAAGCTCCACCCCGGAGAATCCTGCAGCTTACCGTCGTTCTCACTATTGATACCGTCATAAACAAGGCCCGTGGCGGTATTCACCAGCGTTCGTTTCTGCCAGTCGTAAATTCTTTTCGCCCATGCGAGATCGTCGGGATTCTGATTGAGCTGATACAGTCGCGCGGCCAGGATACAGGCGGGGGCATTTGCCGGCGTATTCTTGTAATACGTTTTCGATTTATTCCATGCGATTCCACCGCCCATCGTGTCATTCCATCCGGTTTTGATATCGGCCCAAACGATAAGGGCCGCGTCAAGCCATTTCTGATCATGGGTGGCTTTATAGGCGCGAAGCATAGCCAGCGCGTTCCATTCCATATCGTCATAGAAATGATTCAGAAATGAATTGCCATTTTTGATCCTGACACCAATGAACCAGTCGTTCATGTAGGTTGCATAGTTCGCGCTTCCCGTACGGATGTAGGCATCGACCAGAACATCCAGCGCGTGGGCCTGCGGCCAGTAGCCGAAATTGCCATCATTCGGACTCGCATTGTTATAATATTTTCCACTGTTCCAGAAATGCTGGTTAAGGGCAGTTACACTACTGTCTGCGATCTCGGTCCACCGGAATACGAATGGAGTTTTAGGCGGAGTTTTGACAGGGTCGTCCGTCGCGGGTTCCAGGCATGAGGAGAGTATAATCGCATGGAGACATGCTACCAGGGTCACAATCACTTTTATTTTCATTTCCGGTTCTCGCCGTAGGGTTGATTACTTTTTAGTGCACGACATAATCCGTGGCATAAGGGGCGTCAGTTGTAAATTTCAGAAAGAAATCACACACCTTACCCTGAACGGCATTGCGGTCAAGCTTAAACGCGTGATTCCACTGGTTGTTGCTGGCGATTTTGTATGCATAAAAATATGAGGCAGGTGCAGTTCCATATTTTCCATCCTGTCCAGGGCTGTCATCACTGACATATCCCCACCACTCTTCCTTGTCGCTGGCGCCGTCGTTCAGGACAACCTTATATTTGTGTCTTTCCTCGAGTCCCCATGGAACCGGTGAAAGGTTTACAGTGACACCTTCGACACTCCAGATTCCGCCGCCGGCGTAGGACAGGTCGTACAGGATCTTGTTTTCCCAGCAATACCAGAACCCGACGGATTTCACCTCATCGATCTCTACGCCCAGCGAATTAAAATCGATGCGTACGCGAAATACTTTATCGGATTCGGAATATGTAGTTTCGCTGTTGGTACCAATTACCTTCGCGCCGTCTTCGTCCTTGATATAAAATGACCTTGCGCCAGCACCTGTTCCGTCGAGGAACTTATAGGTGCCGGAAGTCAGCTTCGTGTAGATTTCAAATTTTCCGGGTTCGTTCTGTTTCATTTTCAAAGCCGAAGAAGTTGACGTTCCTCCTTCGGTTGCAGAGCCCGTGATATAAAGATCCGCAGGCAGGACCGCGAAACCACCAGGACGTTCCAGTTCGATTGTACGGCTTTCCAGGGCGGGTTTGATGTTACTCCCTTTCGCCGCCAGGACTGTCCAGCGGAGTTTGACCTTTTCAAAAAAATCCGCCCCGGCCAGTGTCGCAATTTTGTTGAGATCAGCATGGCTCAGCGTGAGCTTTCTTTCAACGCCCTTTCCGTTGGAAACGGTTGTATAAAACGGCTGGGAGAAATCTCCTCCTTCATGATCAAAGGCCACTTCATATAATACCAGCGATCCATCTTCTGCGTGGGCGGAGCTCCATTCAAAAGTATGTGAAAAGCTTTGCGCGGGTTTCAGTTGAACAAAGAGATCGTCTTCGGGCGTATAAAGCGTTTCCACTTCGGTAAGGTTCAGATTTAATTCCTGCTCGTCGTCACAAGCCGTTAAAAGGGAAAACGTAGCGAGCAGGATGGCCCAGGTTGACAATTTAAGATATTTCATACGTGCATGTTTTTTGAATTCTTTTATGATTATGACTACCAGCCTGTATTGTTTGGTGCGAGGTCTGGATTCTGGTCCAGCTCGTATTGCGGCACTGGCCAGAGCTGGTGTTTCGGCTGGAAGATCCTGTTTTCGACAATGATGTATCCGTTCTCGTCTCTCGGAAACTGGCCGGATTCTACCCTGATACCTTTTACCGGTCCGTTCAATACGACCTCGGCTATCTGCCATCTGCGGACATCGAAGATCCGCAGGCCTTCAAATGCCAGTTCAACCCTTCGCTCTCTGCGGATGACCGCGCGCTGGTCGGCTTGTGAAAGAGACCCATCAAAATTCAACGCCGATGCGTCGGTAAAACCGGCCCGCGCGCGAATTGCCCTGAGCGTTTTATCCCAGACGTCAGCGGTCATTTGGTTTAATTCATTTTTCGCTTCGGCATACATTAGCAGCACATCGGCATACCGAAGCATGATCAGATTTACTCCCGAGCTGTAGTTCACGGCCGAGCGGTCATAGTATTTTTGAAAATAATATCCGCTGGCCGACGCTCCCTGGTCTTCAATGGTATTGGTTTGGGGATCTGACCCGGGCTCTGTGAGAATTGTCTGGTTGACACCGTCAAAATCCGTGATCTGCGATCCATGATGAAGGATGGTGAACTCCAGTCGGGGGTCCCGGTTGGAGAATGGATTCTCTTCATCGAAGCCGGATGCCGGATCGTCGATGTGACGGCCGTTGAGCATGGTGTAATCATCCACCAGCGCCTGGGTTGGCACAAGGTTCGACCTGAGCTTTCCAACTGTTTGCGGCAGGAAAAATCGCTGCATGCTTTGCAGGCGGGATCCCCCGTATTGAAGGTCAAGAATGACTTCATTGTTGTACTCCGCTTCAACCGTGAAGAGATTTTTATAATCCGGATAAAGGCTGAATGAGCCGTTGTCGGTAGTATTGATCAGCTTTTCACAATCGGCGACGACGGCCTGCCAATTGTTTTGGACCATGTTCACGCGCGCCCGCATGCCGATTGCCGCAGCCCGCGTGATCCTTCCGCGGTCGGTTGTTGCATAGGTTACGGGTAGATCCGGTTGTATGATTTCCAGTTCATCAAGCACAAAAGCAATGACGTCCGCGTGTGGTGTTCGTGTGATCGTCCTCGCCTCGGAAAGGGAAAGGACTTTATCAACGAGGGGTACGTCGCCGTACCATGTCGAGAGGCGGAAATGTGCGTAAGCCCTGATAAATCGGGTCTCGGCAATGATCCGGCTCTTTTTCTGCGGATCCAGGCCCGTAATGTTGTCGATGTTTTGAAGTAACAAATTGCATTTCCGGATACCGCCGTAATAGTAGCGCCATTCACCGGTAACCCGGCCGTTGCGGGCGTCATAACTTCCATTGCCGATCAGGCTTACACCGCCAAATGCATCCGACTTCAGATAAGCATTGTCGCTCAACGCTTCGTCAGCAAAAAAGTATTCTGAATTGAACATATTTTCATAACAGGATGTCAACGCATCCACGGCGTCCTGTTCGGTACGCCAGTACGATGTTTCCGTGAATTCACGTGTGATCGGCTGGTCGAGATCCTCACACGCAAACATCGCTGCAATCAGCATGAAGAGTATTTTCTTTTTCATAGTGTTCTTGTCTGTGAATTAAAATTTGACGTCCACACCTGCAGAAATAATCCGGTTATTGGGGTAATTTCTCCCGGCAATCGGATCATAATTTGAGAAGCTTAATTTATTGTCGAATTGCGTGAATTCAGGATCCATTCCGAGGCGTGAAAATCGTTTGGGTGCAAACGTTAACAGGTTTTGCGCTGAGAAATAAATACGCAGATGCTGCATGCCCGCTTTGTTGATCCATTGACGCGGCAGTGAATACCCGACCTGCAAATTTTTGAGCCTCACATATTTTGTATCGAATAGCCAGTAGTCGGAATACGCAGTATTATTAGCGTTGACCGCGGTGCTGGCTGTCAACCTTGGATAGCTCGCATCCGGATTTGTCGGTGTCCAACGGTCCTTGTGTTGAACAAAAAGATGCTCTTCATTATTGTGAAAGGCCTCGACGATATCGCCGCGCAGATATTGAACACGTTTACCAACTCCCTGCCAGAACATTTGAAAATCAAAGTCGTTCCATGTAGCAGTATAGTTGATTCCAAACGTATATCGCGGGAAGGGATTGCCCAGAATATAACGGTCGTTTCCGTCAATGATGCCATCCTCGTTTTTATCGACGTACCGGACATCTCCCGGATTCACCGCCTGATTATAGGCAAACGGTACAGTAGGTGCGGTTTCGAGGTCTTCGAGGTTTTGATACAACCCATCCGATTTATACAGATAATACGCTGATATCGGGAAACCTTCTTTGATGATGTAATTGAAGTCAAAACCGAGGATCTGCTCCTGCCCCACTTTTATCACCTTGTTTGTGTTATCGGCAAGATTGAGACTGACGTTGTGCGACACAGGACCGGTGACTGGCTTCCAGTTAATGCTCAGTTCCCAACCGACGTTGCGCACCTTCGCGAAGTTCTGGATCGGAGAACCCTGGCCAAGTGTTCCCGGAACGGCCGGGGCAAAATAAATTCCATCGGTTACTTTATCAAAATAATCGAACGACGCGCTGACTTTGTTGTGCAGGAGGTCCAGATCAACTCCATAGTTTGCCATTGTTGATCTCTCCCACTCAAGCTCCGGATTCACGGTAGAGAATAAAGTACCTTGTGCGGGCGTGTTATTGAAACTGTAAAACCCCTGGGCATAGTTGATCCGTGACAGGTAGTTGAAACCGCCGATGTTCGAGTTTCCGACCTGTCCCAACGAGTAACGGAGCTTGATGTCACCCACATGATCCCGTACAGTCTGAAGGAACGCTTCATTCGTCATCCGCCATCCGACCGAAAACGCCGGGAAAAAGAACCACCGGTTTTCCGGGGCGAGCACAGAAGCTCCGTCGTATCTCCACGTGACTTCTGCCAGGTATTTGTCGTCATAGTCATAGTTGACGCGACCGAATATCGAGTTGACAGTTTTTAGCTCGGGGTTTACGATGTTGTTATAGGTCGCGATGTTGCCGAGAATTGTACCGGTATTGTCGCGGTTAAAATCGCCGCCGATGCTGTATTGATCGTCAAGGACGGTTCCGTTTACGCGGAAGGCCGACACCATCGAAAAGTTTTCAACATGATCGCTGCGATAACCGCCGAGTACCTTGGCGCCATGTCGTCCAAATGTCCGTTCATATTCCGCCGTAGCAAAGAACGTGCGGGTCATATCCTTCCAGGCCGACTTGCGTTGCTCGTTGAATTGTGGGGGCGAGGCTGTCGTATATTGGGGAGCGTAGGTAAACTTTCTGACCTGAATGTCTTCGTTATAAAAAGAGTAGTTGGCGGAAGTATTGAAATTAACACGCAGGTTTTCAACCGGTGTTACCGTTACATTCAATCCAGCTAATAAATTATTGGAATTCAGTAGTTTATAACCTCCTTGCGAAAGCTGTGCAAAAACACTGTTGCTGGTTAGGGCCGGTACCACAAAGTTGCCGGTCGTATCCCTGATGGCATAGATCCGCGGAGTGCGCATTGCATCACGCATCATGATGCCGGTTGAAAAAGGATGAGTCCGGTTGACGGAATTTGCATACGAAAGGTTCACATCCGTCTTGATATACTTGTTGACCTGGGAAGAAATGTTGCTGCGAAAATTGTAACGCTTGTAGTAAAATCTTTTATCGTCGGGAATGTAAGTTCCATTGAAAAGACTTTGCTGGTTGAGATATCCGGCCGACAACAGATAACTCGTATTTTTTCCAGACCCCGTAATGCTGAGGTTCTGATTTAATTGCGGAGCGACATTGTTGACCATTTCCTCGTACGCCCATGGGTATGATCCCTGAGCGCGTTGAGCGGCGATCTGCTGCGGGGTGAATTGCGGAGGCAAACCGGAATTGACAAGCGCCTCATTTTTTAGCGTCATGAACTCCCACCCTTCCACCGCTTCAGGTGTCGTCGTTGGCGTTTGTAATCCGAAGATCCCGCTGTACTGAATGCTTGCTTTCTCTTCTTTCTTTCCGGATTTGGTGGTGATATAGATAACACCGTTCGCAGCCTGTGAGCCATAGATCGCTGAAGACGCGGCATCCTTCAATACCGAGATGCTTTCGACATCATTCGGATTGATGTATTGGAGGCCGAGGTTGCCAACAACGATCCCATCGACCAGGATTAGTGGCGAGTTATCCGTGAAGCTTCCGACACCGCGGATGTTTAGCGTTTGAACGCTGCCGGGTTCGGCGATATTTTGTTGGATTGTCAGGTTCGGCGCGAGTCCCTGGAGTGCCTGAAACATGTTCGTCACTGGCCTGTTCTCAAACTCTTTCGGGCTGATACTGTTTACCGCCGCGGTCATGTTTCTGCGTTCCTGTGTACTGTAGCCGACCACGACAACCTCGGAAAGCGTGCGTACATCCGGGGTGATCTGAATGTCAATCTCGGTTCTCGATCCGACGACCTCCTCTACCGTATTGTATCCAACAAAGGTGATAACAAGAATTGATTGCTCGCTTTGTACTTCGATTGCATATTTTCCCGTGTTATCGGTTACCGCCCCGTTTGATGTTCCTTTTTCAACGATGTTGACCCCTGGCATAGGATTTCCTGTCTCGTCAGTGATCTTGCCGGTCAGGCGGAGGAGTAGTATTCTTATCGTCTGATCGGTTTCATTTTCCTGCACCTGAACCGCCACATTACCCGGTGTATTTTCGGGGGAATTGTCGCGTTGTTTCTTCTCTTCCGTTTCTGCGCGGGTTTTGAATATGGCGTAGTATTTATCGGAGACTTTTTCGTATCTCAGGTTTAGCGGATGCAATACCCGTTGCAGGGTTTCTTCCAGACTGCCGGAGACGGCGGCATCGCTTGTGATACGCGTATTCTTCAATGAGCTTTCGAAGGTGAAGTATACTTTGAATTTTTTCTCGACCGTTGTAAGAAAATCCTTCAAAGACTTTGTTGATTTCCTGGGTTGCGTGGCGGGTCGTTGTTTTGCCAGTGAGGCCGTCACCTGCGAGTTTGCCGCGGTGTTTCGCGAAACCAGGAACAGCAAAAGCAAACTATAGCAGAGGATCTTGGGTATCGGTATTTTCATGGGCGTAGTTTTAGATCTGCGGTTAACGGAATATAACGATGTCGGTTTTGCGTTCGATCTCCAGGTTATGGGAGGCGCTTAAGGATTTGAGCACAACCTCGAGATCGTTATTCGGCAACGTGCCTGTTACCTGGCGATCACCGAGTTGTTTACTGTCGAGCCTGATCTTCACACCATAATAGTCTTCGATCTTCTCCGCGACCTCGCGAAGCGGCGTGTCTTCGAAGACCAATTTATTGGCTTGCCATGCGGTGTATTTTTCGGGTTTAACGGCCATCTTTCTGAACACAGTGTCTTCCTTATGCAAGGCGACATAGTCACCGGGTTTCATGATCACAGGATCGGAATTCAGTTCATCAGAATACAGTTTTACGCTGCCTTCATCGAGAACAACTTCGGTGTTGCCACGGCGGTTATTTACATTGAACCTCGTGCCGAGCACCTCGACGTTGAGGTTTTCGGTGTGAACGACGAACTTTACTTTCGCGGGTCGTTTCGCCACATGAAAAAACGCTTCGCCATCCAGCCATACTTTTCGGATGTTTTCGCGTCCAAGGTCTTTGGGAACCTTGAGTGTTGAGTGTGCATTTAGCTTTACCTCGGTCCCATCTTCAAGCCGGATATTTTGTGTGACACCATAAGCAGTTCGGTAGATATCGTAGAATAGATAATCGCTGTAGAGATAGAACCCGACGCTGAAAAGGAATAAAACAGATGCAGCTGCTGCCATGAATCGTATTCTTGCAACGGCAGGGAGTTTTCGCCCGATATCCGGATCGCTGACGCGCGATTCGATGGACGAGGTCTCTCCACGAAGAAAGGACCGGTACGACTGATTGGCACTGGCCTGGTCTGGTTGGAATTGCAGATGACCGGCCTCCCACCTGGCGAGGTGGTGATAAAATATTTCTTCGTTGCCCTCTATTCGCAGCCACTCCCGGATGAGCTGTTTTTCATGATGGGTCGCTTCATTGGCAAAGTAGGCACATAAAATTCTTTCCGTTACTTGTTCTTTCATCATCAGAGCATGGTTTCAGGCGTAGACAAGTAAAGCAGACCGCACCCTATGTTGGGAATGAAATATTTATTTATTTCTGATCATTGTTTGTTTGGTAAGAATGCATGCCTTTATCTTTGATGACAACCGGTGCGAGAAAGGAATCACAGGCGGGATGGATTGACGTGATGAGTGTAGTCTGCTTAGCCTGTTAGGGGTGGCCGGACTTTATCGCAAAACTAAACCTGATGAACAAGAAAGATTCTTTCGATGAAGGTGCGTCAACATCCAGTGAAGCTGATATTGCAGTCGACGTAGGTAGCGTTCAGACACGCTTTCTCGATGAGGAGCTTTTGATAAAAAAAACTTTTGAAAACGATCCGCGGGCGGGTTGCGAGATATTGTTCCAGAAGTACTATGGCATTTTGTGCAGTCACGCGATCCGGTTTGTCTACTCCAAGGCGGTTGCAGAAGATATTGTTTCAGAGATCTTTTGCAGATTCTGGAGTGAACGTACTTATTTATCAGTCACGACCTCTTACCGCGCATACCTTTTTAAGGCGGTCCGATATAGATCCTATAATTACCTGCGGTGGGAGCTCAGCAAAAAAGACGACACAATCGAACTGGAAGACTTCAATCATTGTATCAGTTCGCTAAAGCCGGAGGAGACGATGCTTTACGATGAGCTTGCTTCCGAGATCAGTCAAATCATCGACAATCTTCCAACACAATGCAAGCGTGTATTTTCTTTGAGCCGTTATGAGAATAAGAAATATATCGAAATTGCTCACGACCTGGGTATCTCCGTAAAAATGGTTGAAGCGCACATCAGCAAGGCGCTGACGATTTTGCGGAAGGCGCTGAAGGGAAAGGACCTTCTGCCGATACTCGCCCTCCTTCTGGCGTGATGACTGACGCTGTCTATTTGCCGTTCCCGGGCAACCAGAACAAAAAAGAATTAGCTGGCACAATTTCCTCAATAAATGTCGCAGATCACCCGTTAAACTGTCGGAATCACGTATGCACCGCGTAGGGTTTACACGGTATTTTTGTCGTGTAACTAATAACATTTTACAAAATGAAAAAGACAAATATTCTTTACTGGACATTTACCGGACTCTTCGGGGCCTTTATGTTGTTTTCGGCAATTCCTGATATCATCGTCGTACCAGACGCCGTAGCGTTTGTCACCAACAAGTTGGGTTATCCCGTGTATATCATCCCTTTTCTCGGTGTGGCCAAGGCACTGGGCGTGGTAGCAATACTTGTTCCTGGTTTTCCAAGGATTAAAGAGTGGGCATACGCAGGAATCTTTTTCGATCTTGTTGGTGCCACGTATTCCGGCATCGCGATGGACGGCCTGCAGCCTTCGATGGCGTTTATGTTGTTACCGTTCGGATTGGGTGCGTTGTCGTATATCTACTACCATAAGAGATCGAGCCTGCAGAACAGCGAATTCAGGTTTGCGACTGCGTGAAGTGGCCGGTTCCAAATCGATTTCGAAAAACCATTCAAAAAGAAGCAAACGCTTTGAAGTCCTGCCAGGCGTTTCCTGGTTAAAATGAATCTGGCATTTATCTCACAAGGTTCTTCATAAATTTGCGCCTAAAGAAACTAACTGAATCGACATGAAAATCATAATTGTGTTTTACCTTCTTGCTCATTCATTCACATACGCTCAATCTTCTAAAGATGAAATGCAATTAATAGAAATTGAAAAAGCCAGAAGTGAAGCAATTGCAGCTAAAAATTCTGTGTTTCTGAATAATTTATATGCAGATAATTTCTATGGGGTCACCGCAACAGCTGTCGCGGTAGATAAAAAAAGCCTGATGAATATCTTTTCTAATTTCAACAGTCCAAATAAAGTTGGACCAGAGAACTTGATCGTTAGGGTCTTCGACAATTCCGCGATGGTCAGCGGACGCCTGGTAACAAGAAATCCTTCCGGTGAACTGCTCAACCAGTCACTTTTTATGCACTTCTACAATAAGAAAAATGATCAATGGATACTTGTTGCGGGACAAGGCGCCCTTATCCAGGAAAAGTGAGTTCGAATTGAAGCCACTCCCTGCTTCGAATTCCAGTTTTTCTGGACAAGTCCACTGAGCAACTTAACATAAGCTGTCCGCCTGAATCGGCATGGACAGCTGAAAGTCAGCGGGAAAAAGGGCCAATCGTCGCCTGCTGGCGAATTCAACATGAAACAAATTCAGGAATTGCTTACCTTGAATTGGCAACTGGCTTAAAAATGAAAAAGCCTTTATTCATTGTTCTGCTTTTTGTTTGTCACCACCTGCCCGCGCAACAAGCAGTTGTCGATAGCCTCAAACAGGTTGTGGCCATCCATTCAGGCGACACCCTGTCCATCAACGCGCTGAACGTACTCGCCGTAGAATATGCGCGCACTGATCTCAAAAAGACCCTCGAATGCCTTTACCAGGTCATTGCCATTTCACAAAAATTTAACACCACTAACGGACTGTCGAATACGTATAGCCAGATGGTGACAACCTACCAGAATACCGGTCACGCCGACAGCGCCAAAAAATACCTTCAAAAGCTTGAAATGCTTGCCGCAAATGCAACACAGTTGAAGGTAAAGGTCAATTACTACGCGACGGCCGGGCTATTCTACAAAAACATCGGAAACTTCAGGGAGGCACTCCCCTATATGCTGAAGTCGCTTGAGCTGTTGAATGAGGACAAGAGCGTCACACGCGCGGGTCAGCTGCTCAACATCGGCAACACATATTCCAACCTCGGTGAAATCGAAGAAGCCGCCCGTTATCATATCGAGGCGCTCCGGTTGTTCGAAAAATTAAACAATCAGAGAGGTCAGTCGTTTTGTTTGCAAAGTCTCGGTAACGATTTTCTCAAGCTCGACCAATTCGGTACGGCGAGAACGTATTTCGAACAGTCGCTGAAAATGAAAGAGGAGCTCAAGGACAATCGCGGCCTTGTCACCGCATGGGCCGCGCTTGGGCAAGTGAACCGCGAGCTCAGTAACTATGGCGAAGCGCGCATCTACCTTGAAAAGGCGCTCGCACAAGTGGCGGCGCTGAAACTGAACAGTGAACATAGCAATGTGCTGCTCCAGCTCGGCTTGCTGGAGAAGCAAATGGGAAACGTGTCGAAAGCAAGGGGCTTCATGGAGCAAGCCCACCACTACGCGCAAACCACATCAGACCAGCTCACGATGGTAAAAATTGAAACCGAGATCAAAGCCCTCGGCCGCGAAACCGGTCAGGCGGAATTGCAGCAGGCGTTGGTAAAAAAAGTCCTTGCGTCTTCGGTTTCGGGAGACAAACAATCCGAAGCGGAAGCCCACGCAAACCTGGCGGAATATTATGCCTCAAAAAAGCGATACGACGAAGCGTACCGGCACCTCACAAAGTTTATTCAGTTAAGGGACAGCGTGCAGGGCAGCCTGGTGGTCCTGCAGCTTCGCGAGCTGGAAAAGAAATATCAGACCGAACGCAAGGAAAATGAGATCGCATTGCTGAAGAAAGACCAAAGCCTGAAAGCGGCGATCATCGCCAAGCAGAATTCGAATCTTGTTCTCACCATCATTGCGCTGGTGTCTGTTATGTTGATCGGTGGGCTGCTGATCAACCGCTATCGCGTCATCAACCGGGTGAGACGTCACGTTGAAATCGAGAAAGTCCGCAACAACATTGCCCGCGACCTGCACGACGATATCGGATCAACACTCTCGAGCATTAACATTATGAGCCAGCTCGCGCTTCAAAACGTCGACCACGGACCACAACACCTGAAGCGCATCGCCGAAAACTCCTCGCGCATGATGGAGAACATGACCGATATCGTGTGGTCCATAAACCCCGGCAACGACTCTGTTGAAATGCTGGTAGCCAGGATGAAAGAATTTGCGGCCGAGATCCTGGAGCCCAGGAACATTTCATATCAGATTGCCGGCGAAGAAACATTATCGGATCTGAAAGTGGAAATAGAAAAACGCAAGAATTTTTTCCTGATTTTCAAGGAGGCGATTAACAATGCGGCGAAATACAGCGACGCCTCGGATATCCGCGTACAATTTGACAGAACGAAAAATACCATACGATTGGTCATTGAAGACAATGGCCTGGGGTTTGACCCGTCGTCCGCGCGCCAGGGAAACGGGCTGCGGAACATGACGTCACGCGCCGAAGCGCTTGGAGGACGATTGTCGCTGAACACCGCCCCGGGAAAGGGCGTTGTGGTCACTTTGGAAGCGCCCATCACATGATCAGGGTATTTATCGGGGCCGTTATTTGTGTTTACTTTGGCGAACCTCTATGGCGATAAACGTCCTTTTGTACGAAGACAACGATATGCTTCGCGAAAGCGTGGTCAGTCTCCTGCGCCTGCATGCCAAATATGAATCGGTGACCGCATTCAGCAATGTGACGTCTGTCGCAGATCAGGTGAAGGAGCTCAGGCCCGATATTATCCTGATGGACATCGATATGCCGGGTGGTAATGGCATCGAAGCAGTGCGGCTGATCCGCCGTCACCAATTCACGATGCCCGTTATAATGCTCACCGTGTTCGACGACAATGAAAATGTGCTGAAGGCGATCCGCGCGGGCGCATCGGGGTATCTTTTAAAGCAACACATCTCTTCAAAACTTTTTTCCTCGATCGACGAGGCCCTGTCGGGTGGGGCGCCAATGTCCCCAACCGTCGCCAGGATGGTCCTTAACGCGATGCAAAGATCGCAAGTTGTAAATCCCTATAATCTGACTTCGCGTGAGCAGGAGATCCTCGGGTTGCTCAGCAAAGGCAATAGCTACAAGCTCATCGCTATCCACCTCGACATCAGCATCGATACCGTGAGGACGCACATCAAGAAGATCTACGAGAAGATGCACGTACATTCCCAAACCGAAGCGGTATCGAAAGCGATCAATGAAAACCTGGTGTAAGCTGCACGCCGCCCCTTGATCACATCATTGTGGTATTGTCGCGCGGTCACTTCCTTCCCAAATTGCCGCACGCAACCAACCCATGATCAATGAAGAGAACTATCACTTTCTTTCTCATCGTTGCAGCGCATTTCGCGCACGCGCAGCAGGACCCATTGCATGCCCAGTACTTCAGTAACCCGATGTTGATCAACCCAGGTTATACCGGTTCGGAAGACAGCTGGAAAAATGTTGTCAGCTACCGGTCACAATGGAGCGGCTTCGACGGCAATCCAACAACGATCGGATTCACCTCGCATACATCGATGATGGAGAACCGGGTCGGATTGGGCCTTCTTGTCATCCAGGATAAGATCGGGGACACAAAAAATACCGAGGTCAGCCTGAGTTACTCCTACCGAATTGAGCACAACGATGTGTCGTTCCAGTTTGGATTGTCCACCGGATTCACCCAGTACCAGGTCGACCCCTCCATGCTCCGGCTTGCAGATGGAGGAGATCCCAATTTCCCAAATGTGAACGAGCTGAGATTCAACACCGGGGCCGGCATTCTTTTAAAGAGTGACAGGTATGTCGTGGGATTGGGAGTACCCAGGTTGCTGCCGGCGAAAATCACATCCGGAGGCGTGTCCACCGAGGTCTACCAGCGACATTATTACCTGCACAGCGGCTACCTCTTTTTTCTCAGCGAACGCGTGGATTTTAAACCTGCAGTCCTGCTCAAGGCGACACCAGGAGCCCCCCTGTCTGCAGACGTCAATGCCAATATCGAGATCGATCAAACTTACACCGCCGGCCTGTTGTCACGGAACTTCAGCACCTACGGCGCCCTCGTGCGCGCAAGACTAAAAAATGTCTGGATCGGTTATATTTTCGAGGTTCCCACCAACAAGTCTGTTGGCCAGCGTTTCCATTCCCATGAAGTGACACTCGCATTGGCTCTTTCCGTCTTTGATTCACATACCGACAGCTTCAGCAACTTCTAAAAAGGACCCTTATGAGAACGAGCATCACCTTTGCCTTTATTCTCATCGCGTGGTGTTGTGCCACAACTGCCTTCGCTCAGGTCTCCAGCACGTTTGACACCGATGCGGACGGATGGACATTTTCGGACGCTGTCGTACACGACCCGTCCGGATATATCAGTTCCACCTACAGCGCGAGTGCGACAAGCAGCACACAGCGTTGGTCGGCGCCCGCGAAATTCCGGGGCAATCATGTAGTAAAGTCCGCCGGAATGAACCTGAAATTCGACCTTCAACAATCTGTCGCGGGCACGTCGAGTAATACGAACGGCGATGTCCGGATCGAATCACCGGGTTTTACGCTTGTCTACTCCTTTCCAGACAAACCTGCGACAGCCCCCGGTTGGACAACGTACGAGCTAAAGCTTGATGAAACAGCGGGCTGGCGGATCAACTCCACCAGTGGCTCGCTCGCTACGCGGTCGCAGGTGATGAATGCCATTACGAACATCACCGCGATAGAAATCCGGGCGAGCTACGCAACACAGAACCCTTACACGGCGGCGATCGACAACGTGATCCTGGAAGAACGAACCCTGGTTGCCCCGCCTTCGATCACGGCATTCAGTCCTGTGTCCGGCGATGTAGGCAGTACGGTCACGATCACCGGTGCGAACTTCAGTCCGATTGCAGGCGACAATGTCGTCTACTTCGGGTCGACGCGCGCTACCATTTTGTCGGCCAGCAGCGCAGAGGTTGTGGTTTCCGTTCCAGCGGGCGCCGCATTTGCGCCTGTTACGTTGGTGAATACCGCAAATGGTTTGTCGGCCCGATCGCAATATCAGTTCACGCCAACGTTCCCGGATGGCGGGAGACTGATCCGCGCATCATTCGATCCGAGGGCTGACATCATGCTGACAACCCCGGGTAATGAGCCGACAGGTCTTTCCCTGAACGACCTGGACGGCGATGGGTGGAACGACATCGTCGTCAGTGAATCGGGAAACGTGGTCAGCATTTACAGGAACCTCGGCGGCGGAGGTGATTTGGGCGCGGCGTCCTTTGCTTCACCCCTCACCCTTGCAGGTGGGGGCAACAGCCCGTCCCTGCGGATACAGGACCTGGATGGCGACGGTCAGCCCGACATTGCCGCAGAATACAGTAGCGGATCCGTCACTTACTTTGCGACTTTTCGAAATACCAGCACGCCGGGCAGTATTGTCTTTGAAGCGGTTGAGCTTTGGTACGGACCTGTTTACTCCGGTGCCTTGTCGCACGTGGTCGATGTGGATGGGGACGGCAGACCTGACCTGATCGGCCAGCACGGCAACGGCAGCGTCTCTCCCGACTTCTGGATCGCAGAAAACATCAGTACCCCAGGCGACATCGAATTTGGCGGCTCGCGCAGTTATTTCGGCGGAAACACGCTGGATGCAGGTGCGGGTGTAACCGCGGGTGACCTCGACAACGATGGAAAGCCGGAGATCATTGTGGTACACTCGTTTGGCGGCCAGTTCCAGATCATCAAGAATAACTCGTTCCCAGGGGCGATCTCCTTCGGGACGCCCTTCGCCATTACCGAAGGCGTGAGCGGCCAGATCCAGGTATTTGATATTAACGGCGATGGCAATCTTGACCTCACCTGGAAAAAAGGCTCCAGCAACGATGACATCAACGTCCGGATAAATTCCAACAATGACGCGGTGCTCGATGCCACTGATTTTGCTACGGAAGTGATGTTCAATTCCGACCTTTTCAACTATGGCGCTATGGCTTTTTCAGATCTCAACGGCGACGGCAAGGCAGACATCTTTGCCACCGACGGCACGTACCTCGGTGTCTATGAGAATGTTTTCTCCGGAGGGACCTTCAATTCATCTGCATACGTGGAGGCCTACCTTCACCAGGGTACCGGGATCTCAACCTATCCCGATTTCAGCACAGCTGCAGACCTCAATGGCGACGGCCGACCCGATATCGTGACGGCCATCACAAACATTACACCTTCACGCCTTGTTGTTTACGAGAACAAGAATACCCACCGTCCGGCAATCTCGGTGAGTACGGTATTTCCGTTGAAGGGTGTGCCCGGCAGCGAAGTGACGATCACCGGCGACAATTTTTCCACTGTGCCATCAGAAAATCTTGTGCGTTTCGGCTCCATCAATGCCTCCGTGCAATCCGTGTCGGAAACGCAACTCGTGGCGATCGTGCCTGCGGGCGCGACAACGGGCTATGTCAGCGTGTCACGCGATGGACTTTCCTCCCGATACCATCTCCCCTTTGTTGCGACATTCTCCATGGGTGTAGATTTCACCGATACCCATTTCTCCACGCCGATCAGCTTTACCCTGGCGGGTGCCGATTATGACGTTGAAGTGGCCGACCTCAATAATGATGGCAAGGCAGATGTCGTAGCGGAAGCTACCGCAGGCCGGGGCTATGCCTTTATGAACACCCACACATCAGGGGCGATCACCACCGGGTCGCTGACTCCCGACGACACAACTTCAAGCTCGGCACAAAACGTTCGCCTGGTCGACCTTGACGCAGACGGTTATGAAGACATCGTTTCCATCAATGGGCTATACCGGAACACCAGCAACGGAGTTGAAATAAAGTTCGAGCCGTTAACGAGCACATCCACGGGCGGCAACAATGGGTTTGGCGATTTCAACCACGATGGCAAAACGGATATCGTTGGTGTGAATAGCTCGGTTGTAGTGGTGACGGAGAATCGCACCACACCGGGCAACTATTCGACCGCTTCGCCAATGCAGTCGTTTGAAGGATACAACTACAACAAGTCTGCGGCAAACGGAGGCAGCGCGGCCGGGGATTTCGACAACGATGGCTTAATGGATTTCGCGGCCACCAACCCGGGCGTGGACAACGTGACCATCTGGCGGAATACGGGATCATACAGAGTTACGACAACGCAATTCAGCGAGCAGCCAGCGATCCCCGTCGGGGACAACCCCGGCAGATTGTATGCGTCTGATGTGGACGTCGACGGTAAGATCGACCTGGTATTGTATTACTCCGCCGCGACCACGAGCCAGTTCATCACCGTGCTCCACAACCAGAGCACGGTTGGCAATATTTCATTCACCCGGGTGGATTTTGACCTTGGCTCAGTTGGAACGACCGCAACGGTCAACGACCTGGACGGTGATGGCAGGCCCGAGATCATCGTCGCCTCCGAAGCTGCTAACAGGTTTTCGATCTTTAAAAATACTTCCGTCCCGGGAGCGATCACAACCGGGTCGTTCGCAACGCCCTTTCATAGCGCGATCACAGCCCCGCGGGGCGTTACATCGGGGGACCTGAATGGTGATAGCAAGCCGGAGATCTTCGTTACCCGGGCAGCAGGTGTGCTCGAAGTGTTTGAGAACCTCGTGCCGAATGCGATGATCACCATCTCATCCCAACCTGCGGACACAACCGGATGCCTGGGCAACAATGCGACTTTTTCTGTCACAGCCGAAGGCACCAGCAACATGGCTTACCAATGGCAAAAATATGACAGCATTACAAGCGCTTATGTTGACCTGGTCAATGGCGGGTACTACAACGGTATAGCTAGCACAACACTCACAGTACTCGACCTCTCCACCAGCGATGCGGGTAATTACCGTATACGGATATCCGGTGACTATGTCGCTGATCAATTCTCGGACGACGGACAGCTCATCGTTGCCGCCACCCCTTCGGATCCGTCTTCCTCACCCGTGTCGGTCTGCCCGGGAATGCAGGCAACGCTTACTGCATCCGGCGCGGCGGAAGGTTTTTACCGATGGTACGCTGACGTCACTGACGCGTCATTGATCGAAGGCCAGGTCACCAGTGAATACATCACCCCGCCCGTCGGCAGTGACACTACTTACTATGTGTCTGCCCACAACGGTTCTTGCGAGAGCAACCGCATACCCGTCGTCGTTTCGCTATTCGATGTTCCTGTTAAGCCAGCGATCGAAGCATCGTCCGGACTGACGTTTTGCGACGGGGGCTCCGTAACACTATCCGCGCCCGCGGGCTTTTCGTACCAATGGTCGAATGGCGAAACTACCCGGGAAATCACAGCAACCGTTTCGGACGACTATTCGGTTACGGTGACGAACGGCGACGGCTGTTCGAGCGAGCCGTCCAACGCAGCAACGGTCAGGGTACATGCGAATCCTCCGGTCCCGGAAATCATCTCGTCGGGCGGCAACCTTCTATGCGCAGGTGAATCCCTCACGCTTAGCGCCCCGGAAGGTTATAGCTACCAATGGTCAACTACGGCCTCCACGCGCGAAATCACGGTGACGGATTCTGGCGACTATTCGGTGGAAATTACGGATAACAATGGCTGCACGGTGACATCGGAAATATTTAACATCGCGGTTGAATCGTGTAATCAGCCGCCTGTCATCGGAACGACCGAGGCCACCGCGGTCCTGGGAAACACGGTCACCATTGACCTGCTTGCGCTGTTGTCCGACCCGGATAACAATATTGATTTGAGTTCCCTGTCTATCGTGACAATGCCCATGAGCGGCGCGCAAGCCAGCGTTGACGAAAATGCAACTCTTCACCTTGACTATGGTGACGTCTCTTTTCTAGGTACCGACCAACTCACGATAGAGGTTTGCGACACCGAAAGCTCGTGCGTTCAGCAGGTCCTGTACATCGAAGTTACTGGCGATATTGTGATCTATACAGGGCTTTCGCCTAATGCTGACGGCAAAAATGATTTCTGGCTTATCCGCTTTATCGACCTGATCGAGGAGACCAGGGACAATGAAGTAAAAATATTCAACCGCTGGGGCGACCTGGTTTGGGAAGGAACAGATTACGACAACCAGAATGTCGTCTTTACGGGTCTCAATAAAAACGGAACCGAGCTGCCATCGGGCGCCTATTTTTACCACGTGAATTTTTCCGGAAGAAAGTCATTGAACGGGTATATTTCGCTGAGGCGATAAAAAAAGGAACCTGGTGTTCCGCCTGCAACAAATGATGCTGTTGAAATGCGAGACGCTCGCAAGACCGTTCGTTTCTGACGCCAACCCGTTTCGGAGTTCACACTGAGCGAGGGCCCCTTTAGTTATACCGGGCGGGCAATAGAGGCCAGGTTGTTGAGAGTAAACTTTGGATTCCTAATTCCCCTTTTCCAATTTGCCCTGCCGTGACCCTCCTATTCGTCGAGTGTGATGAGATTGTTCCTGAGCGCGTACTTTACCAGCTCAGCGGTATTTTTTAGATTCAACTTGTCAAAGACGTGCGCTTTATGTGTTTCCACTGTTTTGACGCTGATCAATAGTTCTTCGGAAATCTGCTTGTTCCCCATTCCGGCCGCGATCAATATAAGTATTTCCATTTCGCGGCTTGTCAAATTAGTCAGATTCCTGACGTTTGCCTGTACTATTGAAGTCCTGTTCTTTTCATAATATTCTTCAAAGACGATCCTGGCGATCTGTTCAGCGAAATAGCTGTTTCCGTTCATCACCGAACGGATCGCTTCTCCGAGGACATCCTTGCTAACGTCCTTCGGCAGATAACCGTCAATGCCCACCTGAATTCCTGTACTAACCAGCCCTTGATTTACTTCTGACGAAACTAAAACTATTTTGACCGTGGGGTTCTGTTCCTTAATCCACCGGGTTGCCTCAATTCCGGTCATTCCACACATCATGATATCCATGAGAATGATATCGGGATTGAGGGAATCAACTTCGTTGATAGCTTGTTCGCCACTTCCAACGGAGCCAACCACGCTAATATCATCAAGATGGCTCAGTATACTTGCAAGCCCGTCCCGCAGTAACTTGTGGTCATCCACAAGCATGACTTTGATCTTCGAAGGCATTGATTTATTCATCGGGATATTACCAATCGGTTGCTTTATGATCGGACACATGGTTGTTGAAGTTTAAAATGTCGGATATTGAAATGTCGCATCATCTGGGCATTGATCGTTCACCAAGAGACCTTAACTCATGGGTAACTTTATTTAATGCCACCAGGCCGCTGTATCGACACGAGATAAAATTGTTTGTGATTGTTGAAGAGTCGTTGAATTTGTTCTTATAAACCGTTACATCATATCCATCGTAGCGGTTTAGTCCGTTCATCGTGCCGATCCACATGAATCCATATTTGTCTTTTGTAATCGTCGTTACTGAATTCTGGGAAAGGCCATTCTCGATATTTAGTTCCTTAACCGGGCCGTTACGTTGTCCGTAGCTCTGACAACTAAAAAAACAAATCATGGAAATGACAAGTATGATCCTTGCATGCAACATGTCATCGTGAGCCATAGTCAAAAAATTTTGTACCGGCTAATTTCCACATATGGCGACATCTTAAACATGGGGATAATCCCTATATTGATGGAATCAGGGTTTCCCTGATATCTTTTGGCGGCGAATCCGAAAAATTCGCAGAAAAAGCGATTGGAGCATTTTGTTGCCGATTGCTGCAGTTAGAAGGAGACGACTCTAATCCACACAAGTCGACGATTCAATTTAATTGAGGTTGAAACCTCTGGGTTGTTTGCGCACCAGGTTTCTCTCTACTATAATAGGTAATTGCGATAAGTTTGTTTTTAGAATGTAGTCGTCTAACCCCTTTTTCACACAACTTGCGGCAAATTCCTCGGTAACAGCGCCCGTCACGAGTACGAATGGAACATCGATGCCCAGTTGCTGGCAGATGCGACGCGCCTCAATTGAGTTAAATCGTGGTAGTGCATGATCGGAAAGCACGATATCTGGATCAAATGTCAAAAGTGCCTTTGTAAACTCAGCGCGCGTGTCGACTACAAAAGCTGTAAAGTGCATGCCCCGTTTAGTTAGTTCTCTCTTTATTAATTCAGCGTCATCCGGTGAATCTTCGAGCATCAAAATTCGCAGCGCCTTTTCCATAAGATATATCGTTATGTTTGGTGTTATAATATCTAAAACGTTGTTTGAATAAACTCGCGAAAATGCGTTCAGTCCTTACATGCGTGTGCAAAAAAGACTAAGTGACTCCAAGTCACCGTTCCACTCACCGCTTTGCAGCCAAACCCATGAGTGCCGATGTACTCGATTATTCAAAGTAGGTCGATATTCATCAAAAAAGAAACACGTCGCTTTAATACCTTCCGGTCCGGATTATTTGCAAAGGTTCATTCGTTGAAGCGCCCTGTCAGGGACGTGTGCTTTATGTGTTTCCACTGTTTTGACGCTGACCGACTATTGTTTCCACGATCAGCAGACGGCAAATTCCTACACCATTCGCTCTGCCCGCTGGTACAATAACCCCCACCCTTCATACATCAAAGCCCTTGGTTCAAACAGAAAGTAGTGTTGATCCGTGAGGTTTGTTTGGCGGCATGCGGGATGGATGTATCTTTATTTGAGTTCACTAAGACCAGACGCGCACCTGAAAGTCTCTAGAGCCCAGGATGAATTTCTTCGCTCGCGCCTTGGTTGTCCTTTTTTTTACAATTCCAGGTTGATAATCATGTTCCCCATGCCTGATAATCGTACCATTAATTCGGTCGCAACACCCGCGCCGGCCGCCTTCAAATCGATCGGTCGCAAAGCGGTTTTGCTAACGACATTCGCATTACTTCTGTCGGGGATTCCAGTCCGGGCCCAGACGTTTCTCGGGTCAATCGTTGAAAAATTGGGGGGCAAGCCATATATCCAGCAGAAATATCTTCAAAACAAAAAAACAGTTGCGTTTGTCGCTGCGCAAATACCGGAAACGGAAGTTGGAATGGCGCTTGTCTTCGATCTCAGTGACGCGGCGGGAATCACAAAAGAAGGTCAGGAGGGCTGGGTCACGGTATGGGTAGATTTTCAGGCTGGAATTTCAATCAGAGAATTCAAGGAGTTCTGGCCTTTCGATATCGGAGTTGAGAACCGCGATTTTAATCCATATTTTCCGGATGATCCAATATCAATGATGGAGTTTTCGGCGCAGGTAGACCTCGCTGTCATCGGGATTGACGCGTTCACCATCGGCTCCGCGGGAACGTCGGACGCCTTCGATGTTTCGCTCGGCGCTTCCTCACTCCTGGAGATCTCGGCGGGACTCACTTATCATGGTTTTTCATTTGAATGCAAGATCGAGTCACTGAACAAGGTACTTGGCGAAATCGCAGGCAGCGGCATGTTGAAAGAACAGTTTGCCCTGAAGTTGATCAGCCTGTTCGCAATGCCTCCGTTCATGCTTGTGGCTCCGGGCACGAGTCCATTTATTAAATATCGCATAACGACTTCCGAGGATGATCCGGATTTCTCCTTCATAGCTGGATTCGATTCACAAAGATTGGTTGAAGGTCAACCAGGACTTCTACGGGTGCGGGTCCTTACGCCCGAGACTGGCAATTACTATATGCGCGTCTGGGACGGCGATTCTCCCATGCTGCCGCCCCGGACGTGGGAATGGCAGAGTACACAAACTGAAATCAAAAGCCTCAGCATCGGGGAGCATGATTTTCTTTTTGACGTCACACCCGACAGCCAGAACGGCCACTTCGTCTTCTGGCTATACCAGCAGTCCGACTGGCCCGGTGGCTTGGACCTATACAGAGAGATAGCCAAAATCGAAGCGTACATTCACGCTTCCCCGCCCGGGTCCGATATCGTTGAACCTTACGTAAGTTTTACCGGTCCGAAGTCGGGGGCCCTGATACAAAACAATACAGTGATCTCATTGGTTGCAGGAGACAACGGAATTGGTCTTGGGCGCGTCGAATTGTTTGTGAACGGGAGTCATGCGATTACAAAGTATGACGCGCCGTTTGAGTTTCGCGCCACGGACCTCGGCATTCCCGCGGGACAGGTTGAATTGACAGCGCGAGCGTATGACGTAGCGGGGAATTGGCTGGACGACGCGCTCACCCTCTACAAAGATCCCGACGCCACAAGCATCTACGACGGAAAAGTAAACCCGCCCATCGGCACGACAGACGATGAGTTTGTGTTTTCTGTAAGATACAAATCGTCATCCGGCACGCCGCCGGATGGGATTTCCGTTACGATCGATGGAGTCGCTTACCCGATGACGCCCGGCGGATCCGATTGGCAAAATGGTGTCACGTGCTCGTACAGGTCAAAGTTTGAACGCGGTATACATCAATTCTTTTTCAGCGGAGAAGCAAACGATCAACCGCTGCCAACGTACCCGATCTCATCGACGATGTCATTTGCCGTGAACCGATCCTACGCAGGTTGGGACATTCAGGTGAATGATGCAGAGGCATCGCCGGAGCATCTGACGGCTTATTCTCCCGTGAGATTCGAAGCCGGGGTTTACAACGGTTCTGCCTCCGGGAATACTTACTACGATGTGCCCTATGTCTTTACGCTCCATGACGAATCCGGCGACGAGGTTGCAGTCAGAGCCGGAACCATATCCCAACTCCTGCCCGGAGACGAAACCACTGTTAGCTGTGAGATGACGCCCAGGAGCCCTGATGACGCCTTCAACTGCGTGTTTGTTCTCTACCCGGATCAGGATAGCGATTACCAAAATAACACACTCGATGTCCCGGTCGCAGTCGGGGGCGATGGGCCTGAAGTTCAATATCACCTTGACAAAATAGAGGTGACCGTAAATGAGGGGCAGAGCTATGTCTACAAGGGCAGGACTTACAAACTGATTGACATCGACACACGCGATAACGAAGCAACAATTCAGCAGAATTCCGGCAGCTACAAAAATATTGAAGTCGACGAATTTTTCGAGTTTCCAGGTGGCCAGATCGTGCTGGTTGACGCAATATCAAATATAGGAGGCAGCACGGCCCTATTGACTTTTGGTTATAGAGATGAAAAGATCGTGGAGTTTCCAAGAACCAATTTCACAGGTTTTCCCAAAAGCCCGATCAGCTTTGAAGCAAGTTCAGACGTCAAGCTCACGACGTCCGTGAGAATTTACGATGGCCAAAAAAATGGATTCGACGTGGACGACTGGATAATGGACGCGGATTTGACCGGCAATGAATACGCTATTAAATACACCGGTATCATCGATAGAGAGGCCCCCGCGGACGACTACCCCTTCTGGCTTGCAATGAAGCTCGCCGACAATACTTACACAATGCGGGAGCTGGAGATCACCGTGCTGCCACCACCGCCCAGACTAAAGAGGATCACCACTACCACGATTTCTGCGGACGATATCATTATGCTGCTCGGGGACTATTTTGACAAGCCCGGCAGTGTACATTTCAATGATCTTCCCGGCGAAATCATTTCGTGGAATGAGGGCGATATTCAGGTGAGGGTTCCGGAAGGAGTTCAATCAGGCTTCGTCGCCGTTACGACTGATCACGGAACAAGTGCTGGGATCCAATACACTGTCATTAGCCCGACCGGCGCTCCTTCCGCGGTCCAGGAGATTCCCGATTTTCAGTTTATCCCCGGTGTGACAACGGATTCCCTGGTGCTCAGCGAATTCTTTTCCGATCCGAACGGCGATGCGTTGAAGTACGTGGTGACTTTTGGCGGTCTATCCCTGGCCTATGACACCGCGCTTCTCGAAGATCACGGCATTTTGAAGATCGTTGATGGAGCCGGCGAGCCTGCATCAACAACAGTGACGATCGCAGCTGAAGATACAGGCGGCAAAACCGCAGTCATGACAATCGAGGTGCTGGTACCGGACAAGCCCACGGTTGAAACATTGCTGTTGTCCTCGTGGACTTCCGGCCTTTACACGATCGCTGGCGGTGGAACGGTTCATGCAGATGGAGGGGTCCCGGTGTTCGCCCGGGGCCTTTGCCTGAGCGAAGACAATCCCGAACCGACCATAGACGATCCACACATCGATGAAGGGACGGGCACCGGTAGTTTTAGTTTGAAAATCCCATCGCTCGACCATAGCACGTCTTATTATGTTCGCTCGTATGCCGCGAATCTGATGGGCGTATCGTATGGCAACGTCGTGCAGGTGCGCACGAAAACCCCGAATAGCATCCCGAGGCCTGATATCATTTTTCCAGGTCAGCGTGATACGGTAGTCAGGGACGAGTCAGGAAATCTTGCCATCTTCTCCTCGCCTGCCGGGCCCGTCGACGTCGATGGTGACCAGCTCTCCAAGTCCGTCGTACTTGCGAATGTGGATACGGATAGTATAATTCTATCCTACCTTGTGAGCAACGAAGAGTCCCTCATATTCCCCGCAGCATCCATCCGCGGCCGGCAATCGTACACTATCCGATTATGGCTCACCGACGGCATCGATACGTCGTCAGTCGCGAGCTGTACTTTTTACATTTCGAATTCGCTTCCCGCAGCTTCGCTCCTGACCCCGCAGGCAGGCGACGTGATCGGTTTCAACAATGGATTATTTGAAATCACGCCAGTGAATGGTGACCCAATTGACGTCGATGGCGATTCGCTCTTCAGGGAATTTCAAATAGTCGATCCTGACGAAAATGAAATCGTTACATTCTGGACCGGCACTAACAGCGAAAGATCGTTCCTTGATAGAGCCCGTCTCAAACCTCATGAAACATACCTGCTCAAATCATTTTTGACAGATCGCTTCGATACTACCGAGGTAGCCGTACCTTTTTCAACTCCCAACGCCCTGCCCGCTCATTCAATTGTCTATCCACGAGACAGTGTAGTTATCAACTACGACCCGGCTGACGTGATGACTGTTCTCACGACGCCCGATGGTTTACTGGATGCTGATGGCGATACGCTTCGTTTAACACTGACTATCTGGAGCGCTGGCGACACGATCCAGATCTTTGACATACCCAACGATTCGTCAATATCCATCCATAAACAGCAGCTCAGTCCGCACCAAATGTATTTTCTTCAGACCAGGCTGACAGACGGCATCGACACGTTGGTTGAGGAAGTGCAATTCTTCACCCCCAACACTCCGCCTCAGCATCATATCACATTTCCAGTTGACAATACAACGATCGAATTTGACAGCACAGGACGTTGTGCCATTGTAACATCGCCCGCAGGTCTGTTTGATGAGGATGGTGATTCCCTTTTCAAAATCATCACGGTTCGGCAGGGGAATGACACCGTCAAGACCGTAATGGTTTCAAATGATTCCATTGTTTTCCTGGACCAGACTGAGCTAAAAGGGCACACCACCTATACGCTCACGTCTTTGCTCTCCGATGGAATCGACACTGATTTGGCAGAGGTCGTTTTCACGACACCAAACTCGCTTCCGTCGCACGCGATTGAATACCCGACCGATGGGACGACCATACGCTGGAACGAAAATGATAGCCTTGCCGTGCTCACAACCGTCATGGACAGAGTGGACGCTGACGACGACACGCTTTATCACATTGTGACTGTCAGCGATTCCGTTGGTGTGCGGCTGACAAGGCATTCCCGGAACGACAGGGCTATTTTCATTGGCCGTCTCGACCTGAAGGGACACAGGCAGTATACGCTGACCTCGCAGCTCACTGACCGCATCGACACTTCATCAACCTCCGTAATCTTTTCAACGCCGAATTACCTTCCCGCCCATCAGATCACTCGCCCGATTGACAATTCGATCGCAGAATACAAAAACGATTCCGTTGAAATAAAAACAACTCCGGATGGCAACCAGGACGACGATGATGATCCGCTGACAAAAAGCGTTTTCGTCTATCGCGACACGATCCTTGTCAAAGCGATCACCGGGCCCAATGACGCAATTATTCTCTTGCTTAAATCCGAATTGAGCCCGCACACCTCATATAAGATCGTGTCGACGCTATCCGACCAGATCGACAGTGTTACTCATTCGCTGGTCTTCCAAACACCCAACGCTCTTGATCAGATTAAGATCAAGTCCCCCGCTGACCAGGGTTTTGCATCATATGAAGATGACAGACTTTTTTTCGTCACCTCTCCGACCGGCATCCTGGACGATGACGGCGAAACACTTAAACGAACGATCATTCTCACCGGACCGGACCTGGAATTCTCGGTCACCAAACCGAACAATATACCCATTTCGATTACGTCCGATCAACTAGTTCCAGGCACGAACTATACAGTCGAGGCGATCCTCTCCGACGGATTTGAAACCACTAGTGATACCGTTGTATTTATGGCACCGGTCATGACATCCGGTGAAACAACGTCAGCAGGCGTAAGGATTTATCCAAATCCATTTGGTCATGAACTGACAATCGAGTCTGACAACCGGGTGTTGATCAGGGTGATAGACAATCTCGGGCGCACTGTCGTTATATCGCACGTCAATGACAAAACCACAATACCGATAAACACTGCTCCGGGGTTATACCTGATCAAGGTCCGTGATGGGCGTGCGGAAACGTTTTTTAAAATGCTTAAGGAGAAATAATTCACGTTGGTCGGATTGTTTGCCCATTAGCTCTCCTGGTTGTTCCATCTGATACGCAGGAACAGAAACGAATCATTGCAAGTACTTAAATTTTGCGGTTGCGCTGATGCGGACTTGAGTTTCTATTGCAAAAGAGCATGCGCACATGCTGTGTTATGGGTTCCTCTTCAAAATGTCCCAATTATGTCCGTCACGATGTCCCGATCTTGTCCGGCTTTTCTTGAGACTGGACCGAAAGATCGGTCATATCTTTCTACAATAATTCACATCAAAAAACATGTCAGAACATTTGATTGATGACCATCCCCCATGAGGTTTCATTGTGAAATAAATCCTTCACGGCCGTACAATTAATTCAGCAACCTAAATCACTTAAATTATGAAGACAAAATTCAGATCACTTTATGTTTATTTTGCCGCAGGCGTGGTGCTGTTTTCTTCGTGCCAGGAACATGAAAACGCTATCGAGCCTGCCAATAAACAAACACCTTCGGAGCAATTAAACACCCAGGGATCAGGGAGTGCTGCGGCAGCAGTTGTTTCCGAAGCCATGTTTGACGATTTCAATTATACGAGTTCCAGTGACCCGCTATTATCAGGTCGTGGCTGGGGAGTAAGATCGGGTAAGGGTGGCCCGGGGCCAAGGGGTGTTTCCTGGTCTGCAGCTAATATTACTTTTATTACCGATCCAGCCAATTCCAGCAACAAGCTATTGAGACTTACCTCGACCACCACGGGCAGGGCAAGAACGACAACCCAGGCTGAGATCTATACGCCGATGAAATATTTTGAAGGCACCTATGCGGCCAGGGTAAAATTTTCAGATACACCTGCGAGCGGAGCTGACGGCGCGCTGGTTGTTCAAACGTTTTTCAACATATCACCCTATAATTCCGGAGATCCGCTGTACAGCGAGCTGGATTTCGAATACCTCAGCAACGGAGGATGGGGTTTAACAGGTCCAACCTTATGGAATACTTCCTGGAATAGCACGACAGAAAGAATATCCTCCAGCAGTAACCAGAGTTATAACGGATGGAATGACCTCGTGATGGTCGTATCGGGTGGAGTTGTAAACTATTACGTTAACGGTGTACAGACAGCTTCGCATTCGGGCATTTACTACCCGCGCAGAACCATGCAGATAGATTTCAACCAGTGGTTTATTGATGCAAGAGGCCCTGCGAGCAGCTATGTGGAGGATGTCGACTGGGTTTATCATGCAAAAAATGCCGTGCTGAGCACCGCCGAAGTAAATGCGGCTGTCAGTAACTACAGAAGCCAGTCTATTACCCACACTGACAACGTTCAATAGAGCATCCGTAGAAACTGCCACCTCAAAGGGACATCCAAGACGCTAAGGGAATTTTCCTTAGCGTTTTTTTCACATCCCTCAAACCTTTCTGTGTTGTCACGTTTAAACTCAAGCGGGTTGAATTTGGGCAATTATCAAAAAAGCATTAAATTATTCCACCCCTCTATGATAGTGAATCCAACGTTGTCTATGCATGTCAAAGAAAAGTTTCTGTTACGGTCTGTTCTTTTGGTTGTTCTTTTTGGATGAAACACTATCTCAGGTCAATACCCATGGAACTCCTTTCATAAAAAATCACTCTTCACAGGAATATCAGTTCCATCCTAAGAATTTTTCTGTTACGCAGGACAACAGAGGAATCATGTACTTTGCCAACACCTACGGAGTTCTTGAATACGATGGCGTTTCATGGAATACGATTAACCTGCCCGATGGAAAAAGTGCCATATCTTTTGCACAGAATTCAGAGGGTCAACTCTTTATCGGATCAGTGGGTGAAGTGGGTTATCTGGATGTCAATCCGGTTGGTGTTCCTTTTTACACCAGCCTGGTGCAAAAACTTCCGGCGCAAAATCGAAATTTTGGTGAAGTTTGGAGAACCTTTACGCACGGGGATCGAATTGTCTTTTGTTCCTATCAGCAGATTTCAGTTTTTGATGAAGATTCAGTCAGGGTCTTCCTGCCATTAAAACCGGGGATGGTCTTTGATTATTTCGGCACGCTGAATGGCCGGATATTTTGCAGGGAATCTGGCAGAGGTCTCCTTGAATTCAAAAACAATAAATTCGAATTGATCAACGGTGGCGCGCATTTCTCCAATCATGTGGTTTACTTCATCCAACCTCATCGTGACGGAAAGTTATTGATCATTTCCGATGCGGGGTCAGGATTGTATGATGAAAGATCCTATAAACCGATTAGCAATGCGATGGACAGTTTCGTCACCAAAAATGGAATTACATGCGGGGTCGTATTGAATGAAAACTATGGTGCGCTGGCGTCCGTCAACAACGGTATTCTTGTCTTTGATATCAATGCCAACCCTGTCAAACATCTCTCTAAAAAAGATGGACTGGCAAGCGACTATATTTTTGATCTCTATGTGGACAAGGAAAATAATTTATGGGCAGCCACCGATAATGGCATAAGTCATATACAAATCAGCAATCCGCTTACTTCTATCGGTGAACAGGCGGGCCTGCAAGGTATGGGATATGCCTCGTACGTCTATGACGATAAACTCTATCTCGGAACTTCGAAAGGACTGTACGTGAAGGATTGGCAGCCGAATGAGAATCCCCTGAATGCCTCAGGCAGTTTCAGTTTTGTCAAAAACAGTGAAGGACAGGTTATGTTTATTGGTGAAGCTGAAGGCGTGTTGTTGTGCGGACATACGCGCGGATTATTTCAACTCAAAAACGGGAACGCACTAAAAATATCTCCGGGCGATTACACAGGTGGCTGGACCTATAGAGTAATCATGAACAAGCCATTTCTGATCCTGGGAACCTATGAGGGTCTTGAGATCTACGAACAGAAAAATGGATCATGGCAATTCCGCAACAAGGTTTCTGGATTCAACGAATCGTCACGGACAATGGAAATAGATAAAAATGATAACCTCTGGGTTTGCCATGGAAATAAAGGCCTTTTTAGAATTGCGCTTAATGAAAATTTGGATCAGGCCGTGAAGGTCGAAAATGTAAGCGTAACCCACGGATTTGAGCCAGACTATTTCAATGACATTGCCATCATAGAAGGCGAGCTGACGTTTGCCGGGACAAATCACGTTTATCATTATAACACATTGATGCAAAAACTTGTGCCGGATGATCAACTAAACAAAATCATTGGTGACAATATCCTCATTAGTAAAATCAGTCAGATGCAAAATGGAGATATCTGGCTGGTCAATGATGATGTAATAGAAGTTCTGGCAAAGCAGCCTGACGGAACATGGGTCAAAGATAAAACCGTGTTCAGTAAGTTAAAAGGACAGCTGATAGGGAGCTATGAATATTACTGGCGGCATAACGATTCCAATTATTACATAGGCACGCAGAACGGATTTGTTCATTTTGATCCTGGTGTTATACGAAGTCTCAAGGAATTTAATACGGTCATCAGAAAGGTCGAATCTATCAACCACGGAGATTCTACACTTTTTGGAGGAAGTTTTCTAAATCCGGGCCGACAGGTGGTTGTCTCTCAACCCGAAAGCCAGCGTTCAGAATTTCCATACAATCAAAATGCACTAAGATTTTCATGGGCTGCCCTGTCTTTTGACGACCAGGAAAAAAATCAATTTCAGTATTATCTTCAACGCAACGGAGAGGCCGGCAACGACAACTGGTCTGACTGGACAAACGTTACATATAAAGAGCATACCAATCTATGGGAAGGAGATTATATTTTTAGAGTTCGCGCTAAAAATATTCACGGGCTAATAAGTAAGGGGTCCACGTATAAATTTGTGATCCTGCCTCCCTGGTACCGAACAACTTATGCCTATGTAATTTACTCCATACTGTTTTTTATGTTTCTGTCAGGCGTCACCAGGCTTGTGATGATCAAAATGCAGAAGGAAAGACTTCGCGTTGAAAAAGAGAAAGCCAAGGAGATATTGCTGATGGAAAAACAATTTGCAGAAGAGGCGCTTAAAGCTGAGCGCGAAATTATTCTACTGCAAAACGAGAAACTTGAGGCGGATGTACGGCACAAAAATGATGAACTCGCGCACCTGGCCACGAACCTTTCACAAAAAAGTGAATTTCTTACGCAGGTTAAAAAGGAATTGGTTGCTTTTTCCCGCCATCACGAGCACGAGGCAAACGGATCGCTCGCAGAGCTTATCAAGACCATCGATAAAGGCAGTGAATTCGATGACAGCTGGGACCATTTTCAGGCTAATTTTGACACCGTGCATCACAATTTTCTGTATAAGATACGGGAACGCTTTCCATTCCTTAAATCCACAGACTTGCTGCTTTGCGCATATATCCGCATCAATAAATCGAATAAGGAGATTTCTTCATTACTTAACATTTCAGTAAGCGCCGTTGAAAAAAGGAGATTCCGATTAAGAGAAAAGCTGAAACTGGACGACGATACACGGCTCACTGAATTTTTGATGGAAGTCTAAGTCATAGTTACCTGGCTGTGAAGTAATCATCGCCACTTCCTTTATACTACCAAAGTATCCAGTTTTTTTTCGAACATTAAAAGTTGCCTGACGCGCTGCCGCGGACAAGTCCTTGCCCTGTCAAAACTCTCAAAAACCTCTAGAATTGATATAAAACAATTGTCCTAGACGTGTCGGTGTTCATGTCCCAGTAATGTCCCAATGAAAAAAAGGTGTTTCAGCATGGAGGTGATACTTTCGATCCACATTAATTTTTTCGATGCTTATGAAAATATCTGCTTACCAAAACACCTTAACCAAAGTCAGAATACTATCATGGTTAATAGTATTTCTTGTGCTTGGCAGCACAGCTTTTTCCCAGACCATAATGTTTGATGACTTCACTTATTCCAGTGTGAATGACGCGCAACTTGCTGCTTTCAATAAGTGGAACATAATTGACGGTACCAGTGGCCCACCGGAGGGCGGCCTGTACAGTAAGAACAATATCACGTTTATTACCGACCCGGCCAACTCAGGCAACAAGCTGATGACGTTGAGCACAACTGTAAATGGAACGTCAAAAGCTACGACACACTCACGGATCGAGACGAGCGGTTATGAATATTTTGAAGGCACATACGCAGCGCGTGTTTTCCTTTCTGACGTGCCGTTCACCTATAAGGATGCGAACATCCAGACCTTTTATACCATTGTCAGTTCAGCGCTCGCCGGGGATGGCACTAAGTACAGCGAACTAGATATAGTAGAATATATGGCAGCTGATAAATGGGGTACCTCACCGGACAATCGCGTGGCCTATTATACATCCTGGAATAAATACAGGCCGGATCCGTGGGCTGCCTGGAAAACGTACTTTGGGGTGACGGGGTCGATCGCAGGATGGCACACCGTTATCGCGCAGTGCACAGACGGAGTAAACGTTAAGTACTGGATCGATGACACGTACCTGGGTTCCCAATCAGTTTGTGACGGTAACAATCCTGATAATGACACGACGTCACCGGTTTATCCAAGAAGCAACATGCAGGTGGCATTTGCCAATTGGATATGGAACAATGTTGTGGGAAGCAGCACAACGAGCCGCACAACAACCATGCAGGCAGATTGGGTACTTTACTACAAAAACACGGCTTTAACTAAAGCACAGGTTGATGCGCTGGTGTCAAGCTACAGAAGTCAGGGTTTGCAAAGACGTAACCTTGCAGGTCAAACTGTCATCACCAATCCTTGTACTGTTCCGGCACAGCCGGGACCAATCTCCGGGAATACCACAGTGGCATCCGGCAGCAGCCAGACATATTCCATTGCATCGGTTACCGGAGCAACTTCCTATACATGGACACTTCCTTCCGGATGGTCAGGCTCTTCAACTACCACTTCTATCAACACGACTGCAGGAAGTACAGGTGGAACGATTTCTGTCCGAGCGAACAATTCATGCGGCAGCAGTATTGAAAGAACACTGGCTGTGACAATTGCAAGCAGTGGCGCAAACCTGGCTTTGAATAAACCGACAACAACCTCATCGGTGGAAGCGCCAGGTCTTGAAGGAGGTAAAGCAGTCGATGGCAGTGGCGCTACGCGGTGGGCCAGCGCGTATAGTGATGCGCAATGGATCTTTGTTGACCTTGGTGCGACCTACAATGTAAACAGAGTGAAAATTACCTGGGAAGCTGCCTATGGCCGGAACTACAAGATACAGGTAGCCCCATCGGCCACAGGCCCATGGACGGACATGAAGACCATCACAAGCAATACCGCTCTTGTAAATGATCACACCGGTTTAACGGGATCAGGCCGCTACGTGAGAATGAACGGCACACTGAGAGGAACAGCATGGGGATATTCGATATTCGAAATGGAAGTTTATGGAACTTCTGGTTGCACAACGCCAGCTCAGCCAGGGGTGATCTCAGGCAACACAACGGTCCCATCCGGAAGCAGTCAGACTTATTCAATCGTCGCTGTGAGTGGAGCCACTTCATATACGTGGTCTCTTCCTTCAGGCTGGTCAGGTTCTTCTACCTCGACATCAATTTCAACAACGGCCGGGAGTAGTGGAACAATTTCGGTGGTGGCAAATAATGCCTGTGGTGCAAGTACACCAAGAACACTGGGGGTAACTGTGAGTGGTGGTGGTACTCCAATCCGAATTGAGGCAGAGAATTATCAATATATGGCTGGAATAACAACACAGGCTTGTTCTGAGGGAGGTTTGAATGTAACATCATTTGATCCTGGAGACTGGATGTCATTCCCGATCACAATTCCGACCGCTGGAACTTATATCGCTTCATTCCGGGTTTCGGCAACAACCACAGGAAAATCGATATTATTTGAAAAAGATGCAGGTGCAACCTTGCTTGCCACCGTGCCCGTGAGCAACACCGGAGGCGCACAGGTCTGGACTACCGTTTCTCAAAACGTAACCCTTCCGGCCGGTACATACTCTGTAGGCCTTGCAACCAATACCGGAGGGGTGAATATTAATTGGTTCGAGTTAACCAGCGCCACGGGAGGAAGACTGTCGAAACATTTTCACGCAACCGCGGAACAAACGGACATTGCAACTATATCGGTCTATCCTAACCCTGTTGAAAACACATTGTTTGTAAAAACTTCGGCAGATTTCAATGACGGCAGGGTCAACATCACAGACCCGTCCGGTAAGGAGTATTCATTCCAACAGATAGACGAGGGTGCTTATGATGTATCGGCATTGCCTTCAGGCCTGTATGTGGTGCGTGTGGTAAAAAATAAACGGCAGATGGTGAAGAAATTTATTAAAAAGTAAATCAGCGGGATTTACATGGGTTTCCGCGAGTAGCGCATGTTGGTTGAACATCAGGCGTCAATGTGTGCGATGAACCGGATCAAAGTTTAAGGACTTTGATCCCTTTCTTTTTATGGTGTCTCGTGATTCTATTTCAAAATAAAAGACCGAGGGAATGTTTACTTACACCAAATAATTTTCATTCTCATCCGGTGGAATTCTACATTTAATTGTTCAAACACGTACTACGGAAACTGACGTGAAATATTTGGCAAAGCGGCAGTAATTGATACTTTTGTGCCCAAGACCCGATGTAAAAGAACCCTCTCGTGCCCATCTGATTCGTGAACTAGCATTCCTGTTCAATTGCGTCGAGTTTATTCTGTGTCCGAACCGACAGAGATGGATTTGATTTTGTGGAACCTCCTAACAATTCAGCTATGAAGAGACTATGCGTTTTCTTGCTCATGATCTTTGCCCTTTGGCAAGAAAGAAATTCAGTACATGCCCAGGGGCAACTTTGGGGCGTCGCCTCTGAAGGTGGAACAGACGGCCTCGGCGTAATTTATAGAACAAACCTCGACGGGACTGGCTTAACAGTTGCCAAAAGCTTTTTAAGTCCATACAGCGGTGTTGATCCTATTGAGGGTTTTGTTGAGGCACCCAACGGAAAATTGTATGGCGTCACTAACAGAGGCGGGATGTATGACTATGGGGTTTTGTTCGAGTTAAACCCAGCGACTGGCGAGTATGTCAAGAAGGTCGACTTCAACTACACAGTGCAAGGCGCATACCCTAACGGAGGTTTATTACTTCATTCAAACGGAAAGCTATACGGCGTGACACGCAGCACTTCGCCCAATGGATGGGGTGGAATTTACGAATATGATCCAAATACCGGAGCCATCGTTGAGAAAATGAAGTTCTCAAATTTTAATGTCGGATCCAGTCCCTACGGACGATTGGCCGAAGGTGCTGGTGGCAAGTTGTATGGCGTGACTTTCACCGGCATGCTGTACGAATACGACATGAATGCCAACTCATGTGTGGCGCTCGCTGCGTTCGGTGGCACCAATGGGTCATCTCCTTTTGGCGGACCTGTCGTGGCATCAAATGGTAAGCTCTACGGCGCAACGTCAACGGGTGGGGCTAACAACCTTGGGGTCATTTACTCCTATGATCTGGTCAATGGTGTCTACACGAAAATTGATCTGTCAACGGCTATTGGCGCCACACCGAAGAGCTCATTGGTGGAAGCTAGTGGGAAACTGTATGGTGTGACCTCGAAAGGAGGCTCAAGCGACAAGGGTGTTGTTTTTGAGATCGATCCCGTCACTTTTACCTACACCAAAAAAGCTGACTTCACAACGGCTAACGGTGGTGGGCCGGAATGCACGCTTTTAAAGGCGTCAAATGGTAAATTGTATGGCATGACTCCCAACGGTGGGGCGAACAGCATTGGTGTAATTTTCGAGTATGACGCGCAGCTCGGAACGATGGTAAAGAAATTCGACTTCACCACTGCAACTGGTGGCGGCACATATGGGACGCTCGTTCAGGCATCCAACGGTAAATTGTATGGCCCTACACGCGGCACTATTATCGACTACGACTACAACACGGGCGTTGTGAATAACATCGGTGGATTCAATGCCTCGCCTAATGGAAAATATCCTGTTGGCCGTCTTACAAAAGCGGGCAATGGGAAGTTTTATGGTTTGGCTCAAGGGGGGACCAATGGCTATGGAATATTGTACGAATTTGATCCGGTGGCAAATACCCTTATCAAGAAACAGGAGTTTAATGCGACAACAGGCGGTGATCCGCGATCAAGCCTGTTTCTCGCCTCAAATGGAAAGTTGTACGGTGTCACCGCCGGCGGCTCCCTGCCAGGGGCAAACTATGGCACACTCTTCGAGTATGACGCTGACGCGAATACATTGCTGGTAAAATTTACCTTTAACCAGACCTCTGGCGCCACGCCGCAAGGCGAATTGACCGAGCTGAACGGGAAGTTGTTCGGTGTCGCGCGAACATACGGCGCAAACGGGCAATTCACCGGAGGCACGTTGTTTGACTATAATATCTCATCCGGAGTGTTTACCAAGCGCTTCGATTTTTCCGCGGCAACAGGCATTCTTCCAACAGGTAAACTGACACTAGCCTCCAATGGCAAAATGTATGGCATCTGCGGATCCGGCGGAATCAATGGTTATGGCACATTGTTCGAGTTCGACCCTTCCACGGGAGTTGTTCAGAAAAAGTATGATTATTCATTTGCCAGCGGCGGCATTTCCACCGGGTGGCTCATCGAGATCGATGGACTTTTGTACGGGACCAATTCAAACGGCAATCTCACTGAATTCAACCCGGTTACGGGCACCATGACGACCAGAATTGCGCACAATTACTCAAGCTCTTCCGGTGGCTTGCTCGTGTCCCCGAACGGCAAATTGTACAAGGGTGTGCAAAATGGCATCGCGCAATTTGATCTCTCGACAAACTCCTCATCACTCGTGTCCAATCTTGCGGGACCGGGTGAAAGCTACGGGCCGTATGGAAAGTATCCAGTTGGCAGCCTGATAACCGTTGGCCAGTCGATCAACTTTCCACCGATCCCTGACAAGACTTACGGCGATGTATTTACCCTGAACGCGACTGCGACATCGGGTCTTCCAGTAACGTACTCAAGTTCCAATCCAGCCATTGCAACGATCAACGGCAACACAGTGACCGTTCTTGCACCTGGAACTGCAATCATCACCGCTTCTCAGGCAGGTGACCAGACTTTTAATGCCGCTCCGTCGGTTGATCAACAGTTGACGGCCGACAAAGCTCCGCTGGCGGTTACGCCAGATACACAGACCAAAATTTATGGCGATGCAAATCCGCCGCTGACATTTACCTATTCCGGTTTCAAACTCAGCGAAAATGCCAGCGTCATCGATACCCCGCCCACACCGTCGACTACCGCAACCGTTACCAGTAACGTGGGTTCATACCCGATCACGATGTCGGGCGGACTGGATAATAATTACACCTTTGTGCCTGTAAACAATACGCTTTCCATTACGCAAGCCCCGCTGACCATTACTGCGGATTTGAAGGCAAAAGTCTATGGAGACACAAACCCCCAGCTGACGCTGAGTTACTCGGGATTTAAGGGTTCAGATGACGCGACAGTCCTCGACACACCACCGACGGTAAATACCACGGCGACAACCACCAGCAACGTAGGGCCTTACCCGATCGATGTGGAAGGCGGCTCGGACAACAACTATTCGCTTTCGCTAGTTGATGGAACCTTGACGATCACCCAGGCTGTGCTCACTGCCACCGCAGATAACAAATCAAAAATTTATGGTGATGCAAATCCCGTACTCACCGTTTCTTATACCGGATTCAAGGGAACCGATAATGCATCGGTCATCGACGTTCCCGCGACGACGTCAACAACGGCAATTACGACCAGTAACGTCGGAAGCTATCCTGTCACGCCAGCCGGCGCCTCCGATAATAATTACTCGTTCGCCTACGTGAACGGTACCCTGGCCATTACGCAGGCTGTCCTGACAGCGACCGCCGATAATAAATCCAAAGTTTACGGGAACGCAAATCCGGCGCTGACGATATCTTACACAGGCTTCAAGGGCACAGATAATTCCACGGTGCTGGATGTTCTGCCAACTGCCTCGACAACGGCAACAACGACCAGTAACGTCGGCGGCTTCCCGATCACGCCAGCCGGAGGCTCGGATAATAATTATTCGTTCGCTTACGTGAATGGCACGCTGACTATTACCCAGGCAGTCATTACCGCTACAGCAGATAACAAATCAAAGGTCTACTATGATTTGAATCCGGCGCTGACCATATCGTATTCCGGCTTCAAGGGCACAGATAACGTCGCAGTACTCGATGTGCTGCCAACGGCGTCTACCTCGGCTACGACTTCAAGCAATGCCGGAACATATCCCATCACACCTTCCGGCGGATCAGACAACAATTACTCGTTCTCCTACGTGAATGGTACACTGACCATTAGCCAGGCCGTGCTGACCGCTACGGCGGATAACAAAACAAAAATTTATGGCGATGCAAATCCGCCACTGACGATTTCTTATTCCGGCTTCAAAGGATCTGATAATTCCAGTGTCCTCGATGTTCTTCCGACGGCATCAACAGGCGCAACGGCTACAAGCAGTGTAGGCACCTATACAATTACTCCATCGGGTGGTTCCGATAATAATTATTCGTTTTCGTATGTGAATGGCACACTGTCGATCACCCAGGCTGTGCTGACTGCTACCGCGGATAACAAAACAAAAGTCTACGGAAACGCAAACCCGGCCCTGACGATTTCCTACTCGGGTTTCAAGGGAACGGATAACTCCAGCGTACTCGATGTTCTTCCGACGGCGTCAACTGGTGCAACGACTACAAGCAATGTAGGCACCTACACAATTACGCCATCGGGAGGTTCGGATAACAATTACTCATTTTCGTATGTAAATGGGACGCTGTCGATCACCCAGGCTGTGCTGACCGCTACGGCAGATAACAAGACAAAAGTCTATGGAAATGCAAACCCAGCGCTGACGATCTCCTACTCAGGTTTCAAAGGAACGGATAATTCGACGGTACTCGATGTCCTTCCCACCGCCTCAACCGGAGCAACGACTACAAGCAGTGTAGGCACCTACACAATCACGCCTTCGGGTGGCTCGGACAACAACTATTCATTTACGTATGTGAACGGTACGCTGTCGATCACGCAGGCAGTGCTGACCGCTACCGCAGATAACAAGACAAAAGTTTACGGCGATGCAAACCCGGCTCTGACGATCTCCTATTCGGGATTCAAGGGAACTGATAACTCCAGCGTATTGGATGTTCTTCCCACAGCGTCAACCAGTGCAACGACCACCAGCAGCGTAGGCAACTACACAATTACGCCATCGGGAGGTTCGGATAATAACTATACATTTTCATATGTGAACGGGACGCTGTCGATCACGCAGGCTGTGCTGACTGCTACCGCGGATAACAAAACAAAAGTCTATGGCAATGCAAACCCGGCCCTGACGGTTGCCTACTCGGGTTTTAAGGGAACGGATAACTCCAGTGTACTGGATGTTCCTCCTACCGCCTCAACCGGAGCAACGACTACAAGCAATGCAGGCACCTACACAATTACACCATCGGGAGGTTCGGATAACAATTACGCATTTTCTTATGTAAATGGGACGCTGTCGATCACGCAGGCTGTGCTGACCGCTACCGCAGATAACAAATCGAAGGTCTATGGAGACGCCAACCCCACCCTGACTATTTCGTATAGCGGTTTCAAGGGAACGGATAATTCGACAGTGCTGGATGTGCCACCCACGGCATCAACCACAGCAACGACTTCAAGCAGCGTCGGACCATACACGATCACCCCTGCGGGCGGCAACGATAACAACTACTCATTATCATATGTGAATGGCACCCTTGCGATTGGCAAGGCCCCGCTGACCGCGAGCGCGGACAACAAGTCGAAGGTATACGGCCAAGCCGTTCCTGCGTTAACGATCTCCTACTCAGGCTTCAAGGGTGCGGATGACGCGACCGTTATCGATGTGTTGCCCGCGATTGCAACCGGGGCCACGAGTTCAAGTAATGTGGATACTTACCCGATCACACTTTCAGGCGGTTCCGACAACAACTATTCGCTGACGCTCGTCGATGGATTGCTTACAGTTACCAAGGCGGTGCTGACGGCTTCTGCAGATCCGAAGACAAAGATATACGGCGATATGAACCCGCCTCTGACCATTACGTATTCAGGATTTGTCGGCAGCGAAGACGTAACGGTAATTGACGTCGAACCTTCCAGCACCACAACAGCGACGTTGACAAGCAACGTTGGAGTTTATCCCATCAATTTATCCGGCGGGTCAGACAATAACTATTCGTTTTCGCTGGTGAGCAGCACGCTGACGATTTACAAGGCGGAGCAGAGCATCACGTTTCCCGACATCGAGGACAAGACTTATGGCGATGGCCAATTCATACTCTATGCGATCGGCGGACCTACGGGCAACCCGGTAACATTTGCCAGCTCCGATCCAGGCGTGATCTCAGTTTTTGGTAACGTGGGAACAGTGGTTGGCGCAGGAACCTGCATCATCACTGCATCGCAGGCAGGCAACCAGAATTACAATGCAGCGCCCCCGGAGACGCAAAGCGTTACAGTAAATAAGGCGAGTCAGACGATCACCTTGAACGCGATCCCGGCAAAGAATTTCGGCGATGCAGCGTTTGATCCTGGTGCGACTTCTTCCTCGGGTCTTGCGGTAAGTTATACCAGCTCTGACCTTGCAGTCGCAACGATCAATAACAACATGGTTACAATTGTTGGCGCTGGCACGGCAACCATCACTGCTTCACAGGCCGGAAATGCAAATTATTCAGCTGCAGCAGATCAAGGTCAGATGCTTACGGTAAATGCCTCTCCATTTACGGTGACCCCGGCAACATCCACCATCTGCCTCGGCACGTCGACAATACTTACTGCCAGCGGAGCTGCGAGCTACTCGTGGTCTCCTGCGACAGGGTTGTCTTCGGCAACCGGAGCCTCCGTCACAGCGAACCCGCGCACGACAACAACGTACACCGTGACGGCGACGTACGCGAATGGTACAGTGTCTACGGCGACCGCTACGGTAAAAGTTAACTCTATTCCACTTGCAGCAGGAACAAGCCATTCAGTAATCATGTATTGCGGCAGTTGTGGTGGAGGCGTTACGGCCAGCGGGTTGAACAGCTCGGGGCAGCTTGGCGATGGCACCACGACTCAGAAGATAAACCCGGTCGCGCTCGGATTGACCGGTATCACGTCCGTTGCGGCCGGAGCGAATCATACGCTGTTCCTGAAAGATGATGGTACCGTATGGGCTACCGGTTTGAATACGAACGGCCAGCTGGGAATCGGATCCACGACCAACAGGACGTCACCGATACAGATAAGCACGTTAAGCGGGATCATCGCGATCTCTGCCGGAACCAGCCATTCACTGTTCCTGAAAGACGACGGCACCGTCTGGGCGACAGGTCTCAACTCCAGCGGACAGCTGGGCGACGCGACCACAGCGCAAAAGACGACGCCCGTGCAGGTGGCAGTACTCACGGGCATCGTGAAGATATCGGCCGGCGGTTTGCACTCTTTATTCCTTAAGAACGATGGCACCGTCTGGGCCTGCGGAAGAAATACAAACGGTCAGCTCGGTATAAATAACACGACAAACCAGCTTTCACCGGTGATGATCAGTTCGCTCACTGGAATCGTTGATATCTCGGGAGGCGGTACACATTCGCATTTTGTAAAAAATAACGGGAACGTATACGGCACAGGTTTGAACTCCAGTGGCCAGTTGGGCGACGGAACTGTGGGTCAGAAGACTATTCCTGTGGCGCTTGGTGCCTTAACAAGCGTGATCGCTGTATCGGGTGGCGGAGCACATACATTGTTCCTGCGTAGCGATGGTACGTTGTGGGCCACGGGGCTAAACTCAAACAGTCAGCTCGGCGACGGAACGACCACTCAGTCAAACGTACCGATCATGGTCAGCACCTTGACAGGCGTGACAGCCATCGACGCAGGTAACACACATTCTCTGGCATTGACCAGTGACGGACTGGTCTGGGCTTTCGGCCGAAATGCCAACGGCCAGCTTGGCGATGGCACGACGACGACGCAGCCATTCCCGGTTCAGACCGTCAATGTGAACCCATGTGGACGATTTGAGAAACGCGATCAGCCCGCAGTACCTCTGGCTGAAGTAAGCCTTGTTGAAACGTATCCTAATCCCGCAGATCAGGAACTGACAATTGACTTGCCCGCCGGCGCAGTGACAACCGTGACGCCGATCCTGATGTATGACGCTTTTGGTCATCATGTAAAGCAGGATCAGTTTAACCCTGGCGAAGCAAGCAAGAACATCAACGTCAGCACCCTGGCATCGGGCGTTTACATGTTGAGGGTCAATACTTCACACGGAGTCGTGAACAAAAGGGTGTTGATCGTTCACTAAGGCTCCGCCAAATCATCGATAACAAATCCCCTTCGGAATTCAGGAGGGGATTTTTTTTTGAGATCATCACAGCGGGTTGGGATTGTCTAACACAAAATCACGAAATTTGGGACAAGTAAATTTGTGTCTTTTGAGGCACTGCATGCCCAGCACACCCCAGGATTGACATCCATAACGGCACTTGGCACGGAGAAAACATAACATAATTGTTGTGATGTAGGTGGAGTTTCACACCTGTCTTAATCGACCCCGTAAATTGTCTCTTTCACACCCCGCGGAAGCTGAATCAGGACAATACCTTTGGGGGAAACTTTAATACATTGAAAAGATCTGAAGAAAATGTTGCTGCAGTCTATGGGCCTGACCATATCAGCCCTCACCGTTTCCGGCGTCATAGTATGAAAATGAAACAGGCGGAGTTTATTGCGCTGTCGGCATGCACGATGATGTTAACCGCCCTGGGAATTGACATCATGCTTCCCGCTTTTGCCGGCCTCCGGCAGCACTTTGGACTTAGTCCGGAGTCGACGGCGCCATCACAGATCATTTCATTTTTCTTCATGGGACAGGTTGTCCAGATAATTTTCGGAGCTTTGTCGGATCATTTTGGACGTCTGCCAATCCTGCGGGTCGGGTTTCCACTCTACATCCTTGGCGGCATTGCTGCGGTGATAAGTCCGACGCTGGAATTAATGCTTGTGGCGCGCTTCGTGGCCGGCATCGGAGCATCAGCAGTTTTTATGACAACCATCGCGGCTGTGCGGGATCGATTCGTGGGCGACCAGATGGCCCGCGCCATGTCGTTGATCTTTACTATATTCCTGTTTACGCCTGTCTTTGCGCCGTTCCTGGGACTTGCTATCCTGTCGGTCGCAACCTGGCAGGCTGTATTCCTGACTCCGCCCCTGTTCGCCGTCATCGTTTTTCTCTGGTCTCTCAGGCTGGAAGAGTCGCTGCCGCGGGAACAACGCAGTTCTTTGGACTGGGTTAATATTGGCCGGTCTGTCCGGAATGTTTTCAACAACCGGACGTTCCTTCGCTACTCGACAGTAACTACAGTTCTATTCGCAGCGCTGAGTTCATATGTGGCCAGTTCAGAGCACATTGTGGGAAATATCTATGGCCGACCGCAGCTGTTCGCCTGGATCTTCGCAGCAATCGGACTAATGATGTCTCTTTGCGCTTTGCTGAATTACCGCCTTTCATTAAAGTATGGCGCGCGACGGACCATACGGTGGCTCCTCATCGTCTACACGACGATCGGCGGCGTCCTTTTTCTGGCGACGTTGGCTTTTGGTGATCCGCCGGACATCCTTGTATTCTTCATAGCCGTTGCCCTGATGATGGCGATTAATTTGGCGGTCGAGCCCAATAGCAGCGCACTGGCCCTGGAACCGATGGGGACGATGGCGGGCATGGCTTCCGCTATTTATGGCACGTCATTCTTTTTCATCGGAGCATCACTGGGCGCACTCATTAGCCACTTCATGACGGATGGAGTATTTCCGCTGGTTCTCAGTCTTTCTGTTGCGGGCCTAACCGCCTTTGTTCTTGTCTTCAGCGATGCGCGACCTATGGGAAAATATACTTCATAAGAAACAGTTTTGGTGCCCGCTTATCCCGGAGTCCTCGGGGATGGAACACCGACCTCCCGTAGCCTGGTCTCTTCGAGGTCTACGGTCGACAAATATTTTCTGAGAATAATTTCATTATTTAAAGAGGCGAGTTATCAAAAGCCGTCGTCTCTAAATCAAACCGCCCCTTCACTAAGTCGTGGTAAGATGATGCCCAAAATATCCTTATGTTCGTTTGAAAAAATTAAATGCAGAAGTCCAAATCAATTTTAACCGTTGTCTTCTCCCTGGTTGTAGGGTACGCACTCGGTGGTCTTAAGTCCGATACGACTCTCATCCGATCACATTTAACCGCCCTGACCAAAACAGCGCACGCCCGTGCGCACTATAATGTCAGGCAACTTGACGAAACCGCGAAGTACATTGAAAATGTGTTCAGCCATTATGCTGACACAGTTTTCATACAGGAGTATCCTGCTAACGGAAATGTTTATCGAAACGTGGTTTGTTCATTCGGCGAAGTGAACAAACGACGAATTGTGATAGGCGCACATTACGATGTCTGCGGAGATCAGGAAGGTGCAGACGACAATGCGAGCGGTGTAGTCGGCTTGCTCGAGCTGGCCAGAATGCTTGACGGCCAGAAATTATCGTATAGGATTGATCTTGTAGCCTATTCGCTGGAGGAGCCTCCGTATTTCCGGACACAATACATGGGAAGCTACGTACATGCCAGAAGCCTTGCCGGGGCGAACGCTGATGTTTATGGAATGGTTTGCTTCGATATGATCGGCTACTTCAGCGACGAAAAAAAGTCCCAGTCATATCCCCTTGGTTTTCTTTCACTTTTCTATGGAACCAGGGGAAATTACATAACGCTCATAAAAAAATTCGGAAGCGGTTCGTTTGCTCGCCGTTTTGCGCGGAGTTACAAATCAGTGAACACGATACGCGCTAAGAAATTTACCGCGCCTGGCACAATGCCTGGCATCAGCTATTCTGATCACGCCAATTACTGGAAGTTTGGTTACAGCGCATTGATGATAACGGACACATCCATCTTCCGGAACGGCAATTATCATTTAAAGAGCGATACGATGGAGACCCTCGATATCAGAAGCATGGCGAAAGTCATTGACGGCGTTTTCTTAACATTGAAAACACTCTAGGTGTCTTTCGGCTCCTCAAAAATGGGCTTGAACTTCGCCCCTTTTTTCAAAAGCTTCATCATACTCTCTTGTAAGGGTAAGGATGATAGACAATTACTCCTCAAAAGAAGTCCTTTCAGAGAGTAACTGTTGAACTCTTCCTATTTGCCCATTTTCAAGCCGCACTTTAATTCCGCGGTGATGTTTAGGAACCTTGTAAAAAGGTCTTTAATATACCCTTCTCTGAGCGTCCCCGTATGTTGATCTTTTTTAAGCACGATTAAAACGCGTGATCGTTTCCTGATATTTGCTCGTATTGTACCGTCCATCTTTTTTATGTAACGTCAGTCGGGTTTCTTCCCGATTCGGCTGCCTGACAAACCGGTTTCATTTCGCTAGGATCATCCCGTTATCACCGGCAACAAGTGATCGGTTTTTTGTCATCCATACGGCTTCCAGGTCGTATTGAGGATAACTCAAAGGCTCTGGTCTCCACGTGTCACCGCCATCGCTGGTTGTCAATACAACATCGCTTCCAACAATTATTCCGTTCTTTTCGTCGAGGAAGAAAATATCCTCGAGATGCCTGTCAGTCATGTCCGGGAGTTTTTGCCACGTGCTGCCGGCGTCGTCGGATCTGCAAATCTCTCCACCGTTACCCACGATGAAGATGGTGGTCTTTGAAAGATACCAGACGCCAAAAAAGCTTTGTTGCCCGCATGGCGATGCTGTCCATGTATCGCCGCCGTCGTGCGTAATCAGCACCGCGCCATCTAAACCAACGACTGCTCCATGGCGCTCATCAAGAAAACTGATCGATTGAAGATTTTTGTCGCTCGAATTTGATACTGGTTTCCATGTTTTCCCGTGGTCGGTAGTCTTGAGAATGTGTCCTTTCCAGCCAGCGATCACGCCGACGGTACCTTTCTTTGTAAAATAAATATCCTGGAGCAGTTCATCGCTGATCTTTCGTTTCTGCCAGGTCTGCCCTCCGTCTGTCGTCGCGTAAAGATAGAATGATCCAACAGCGTAGCTGACCGTCGGTGACTCCACCCATACGGATGATACATCCTCCCAGTCTGTGCGATGGCTTACACTCCAATTATTACCGCCATCGGTTGTCTTGAGAATCATTTTGCGGGCTGAGGCCATGCCGATGACATCATCGAGAAAATGCATGGAACCGATATCACTGGTGATACCAGTGTCCTTTCTTTTCCAGGTCGCGCCAGCATCGTTGCTCTCGAGGAGCGCGCCGCTCCTGCCTGCAACAATTACTTTTTGTTTATTGACTACACAAACTGTCATCAGATCCTCGAGCTGTGCATCCGTCCGGACTTTGCTCCACGTTTTTCCTCCATCGCTTGTTCTTAGAATGATATTTTCTCCAACAATTATTCCGACATCTTCGTTGATGAAACCGACATCCTTCAGGTCATTGAATCCCACGGAAAGCTTTGTCCATGTGGTGCCGTTGTCAAAAGTCTTCAGGATAATGCCCAGCGCACCCACCGCAACTCCTGTTGTGCCTGTATTAAATGAGATACCCCACAAGTCATTTACTGAAGACCAGATTTCGTTCCAGCTCTTTCCTCCATCATTAGTCTTCAATACAATACCTTTACCTGCAATGTAACCCGTCTGGCGTCCCGTAAATGTCACGTCTGTTAACCATTTGCCAGCCGTTGACTCCTCCCAGGTTTTACCTCCGTCCTGGGTTCGCGCGATCACCCCGCTCCCATCCGCGGAAGCACCGACAGCCATGCCGTTATTATCATCGGAAAAATGAACAGCCATGAAACGGGTGAAGATCCGCGTGTACACGATCGACCATGTCTCACCACCATCTTCTGTTTTGTAAATGTATCGCCATCCCGCCGCGAATCCGACTTTGCCGTTCACGAAACGCACGGCCTGAATGTCTTCCGTCGTTCCGGATGAACGTTGTGACCATGTCACGCCGCCATCAGTCGTCTTGAAAATATTTCCCCTCACGGCCACGGCAACAGCATGTGTTTGAATCCCTGGAACCGGGGTTATCGACGTGATCAGATTGCCGCTAAAGGGAACCGGTGATATCAGTTTCCATTCCGGTGCTTGTTGTGAAAAAGCACAGAAGGAAATATGGACCGTACAAAGGAGTGCAAAGAGGGTTTTCACAAATGTCTGGGTTAGATGGTCATAATTACGAATTCAAACAATGCGGATCAAGGTCGAAGGAAGGAATATAAGACTCCCCGCCCTCCACGAACAGCATCGGCAGCGCATATCTATTAGCATGTTGGTCCGTTCGCCTGGGCGGGGTTGGCCGATGCCTTCTTCATCACTTTACTTCCGAACTAAGCCGGACTGAATTTATGAAATACGGGTTTGATCGTTTCTATGGCCTCGTGTTGACAGGCACTTCTACCGAAAAAAAACATGGTCAAACCGCATCTGCCGGACATAATAAAAACAAAAATTTCTACGTTGATAACATCATGATCTTGCGACAAATCATCGAAATCAAATTCAAACTCATGAAGACCCCGATTGCGCCCGCTTCAGCCATTCTCGTTGTATTCTTTTCAGCTGTCCTTACCGGCTGTGAGAACGAAGAATCAGGTGATCGTACCGGCAGGGTATTCTATGATGCCGGATCCAAAAAAAACTTTAGCCTTGATGACCAGGTTCAACTGAACCAACTTGCAACGCTACTGGCGAACGAGCCAGCGGAGTTTAGGATATTAAACAATGCCGTTGTTGTAGACATGGAAGACAGCCATGGTGATTTTAAGGCAATTTCAGTGAGCTATCAGATTGGGCAGAATGTCACCAAATTGGTCGTGCCTATACGTGAGGTTGTCGAAGAAAAAAATGGATTGAAGTATTTTGTAGTTGAGGCTTGCAGGATGAAGTGTATGACCACTGAATCCTGCGATACAGGCATGCAGGAAATAATCGAACGGTGCGTAAGCCAGACCTGCACCTGCACTGGTGGCTCCGGCGGAAGTACTTCTTCGATAGTATTTAAAGACTAGAGAAATGCCAATTTGCGGCACTCTATTCCGACCTAAGACTGTTAACCGGATTTGCCAACGCAGCCCTGATCGACTGATAACTTACCGTCAGTAAGGTGATGGCCAACGCTCCGAACCCGGCAGCCGCGAAGACCCACCACGCCATGGTGCTGCGGTATTGGTATTTCTGAAGCCAGTTGCTCATCAGGTACCAGGCGATGGGCATCGCCAGCATCAGCGAGAGTACCACGAGCCGCAAGAAATCTTTCGAAAGCATTCCCCAAAGGTTCACCACACTCGCACCCATGACTTTGCGCACGCCTATTTCCTTCGTGCGCTGCTCCGCCACAAAACTGGCCAGTCCTGAAATGCCCAGGCAACTGATAAAAACGGCCAGCACTGCAAAGAAGCTGGCGAGCTTGCCGATGCGCTCTTCATCACTGAACTTCCTGGCATACTCCGCATCCACGAACTCGTGACTGAAAGGCGAAGCCGGACTGAATTTATCAAATACGATTTTGATCTTTTCAATGGCCTCGTGTGCGCCCATGTCGGGGTTAAGCTTTAAGATCGCGAGGCTGATGTTGTCGTACTGGTCAATGTGCCAGAGCGAAGGTCGTACGGGCTCGTAGGGCGACTCGATGATCATGTCTTTGATCACGCCGATGATTGTAAAGTTCTTCTCGTTCCAGGTCAGGGTCTCTCCCACTGCATTTTCAAATCCCAGGAACGCTTCTGCGGCTTCGTTGATGACGAAAGCGTTGGAGTCACTGGCAAACTCGCGCGAGAAATCACGGCCGTCTTTAAATTGCCAGCCGACGGTTTTGCCAAACTCGTGGCTCACGCCATTGTTCGGGAAATCTACGGCAAGCCCAGGGTCTTTGCCCTTCCAGGTGAATCCGCCGTTGGTGTTCCATACCTGTGTTGTGGGGCTGCCAGCTTCCGCCATCTCCACGACAGCGCGCTGGGTTTTCAGCTCATTGCGCACAGCCTCGAAGTGCTTGTGGATGTCGTTGGTCTGCAGGTAAACGTTGATCAGTCCATTCCGCTCATAACCGATTGGCCGGTCTTTGGCGAATTCGATCTGGCGGAAAACCACGATTGTGCCTATGATGAGTGTTACAGAGACTGTGAACTGCAAGACAACCAGCACTTGTCTTGGAATAGAGGCGAGCCTGCCCACGCGGAAAGTTCCTTTCAACACTTTCACCGGTTGGAATGATGACAGGTAAAGCGCAGGATAGCTGCCCGCCACCAGACCCGTGATCATGCTAAACCCAATGCCAATTAACCAGAACTGAGGACTGTTCCATAGTAAAGTAAGTCGTTTATCGGACACCTGGTTGAATTGTGGCAACGCGAGGTACACCAGTCCAATCGCCACCACAAATGCCAGCAGCGCCACCACGATGGACTCGCAGAAAAATTGATTGATGAGTTGAGACCTCATAGAGCCGACCGACTTGCGGATGCCTACTTCCTTCGCGCGTTTTTCGGACCGGGCAGTGCTCAGGTTCATGAAGTTGATGCATGCCAGCAGCAACACGAACACACCGATGATGCCGAACATCCAAACGAATTCAATCCTGCCACCCACGTTCCTGCCTTCCTTGAATTCGGAATACAGGTGCCATTTGCTCATCGGGTGCAGGAACACTTCAGGTTTATATTTGCGGTCGTTATCAGTGCGCAGCTTGTTGAACTTGACGTTGACGATCTTGGCCGACACCTGTTCAAAATCCGCATTCTCCGCCAGTTGCGCCCACGTTTGTGTAAAGTTGCTATCCCAGGGGTCGTCCATGTTTTTGATCCACTCGTTTTCGATGATGTAGAGGGACCACGGCATGATGAAGGTCATGTCCCGGAAGCGGCAGCTGTGTGGAAGGTCTTCATACACGCCCGTCACCTTAACATCGTGCCTGTTGTTGACGCGCATCGTCTGGCCCATGGGATCCGCATCGCCAAAGAACGTTTTGGCCACGGACTCCGACAGTATAATGGAGTATGGATCTTTCAAAGCGAGCTCGGGATGTCCTTTCAGGAGATTGATCGAAAGCATATCGATTACCTGGGGCTCCCAGTACATGCCCGCCTTATTGAATTTCTTATCGCCCACGGTCAGGATCCGTCCGAAGTTCCAGGTTGACTGAATGACGTATTTGAAATCGCTGCCAAAATTGTTGCGTATCTCCTCGGCCATTACGTAGGGGTTGGCAATCTGCGATTGTTTTACGCCATTGTAAACATTGTGCTGCCACACCTGTGCGACACGATCGTAGTTCTTATGGTAGCGGTTGAAGGTGAGTTCGTCCCAGATCCAAAGTCCGATGAGCAGGGCAACGGCCATGCCTGTGGCGAGACCGGCGATATTGATGAACGTGTAGCCTTTGTTCTTTCTGAGGTTACGGAAGGCGATTTTGAAATAGTTTCGGAGCATACGCGCAGGTTTTTTCCAACTATAGGGATACCTCGTAAAGTTGGAAAGGTTTCGTGAGAAAGAGATAATTTTTAGCGCCGAAATGGAACAATCTGAGTGGACCACGGGAGATGTTAAAAACGCATTTTCGACACATAACTGGCGTTATCAAACCTCTTTAATGATTTATTATTCAGATCGTTATGATATTTTATTTCAAGTGGTGATTTGGCTATTTGTAAAACACTTTACCGGACCAGGACAAACGTAATCATTGTGCCAGCTTTCGCCTGATGACTGAAAGAAAATTTCGCCGAGGGACTTGTCTTCCGACTCAACTTCACCCGCGCATCTTATCGGCATTCTTTTTTTTCATATAAGGCAAAGACCTTCAGAATAATCCTCCGTGATCCTGGCCCTCCGGGATGCATCGGCAAATAGAACCGGCCATTTCCGTTCGTAAACATCCACGAGCGAATTTCGAATGAGCTGGGTCAGCATAAAGATTATCCAGAGGTATACTTTCTGTGTTATGTGGAATAAAAACAAACGTGAAGAATGGAGAAAAGTGTACTGTACTTTCTACGGCTTGCAGTCGTCAAGCCTGGTTTCGCTCTCGTTGTATTGATTTTTGCTTTTGCATCGGTCAATGCCCAGCCTGGTTTCGTCGGAAATATTTACAAAACGAGTCATAGTTTCATCAACGCCGGCGGTAAGGTGTATTATGCAAGTGGTGACAGTCTGTTTACCGCATCGGCAACAACCATTTCATTCATCAAAAAGCTAAACGAGAGCATCAGCTCCATCAGCACCGTTACAATGGGTGGCAGGTTCTATATTATTACGACACCCTCAACAGGCGGCCTGGGCCTGTGGGTTAGCGACGGAACGGCGGCTTCAACGGTCAGGGTCGGCGCCCACCCTTCAATCGTCCCCCGGAGAGTATTCGGAGCAGACCTCTACCTGGCCATCAACGATGGTGTGCATGGCCTTGAACTCTGGAAGCTGACTCCTTCTAATTCACTGACCATGGTGAAAGATGTCAACCCGGGATCTGACAGCGGAATCGGTTTTTTTTCGGCCGTCACGATTTCCAACAACCAGCTTTTCTTTATCGCGGACGATGGAACGGGCTCCGATATATGGAGGACGGACGGGACGACAGCGGGCACCGTGAAGGCTGTTGACGTACCCTTTGCCAGCATTGAAGATCTCACCGATGTCAATGGGACAATGTACTTCGAACATGACAGTGTAGACAGTGATCACATCGATGCGTGGACAGAGCTGTGGAAAACACAGGGAACAGTGGCCACCACGCAGCTAGTAAAAGATTTTGGAATGAACTATCAAACCAACACCCTTGGTGAATTTACGACATTCAAGGGCAAGCTTTACTTTGTACACTTCATGTCGTCCGGACACGCAAACCTCATGGTAAGCGACGGAACCGAAGCCGGGACGCAAGTGGTGACAGAAGTAATGAGGGGCGAAGAAAGTTTGTTTTACGATATGGTGACACTGAACAACTATCTGGTCTGGTATAGCGAGACGCAGACATTTCTTAACCCCATCGAGAAATCGGATGGAACTACCGGAAAATCCACGGTCCATGAGCTTAACTATCTGGATCCCCCGCCCGGCTATGACTTTTCATATGTCGATCTGACCCCGGCTGGCGACCGGCTTTATTTTGTCGACCACGCCACGTACGATTATCCGACGGAGGACGAACGCTACGTGCTCTACGAAAGCACGACTGATTACCTGCCCGCTACCTCGAAGAGTATGCTCGAACGTTACAACTTCCCATACAATAACACGAAGAATCTTACCTTGGTCACGGGAAACGATGTGCTCTTCACCACATGGGATCCCAACAGCAACTTCTACAGGTTGTGGTTTTACGATCCGGACGGGCCGTGTTCAGGAACCGGCGGGCTCACCCGCGAGGTGTGGACCAACATCACCGGAAATAAAGTGACGTCCATCCCATTGTCTACGCCGCCTGCCTATACGGAGATGGTATCTTCTTTTAAAGGACCGGTCAATGCGGGCGACAACTATGGGGCACGTTACAAAGGGTATCTGTGTGTACCGGCGACGGGCAGCTACAAATTCATGATCGCCAGTGACGACTACAGCGAACTTTATCTCAGTACAACCTCATCGCCGTCCGACAAGAAACTGATCGCTTATGTTTATGGCGCCACGAAGCGGGATGAGTTCACAAAATTCCCCTCGCAGCAATCGGCGCTGATCAACCTGGTGGCGGGCACCAAATATTACATCGAGGCGCTTCACAAAGAAGGCACCACGTACGACCATATCATGGTAGCCATGCAACATCCGGGTGGCGTGATCGAAAACCCGGTCATGGGAACGCATCTTATTCCGTTCACGCAGGGCGGGCCACCAGTAGTCAAAATAACTGAACCCTCCTATCCCGAAGTGCCTGCCCATTCCAGCTACGACATCGTAGCGGATGCCTCTGATCCGGATGGCTCTATTTTCAAGGTTGAGTTCTTTATAAAAAGCCTGACGCACGGATGGGAAGACCGGCTCGGCGCAGATACCGAAGCTCCTTATGAAGCGCAGACGGGTGTTTACGGCGGCGGTGATTTCAGGATCATTGTCAAGGCCTTCGATAACGCGAACAATGTCGCCTACGATTCGATGGACGTGAAGGCTATTGAATGCAGCGCTACCGGTAAGATCCGTCGTGAGCTCTGGACGAATGCAAAGGGATTGACGGTTTCAACGATTCCGCTAAACCGCCCTCCGGATTCGTGGCGTTACCTGTCCCTCTTCGAAGGTCCGACGAACGCAGGAGATTATTACGGTGCAAGGATCCAGGGATATGTCTGTGCGCCGAAGGACGGCGAGTACACATTCTACATTGCCAGTGACGATCACAGTGAACTGTGGTTAAGTGATGGCCCGGATCCATCGAAGAAAATGAAGATTGCTTATGTGGCGGGTGCCACGTTAAAACGCCAGTGGAACAAGTATCCGACACAACAATCGGGGAAGATCTTCCTGAGGCGAGGCGTACGCTACTACGTGGAAGTACTGCACAAGGAGAATCTCGGTTACGATCACATCTCTGTGGGTTGGTTGATGCCCGGCGGCGTGTACGAGCGTCCAATACCAGGCACGCGACTATCACCATTCGAGCCATCGGCACCGATGAGCGACGCGCAGGTTGCCAACGCGGAGACTACAGCCACACAGCCTGAAGGCGGATCGATCGTAATTACGCCAAACCCCGTTACCGACGGAAAAGTGATCGTTACTTCGACCGGCATGGAGTATACGTATGGCTCCGTATTGGAAGTTCAACTCGTACGGGTTACGGGCGAGGTTGTGTTTGCCGACAAAATTCAGTGCGATGATAATTGCGGATCCGTGGAATTGAATTTTTCAGGCAAAGCGCTGCCGGGATTGTATGTGCTGAAGGGCACGGACGGTCAGCAGAGCTTTACAAGACGTTTGATCATAAAATAGGCATCATAATCAGGCTAACATAACCGGGGCGTTCATGAGCGCTCCGGTTTTTTTTCGTGGAGGTTTCAAACGAGGGCGCGTCACTTCCTTTTTCAGCGAGAATCTACTTTGTATTTCTCCGGCCACTGCGCCTTCTATGTGGTAAGATCGCCAACTTTATGGAATCAAACCAGGGGCTCGAAGTCGTGGGTTGTCAGCCAGTACTCGTTCACCTGCTGCTGTCTTTTCAAAATAAACCTAAGCCAGTCCGGGTCATTCATTCCGGGGAAAAAGATGCCGATAAAAGATGGCGGGACGTAATTGGTAGCGGCTTTAACCAGACATTTTCCCACCCGGATGATCGAAAATGTCACCCACCTAATAAAGCGTGGACTTTTAGTAGCCCACAATCGGATGTTTTTGTACCCTACAAGAGTCAGCTAAGCTCTATTTTTCCCTCCCAACTTAAATCAAACTATTATGCACCAACTAAAGTACTACGGCTGTATTGCTGCAATGTTAGTTTTCTCCCACTGCAGCGATCCTGATGAAGAGCCAAAGGTAAACGCAAATGCGTCGGAGTCGGCCAGGGGGAAACCTGGATCAGCATATCCCAGCTACAATACTAATCCGCTGCCTCCGGATGCATCCGGTATGACCAGCACGGCTGTGCAACTGGCAGCCCAATTCAAATTAGGGATCAACATTGGAAATACCCTTGAAGCCATTGGAGGTGAAACTGCATGGGGCAACCCGCAGATTACGCAAGCCCTAATCGATAAGTATAAGGCAAGCGGTTTTACGGCTGTGCGCATCCCCTGCTCATGGGATCAATATGCCGATGCCAGAACGGCTAAGATACAGGACGCCTGGCTTGACCGTGTAAAACAGGTAGTCCAATATTGTATCAATGATGGCCTGTATGTTATCCTTAACATTCACTGGGATGGCGGATGGCTGGAAAACAACATCACCACCCGGGCACAGGCTTCAGTGAATGCGAAACAGAAAGCTTACTGGGAACAAATTGCCACGAGGATGCGTGACTTTGATGAACATTTAATGTTTGCCAGCGCCAATGAACCAAATGCAAGCGATGCCACTTCAGTAAGTGTGCTGCTTTCCTACCATCAGACCTTTGTCAATGCAGTAAGGTCAACAGGTGGTCGTAATACGCACAGGGTGCTCGTTGTGCAAGGACCTAACACAAATATTGATCATACCTATAACCTGGTGAATACACTCCCATCTGATCCTACACCAAACAAAATGATGATGGAAATTCATTACTATGAGCCATGGCAGTTTACTGCTCTCTCACAAGATGAATCCTGGGGTAAGATGTTCTATTACTGGGGACCACAGAATCATTCAACTATCGAGCCCACCCGCAATGCCACCTGGGGCGAGGAAGATTTTGTTATCTCGCAGTTTCCAAAAATGAAAACCAAGTTTGTGGACAAAGGCATTCCGGTCATTGTGGGTGAATATGGAGCTTACAGACGTACCACGCCTTTAGATATGGAGAAACATCAGGCATCTGTAGATCATTGGATAAGATTTGTCACACAGCAGGCCATCGCTAACGGGTGTGAACCATTCTGGTGGGATACCGGCGGCCTCATAAGCCGAAATAATTACACGGTATCGGATCAACGTACGCTCAATGCATTGATAGAGGGCGCGCAATAGTCATTGAAATAACATACCTGAGGCTGTCTCAAAGAATAAACGGAAACTGGTATCAAAAATACCGTTGACTACTCAAGTGATCTTTGGAGACAGCCTCATCTTAAATTTAACCTTCCGATTGGGACGCGAACTTTAGGTTCATGCAATGTCAATCAGCGGTCTCAACAACCCGACCGGGATTATCGTAACTCCATTAATACTTTACTATTCAGTTCGTTATGATATATTATTTCAAGTGGTGATTGGTCATTTGTAAAACCACTTTTACCGGACCACGACAAAAGTAATCACTGTGCCGTCTTCGAAGCGGGTAAGCACGGAACGTATTGAACTTTTTAGAAGGACGCAATCAGGGTGTCCCGCCGCATTACTTTTCATAGGAAGTTAGCAAGCGCAGGATCACGATTTCAAAAGACGACGCGTCGCATCCTTTTTCAGGGAGCATCTATTTCTGCGCGACCAATTTTGCATTCTCCGTGCCACAGAATCTCCGTGGTAAGATCGCCAACTTTACGCTATTCAGCGCTAATATTTGCATGCCGCACATCCCTTAGAGATACGCACGAACGCCAGGAAATTGAAAGCCTATAGAACAATACAACTTTCCCTGATTCAATATGGAAGCTAGTTTAACCGGACACTACTTGTTCTAAATTATCGATACTGGTCAACGGGCTGATTTGTAGGACGTTTTGCTCTGTCAGCACAGCGTTTAGTTGAATATCTGAATGAAAAGGGAGAGGCCAGTATTTCTCCATGGATTTTAAAAAATGCTTATCTTAAGGGCAAGTGCATTCAAAATTTTCGGACCGCTGGAAAAGCCCCTGTTCATCAGCTCGCCCTATCCCCTCGTCATCATCATATTGCTCGGTTATGGCATGGGTTGTCTTGAGGTTGCCATTCTGAGAAAAAATTTCCAATTCTCAACAATTGCAGTTCCTGCCATTGGAATTGGAATTTTTAACATCGTTTTACTTTACATCGTTCTGTTGATACGTCTGGAATTTTTTTCTTACATCAACTGGTTTGCCGCTGTCATAGCCGTTGTGATCATTGTCATCGGAAAACTGATATCCTATCGCACCGCCTATCCGCTTGGTTTTTTATGTGCCGTCGTCGCCCCGTTTGTTTTTTTTAAGGCCATACAGCTATTCGTACTGCTAATTTCGTTGACGATTCCCGATGAGGGCATCCTGGAAACTTCCGTAAGGAATGATGCTTTGATCAAACTACGTTTTCAAATGTGGATGGGGGGAAGCGACGTGAACCTTCAGCGCCCCGTTGAAGCTGCTTTTCAAACCGGGAATATGGATGCGCTGGCTATTTTGTATGCTTACAGCAACGACGCACAAGTGATAACGTATGGAACCGAAGGTCGTGATGAGGTCAACGGCCCGAAGGCAATGCAACTCTTGATCACGCATGGGAAAAGATCAAACCCCGCTTACAGACAATCATTTTATTATTCCTTGCTGCATGGCGTGCCGGAATTGGAGTTTGCCCTGAAAAATGGCGATTACCCCGTCGAAGATTATCCAGATGCGATTGTTGAAGCAGTGCTTGCCGCAGCAGATTATGCTTCTGATTCTGCCGGGCAAACTACAGGTTTCTACGAAGATTTTGACAGGAAGATCAGTCTCCTGAAAGACCATGGCTTTGACATCAACGGCCGTAAAAATGGTTCAAACGCTTCTGCCCTGATGAATTTTCTGGAACTGGGAAACTCCCATGAAGAAAAAGTGCTTCAAATACTTCTGAAACATGGGGCTGACGTCAATCTCCCCGCAACAGGAAATGCAGAATGGCTTAATTGGAGCGACTTCCCCGCTGGGACTACTCCCCTGATGATGGCCGCCAGGCTCAACCAGGTAAAATATGCCAGGATTCTGTTGGATGCCGGCGCTGATACCGGTCGTAAAGATTCAACTGGAAAAACTGCGTTTGACTATGCAACAGACGATGACCTGAAGTCTTTATTGAATACCCGATAATGTCTCTATTGAAATGCCCAAGCTCTTGTTGAAAGGTTCTCGGAACTATCGAATGCAACTTATTGAAATGTGACAGCCTTCAATCTGAACTTTCAAACTACACTCCCGAACCAGCCAATAACCTTGTTTTTATACTCTTAAACCTCGGGTCATCACGTATGGGATCAAACCAGGGCTCGAGATCGTAGGTTGTCAGCCAGTAGTCATTCACCGCTACTGCCTTTTCAAAATAAAAATAAGCCTGTTCCAGGTCATTCATTCCCAGGTAGATTATGCCGATAAAGGATGGCGGGATGTAATTGGTTTTTGACTTTTCGATCAGATATTCCGCAATCTTTTTCGCTTTGTCACGTTGTCCTGCTTTCGCGTAAGTATAACCCAGTGCCCAATTCGTATCTTTTGTCGGAACGGATCTCTTGAGAAATGATTCGATTGCTTTTGGATAATCTCCAAGCTGTGTATAGATGTTCCCCTTAAGCCAGAGCAGAAAATTATCGGAAGGAAAAATCGTAAGGAGCCTCTCTGTCTCGGACATGGCCCCGGCAAAATCCCTGAATAGATAGTATGTCTGTACCCGGTATGCATTTGACCGCAGTGATAACGGATTGAGTTCTATCGCCTTATTAATGTGTTCGAAGGCGGCATCCCGCTCACGCAAGTTCCAGTTCAGGATCGTATAACGGTAGTATGTAACATCGTATCCCGGGTTTAGCTCAATTGCCTTCTCCAGCGCCTCTTTGGCTTTTATATAGTTATGTGTTGAATAAATATGGTACGCGCCGATGGCTGTGTATGCCTCGCCCGACAAACTATCAAGCTTGAGCGCTTTGTCGGCGTATTGAACAGCAAGGGGAAGTACATCGCCGGGAGCGGCATAACCCCAGTCCATGTAGGTAATGTAGGTTTCGGCCAGTCCGGTGTAAGCGGAGGCAAACCCCGGATCTTCTTCAATTGCTTTCTGAAAGAAATTCTTGCTCCGCTCAATATTTGGGAGCGAGGGCCCCTGGTTCGTGTAAAACAAACCTTGCTGATAATATTCATAAGCAAGCGTATTCGCGGTAGGTGCCTTGCTAATCCGGGTCTGTTCAGTTTGTGTGAGCGTGATCTTCAGTTCTTCAGCTATTTTCTGCGCCACTTCACTTTGCACCTGAAAGACATCGCTGAGCTCGTTATCAAAACTGTTCGTCCAGATGTTGCTGTCATCGCCTGCCTTGATCAGCCTGGCAATGATGCGTACTTTATTGTTCGCCCGCTGAACACTCCCCTCGAGCACATAAGAAACACCCAACTCGCCGGCTATCTGGCTAATGGTCTTGGTTGTGTTTTTATACATCAACACCGACGTGCGTGAAGTAACGTGCAGGTTGCCGATCTTGTATAATTTCGAAATAATATCTTCCGTAATGCCATCGCTGAAATATTCCTGCTCGGGATCACGGCTGAGGTTTGTAAATGGCAGGACGGCAACAGACTTCTCCGGCTTTACTGATTTGCTTGCGTTGGAGCCTGAAGAGGCGCCCCACGTTTGTACGACAAAAAATATAGCCAGCATGGCATTGATCGCATGAGGATAGGTCTGTTTGCGCCATGAAGTTGAATCCTGGTACCAGCGGATCAGCACAGTTGACGGGAGACCAAACAGGAGCAACACAAGAAACGCATCAAAAAGGCGTTGGTCCCACCCATAGCGTTGTGCGAAAAAACCGAAAGCTTCCAGCAATACCCATGCGCTGCCGAGGTAGACGATAATGGTTTGTCCGATCTTGCGGTCTTTTACCTGGGCTATAAATTCGCTCTTTGAGGCCATCCGTGGAAGGTTAGTAACTACGTAATTTAATGAAAAGTGATAAGATAATTTTAATTAATGGGCTCGTTATTGCGGTTTGGAAGAAGGTGTCCCACGGTTCCCTTTAGTTGGGATTCAAAGGAAACTCAGGAAAATTGCGCCGTTTTTCTGGCGAGATCCCGCTTATTGAACTTTACTTTAGAAACGTCCGCGAAGTTGGTGACTTCTACCTACTTTCCAAATATTTTCGAGAGCAATTGGAGCAATTAGATTGTTTGAGCTTTGGAAAGCTGTTCGATGATACGAAAGGAGATTATGCGAAGAATTTAAGATGGTGGTGATTGGCTCTCTTCATCAATTGTTCAAGGTCACAATCGAATTTGAATCAATAGCATTGTCGCGGGCTGCGTTCAAAGCAAATGCCAATTGTTCAAATCCGAGACCAACGCTTCTCTCAAACGTCCCTACAAGGTCTGCAACTTTAGATAGCCATGATGTTTAGAATAGCCGGATTCATTTTCCCAATATCAGGTCTGGACTAATAAATTTTCTCCCCCAGAGATTCTGTCAATGATGTAAATGAACTTATGGTCTGACAGATTTATTCGGCACGTCATGCAACCTTATTGAGTGCAATTAATTGCGATCTCGCGCATATAGGTTAATCCCACTCCGTTAGTCGCTTCTATTTGTATTCTGACTGCCGATATTTTTAATTCTTTTGCACCGATACAGACAGACTCTTTTTTTAGATCTTCCCGATAGACGTGTCTTAGATCAAGTCTGGAAACCCATGCTGCGTTATTGGGCAGCGCAAAGGTCTCTTCATATTTTTCATATGGGTCACTGTAGGTTACTACATTATCACAATTGGTTACAAATCTTTTCCAGCTTCTCAATTTCCTGATGCCGCTTTGTTTGTCCTCAGCAGTAATGGCAATTAAATAACTTTCGCCACAGTTGTATAAACTAACTCCTCCCATTCGTTGCGCCTCCGTTTCTACAGCATCCCCTATCGCTCCTTCGCCGAGCATTCGATAAGAGAATGATATGGTGGGCTTGGTATAGTCATCGTTATTAATTGGCACTTCCTTACATGATATCAGAAAGAAGAAAGCAAATAATGTACTGGTTAATCTTGACATGGTCACTTGGTTTTAGTTTTTTTAAAAATCTATCGATTATGAATGGCCGGTTTATTGATTTGTAAAATCGCACGGACTTCTTTGACAATAAGCCATCGGCATTTGCAAAAAATGTCTTTTGCAGAGAGCAGGATCAACTAGAATCAATTGACGATCCAATTAGCAATGGTTAACCAAAGATCTGACGTGCTTAAGGGCATTCTGATCAGATGTATAATGAACATGATTGAACCACCCCAGAGATAAACCTTATGCACTTGTTTTCTTGTTTTCAGATCATAAGCCACACCCAGCAAGGTTATGGATTCAAGCAGAAACAACGCTGCAATCGGGTTGGTGATGTTCGCCTGAAGAAAGATTCTTCCAAAGGCCGCGGGAAGAATAGCCACAGTAGCCAGAACCATGAGTCGCTTATGGACCTCAGAATTTTTTAAGTTGAGGAGAGAAAGCATGATAAAAGAAGAAAACAGCACCATATCAGACAGCGGTACGAGGAGAAAGGAGTTCGGAGGCAAGTTTGTTCCACCGGCACGTCCGGCTTTGGCGCTCAGGATGGCGATGGTAACGCCGAAAACCACCATGGTCACAGCAAGGACGAAACCCGCGATACCGATCTTTCTATGGACCTGAGTATAGCCGAGCCTCACCAACGTGGGCTGCGCGATAAAAAGTACTATCCATAAAAAAAACAAAGATCCGTGAATGTGTATGGCAGGAATACTTTTAAAAGTTCCGGAAGCCATCGGAACGATGTACGTGTTCGAAAAACCTGTCAGAACGATGACCAGCACCAGGAAAGATGCCGCGATATAGAATAAACCTGGCTTGCCCGAAGTGCGGTGCGTATTTCGCTGCTCTGACAACAACGGTTGTTTCAATGAAGAGGTTTGAACGGTTTCCACGGGAGGTAATTTTTAATGAATGGTTTCTGTAAATCTTGACATTGTGAATTTACCGGGGAAATAGTTGCAATTTTTATTCGGCAGGCTGAACAGCAACAGGCATTGAGTGAATGACCAAAAAAGTGAGTGAGCGGTAACGACACATCTCTCTTTTTTCAATTCTCAGGCGAATCATTACCGGTTAATTTGATCCCTATCAATATTGTACTTAACATAGCATACTAACTCTCTATGCCTGTCAAGCCTGTTCTGCTCGCATTGTTTGTGTTTGGCCATCTGGCGGTAAGTGGTCAATCCACAACGCGCCTCGAATTTCATGGAACGGATGCCGTTCCGAAAGGAATGGTCAATATCGCTGACCACACATCATTTTATAAGGATATTTCCGGTGATACGCTCTCCTTTTCCGATGTCAAGACCAGGGCATTCAAGCCGTTTCATTTGAAAGGTGATGAACGTGCTACAAAATCAGACCGTTCATTGATGGTAACGTGGCTAAAATTTGAAATAGCAAATACGCATGTTGCGGATACGTTGAGATTGCTTTTCCATTGTGGGGTGCATCAATGGGTCACCCTATATGAAAATGATTTGAAGAAAGATTCATATGGGTTCAATTTTCATCCGGATTACCGAAAACCGTATTCATATTTTTCAGACCCCATCATCATCCCTCCCAACAGCACCTCTTTGTACTATGTTAAAGTTATCGATATCGTGCAGGCCGTTATGCCCGTTACGGCATCTGTTATTGGGGAGAACGAAGCTTATATTTTTGGCAAAAATTACCTGGAAGGAATCGTTTATCTATTCCTTACAATGTCCATCATGTGCGGATGCTACTTTTTTATGATGGTGTACTCCGCCTACTACTGGTACCTGACACGCCAAAAAGACTTTTTGTTGTATAGCCTCTATGCAGCCCTTAGTTTCTGGTGCGCGCTCCGATCGATCAATGTCAGATTTCTTCTTGACTTTCTGCCGTTGCCAGGCATATTCCGGGAGGATGTTCCCTCGGCGACCTTGTTGACACTTTTGTATGCGCTGTTCGTTTCACATCTCATTGACCTAAAGAAAGAAAACATTAAAATATGGCGCTTTCTTGAATATTCCCTCGTGTTTTTACTGCTGCAGCATATCTATGACCTGATCGAAGGTTTTCAATCGAAGCCTTTGATGACTTTTAACACTTACTACCTCTACAAGCATATTCCCGCGATGGTCATTATGGGCGTATTCTTTGTCCTGGTTTTAAAAAGCAAAAGTCCCCTCAGGCACTATTTAACAGCAGGTGTATCGTGTCTGATGATTTTTGCATTTACTCCCATGGTCATCTACTTCTACGTTGGTCATCTGCCGATGGCGCTGGAGCATTTTGTGAATTATATGCCATTCTGGACATTTCTTGGATTGACAGCGGAAAATTTCTGGTTTGCTTTTGCGTTAGCCTATAAAGGCAGGCTGGTACAGTTGGAAAAAAATGCGCTGCAAATGAATTACACATCGCAGCTGAAAACCGAGATCGAAAACAGAACGATGGAAATTGAAGTGAAAAACCGCGAAATGGAGAAAGAGAAATTGAGGTCGCTTGAGATAAGCTTCGAACAAAAAATTGCGAGGACTGAAATGATCGCGCTTCGTGCCCAGATGAGCCCTCATTTTATCTTTAATAGCCTGAATTCAATTAAATTATATGCGGCAGAAAATAACGGCTCATTGGCAGCGGAGTACCTTACAAAATTCTCAAAACTCATAAGGTTGGTTTTGGAGAACTCAAAACAGGAGAAGGTGGCCCTTGCCAACGAACTTGATGCACTGCGGCTATATATGGAAATGGAACGCCTCCGCTTCAAAGCGAAACTGGAATATCAGATACGAATTGATGAGGAAGCCATCGAGCCTGACTTTATCGAAATTCCTCCCATGCTGGTGCAGCCCTATGTTGAAAATGCGATATGGCATGGATTGATGCATAAACCTGACGGAGGCAGCGTGATCATTGACATTACCCTGCACAGTTCCAAAAGCCTCCAGGTCAGAATCACGGACAACGGGATTGGAAGGGAGAAAGCATTGGAGTTAAAAAGTAAATCAGCTACGCACCACAAATCCTTCGGTATGAAAATGACCAGCGAGCGTATACAATTAACAAATCAGCTCTTTAACATACAAACCGAAGTGGTGATCAATGATTTGCTCTTAGCCAATGGTGAGCCCGGAGGAACTGAAGTAATATTGATAATCCCGTTTTAACTGCGCCTGATCGTGAAAGCAATAATTATCGACGACGAACCCAACAGCGTAGCCATGCTATCGCTTCAATTAAATCAGCTTTGTCCTGATATTGATATCGTTGCCAAATGCCTGAGTAGCCCCGATGCGTTGAAGGCCATACAGGATCTTGGCCCGGACGTTATTTTCCTGGACATTGAGATGCCAATCATGAACGGATTTCAGCTGTTGGAGCAGCTTGAAGAAATTAATTTCGGGGTAATATTTGTTACTGCTTACAATGATTTTGCGATCCGGGCCTTTCGTTTCAGCGCCGTGGACTATCTCGTAAAGCCCGTTGCAAATGTGGAATTGATCGACGCCGTGAAAAAGGCGGGAGATCGCATGAAACCAAACCATATGCAGCTGTCATATCTCCAAAAACTGATTCACAATAACGAGGTTCCTCAAAAGCTGGCTGTATCGCATCAGGGCAGTATTGTTTTTGTTGATGTACACGATATTATTTACGGAGAAGCCGATAGTAATTATACAACCCTCTCTACAACCTCCGGTCAGCGTTACATTCTATCCCGAACATTAAGGGAAGTTCAGGCATTTCTTGAACACCGTAATTTTGTAAGAGTTCACCGGCAATTCCTTGTCAACCTCGACCATATTAAAATGCTCAAAAGAGGGGAAGGCAATTATCTCATTATGTCGGATAACAAATCCATACCGGTGGCCAGGAATCAAAAGGAAAAATTATTACAGCGATTTGGATGGCTTTAGAGAAACGAGGATTTTGCAAAGTCAAAAGGAAATATCAAATTGGGGACGTACGATTCCTCCTACCTTCCGAAATAAAGTACGATGAAAAGTTATTGTATTTGCCTGCTCTTGTTCTTGCTGTGTATTCCTTCTCTTAGCGCTCAGGACTCGCCATTCTGGAATGGACTGAGCAGTGGAAAGTACGCGGTCGGAGTCAGGGATACTGTTCTGCTGAATGCCGGTGAAGTTTACAAATTTCGCCGGTACAGTGGCGCCAAGCCATTTTTCGTTAGCATATGGTACCCGGCAGTTGACGATCCCTCCAAACCGTATCTAAAATACGATCAGTATACAGCATTCAACCATTCAAAAGATCTGCATGCCATTATTTCGGCTCTGAGGTATCGTTATAGAAAAATTCTGATCAAGGATGCCGTTTGTAAGGATATTAAGGAAAAGGAAGCAATCAAATATAAACCGGCACAGAAAAAAATACTGGCCGAGATTTTGGCAGCGCCTGTGAACGCCAAACGAAATCTGCTTCCGGTTAACGTATCGCTTCCGCTGATATTTTATCACCATGGCGCCCAAAGCTCTCCCTTTGACAATGTCCTCTTTTGTGAATATATGGCGTCACATGGATATACAGTCATTTCGTCCAACTTCCTGTGGCCGATAGACGGAAAACCACACCTGGGAAACAGCGATCAATTGAATGATATAATATTCTTGTTGAAGCATATGAAGGAACTGTCAGGGTTTGAAACCCCGGACATTATTGCAGCAGGGCACAGTTGGGGCGGACAGGCTTTGATCTTGTACGACACATTGAAAAACAAACCCTTTAAAAAGATCATTGCATTTCACACTACCCTGGAAGATAAACCGGTAAATCAAGCCATCAAGATGTGGCCAGGATTAATGGCCGCCTTGCAAACCAAAAGTGACTTGATGTCGACTCCTACCTTCCTTTTTGCTCCACAGTACAGGATAAAAGATGGATTTGATTATTTGCCTTATCGGGAAAATAAAGCAACGCCGTATACCTTCATCACGGTGAACACCGATTTCATCAGTCACGATGGATTTGTGTTATTGGGAAACCTCCGCACTCCGTTCGCGGACAAGTACAAGCTTAATGACGTGGCGGAGCTGAAAACGCAAGATCAGTTTTATAAACAAATCATTCTCCTTTCGAAATCGATCATTGAGGATTCAATTACAGACAAGGATCAAAGTTTATTTAGTGACAAGTTCACTTTGCAAATTGTAAATAGATAGAACTCCGCGACTTACCGGTTACGTCTGAATCTGAAGGTGATACGAAGCGCTGATGTCCTTGCTGCAGACCAAAAGAAAAATTACCTCGGAATGTTTTTTAGCACCTCCTCGAACGACATAACCGGCTAAAGCCGGCGCTGTTCGTCGCATTTTAACGTCAACACCAATTAACCAAAAATCGTCGAATTTGGGGAAAGCTGTCACAGAACTCGCAAGATCGTTTCCCAGATGACCCCGTCGCATGGCGATCTCGTCGCGCCGCAGACTTGAGACTGCGATTGATTGCTGACGCGAATGGAACGCTATTTTTTCCATTCGACCCAGTCCCGGCTTCTTATCTATGCAAAGGCACTCCCCCTGCCTTCCGAAGCTTCGGCAAATTCTTTTGTAAGTGTGTTGATGATCTTTGCCAGGGGCTGAATTGCTTTGACATGCTCAATCGCGGGCCCGGCGCACCACACGGTTTTGTATGTGGCCCCGAAAGCTGCTTTTTCAACTGCTTTCATTCCGCGGAAGGCTATAAGCATTTTGACATACTTTTTTAGCGTCTTGTTGTTATTAAGGACCCACTCAAGAATATTCGCTTTTGTGCCCAGCCGCTGAACGTAAGGTGTGTTGATCACGGTTAGCGGTGAGCCAGAGAGCTTTGTTGTCATCACAATGTCCTTTTCTCCATAGTCAATCATAGCCTGTTTGTATTCGGGTGTGATATCGGCTTCTTCACATGCGATAAAAATAGTTCCGACAGAAGCCCCTGCCGCGCCCCAGTCGAGAACTTCTTTAAGGTCTTTGCCTTTTGCAATTCCTCCCGCCGAAATTACGGGGATGTTGCAATTGCCTTTTAGTAGCGTGACGAGTTCGAAGGGAGACAGCGCTCCGGCATGACCTCCTGCCCTGTTGTTTACCGCAACCAACGCATCGGCTCCCATCGCCTCTACCTTCTTCGCATACTTCAGATCGACAACGTCACAGAAAACTTTTATTCCCAACGGCCTGCATTGTTCAATTACTTCCAGCGGGCTACCGAGAGAAGTGATAATGAAATCGACTTTTAATTCCAGTAAAGTCCTAAGTTGTGATCTGTACCTGGGGTTGGACCGGTTTACAATGAGATTTACTCCAAAAGGTTTGTCTGACGATTTTTTTATCTCAAGAATGGCCGCCCCGAGTTCCTGATCGGTTCTGTAATTGAGTGCAGGAAAGGCCGCAGTGACACCGCAGCTCAACGCGCATTTAATCATTCTGGTATTGGAGATTAGGAACATCGGTGCCACAATGATCGGGTACCGGATTCCCAACAGCTTGTCAAGGGTTATCATCCGCCAAATATAGTAATGCGAAACTTGCAATTCGTTATTCGCCTGCCAGCGGCCTTTCTACCGAGGCCTGGGGCGGCCAGAAACGCAATTCAGACTTCCACGTCGGTGGTTTACTTCGTGTGCAAGTTTGGTTGATCCGTTGATACGTTAACCCAGTATCTGTTGGACCCTTCCGATTTGCCCATCCTCAAGGCGCACTTTAATTCCCCGGTGATGTTTAGGCGCGCTTGTCAAAAGATCTTTGACATGACCCTCTGTAAGCTTCCCCGTTCGTTGATCTTTTTTAAGCACGATTAATACGTGTGATCCTTTCCTGATATTTGCTCGTATTGTTCCGTCCATGTTATTACGGGAGTGCTCCCCAGTTAGAACGCCAATGATCACCTCGTAAACCAAACCAGGTTATTAAAGCATTCACGGGGTGAGCAATTACCGAAAAAGAAGGCCCTAATCAAAACGTGGAATCCATTGCCAGTAAACAACTGATTAGCAGGTTTTTATACCCGGATGATGCCACATTCCTTCAGGCAAATTTCAGGACTTTGAACCGATATTTCTATTCCTTCAAAAAAACCTTCGTTTTTCCACTTTGTTCATGACGGATCAGATAGACGCCTGGAATCAGATCTGCCAGGTTCACCTGATCGCCTTCAAACTTGCTTACCAACTGACCAAAACGTGAGAAGATCACAAAGCCTCCTTTTACGCCCTCAACATTCAGGTATTGATTTGCGGGATTCGGGTAAACCTCCATCTTCGATTCTTCTTCAATATCAATGGCCGGAGATTCAGCCTCAGCTTGTGTCGTGCGCGCAGTACCAGAAGTCTGAATGGTTCTGAAGTCATCGATAAAGGCATAGTGAAACTGGTTCAATCCCGTGGTTGGATTCTTTTCAACAGTCTGACTCGCATATAAAGGGTTCAATATCCATGGGTCCGTGTTAATCGTGAAAGGGCCAGCGTGTGTCTGATACATCCCATACGTTGCCACATTAAATTTGGAAAAAGCCGTGAACCTTGCCCATGCATTGGCCAGGTAATGCCTGCGGTTTTCAAACCACGAACTGTTCTGAAGAAACGCCACCCATTCCGGGCGTGATACCGGAGATGCGAGTGTATAATTCAGATATTCATATACCTTCCAATGAGCGGGACGACCATACTGCGTTGTGAGCACAGCAGGTATGGTTTTGCCGAGATTGTTTTTCCAATGTCTCATCAACGAAAACTCGGTGATTAACATTTTCTGATCATTTCTCAGACGATCATCGACAAAATTCATGGCTGTTGTGATGTGGTTGATATCATCATGATGGATGTGCAGGTCCGCCCCCGCTATCCACTCATTCTCCCGGGCAAAAGTAAGATAGTCCGTCACAGCCTGGGTTTGCTCCGTGGTGAGCCAAAGACGATTAAAAGCACCTATGTATATTGGCACCTTTCGTTTGCCAGGATAAGTCAATACAGCCCTGGCTGCTCTCTTATAATAATTGACAAGTCGGCTGTCTCTTTGATCTGGTTTGGATTCAATAAATGGTTCATTGCCCGCTATGATGATATCAGCATCATCGTACAAACGGTCAAGGATCGTTTTGACGTAGCTAAGATCGGCATCAATGGCTTTGGCGCCGGTCGGAAAGTCTCTGTTCGTAAAATCAAACTTAAGACTCAATATTACTTTGTAGCCGGCTGCCTTCGCGGCTTCGAGTTTTGCAAGTCCTGGATTGGTATTGATGTCAAGGCGTCCTTCCTTATAATCGAAATAGTTAATAAATATACGCATCCAGGTGGTTTGTGTGCGGTCAAGATCACCTATGTCTATTCTACCGGTGAATCCATTATAGTTTACCCCAAGGTTTTGGCCAACAGTGCCGCTGACCGCTGCATACAAAAAGACGATCAGGAAAAGGGCATACCTGTACCTGCTTTGTTTTTCTTTCATTTGGTTAAGGTTTTGTGTCTAACAATTTTTAGAGGACCATACAAGCGAATGCGAGTGTGTTGCAAACGTGAGCAAGGTAAGATCGGCCTATAAAAAATGACCCGCACCTATGTGCAATTGAAGTGGACTATCGTTGAAAAAGAGTGATTGTCAGTGTCCATTTTTTCATAACCAAGCCAGTCGCGTGGAGGCTCGCACCTTTTCTGGGCTTTTCTGAGACTGTAGTCAAATCCGACCCTCAGATTGAACTTGTTGATCGTACTGATCAAATGCAAGAAACAACAAAAAAACCCGGATCAGTCGTCCGGGTTTTCTCGTGATGTCTCGTTTTTTATTGCAGGCCGGTCATGACCTGAACGCCATTCCACGCACCGAGCGATGGTATCGTGTTTATATCATTGGGGTTTAATTTCCAAAGTTGACCTCCTTGTGCAATGAAGATATATCCTCCATATGTTGTCATGGCGGTTGTGTTTGTCCACCAGGAGCCCAGAGAAATTGTATTACCGTTCGTATCTGTCCGATACAAATGTCCCCCGTGTGCGGTGTAAATGTATCCGTTGTACGATGTCATGGCCGTAGTCCCTTCCCACCCCGAACCCAGGGAAACGGAGCTCCCGGTATTGACGTCTGTCTTCCAGAATTCTCCGCCTTGCACGGCGTACACGTAACCCCCCATCACTGTTATCGCTTCCGTGCCGGACCAGCCACCACCCAGCGATACTGTAGCTCCCGTCGTTCCGTTTGTTTTCCACAATTCTCCGCCCTGAACAGCATACACGTAGCCGCCGCCACCCGTCATCGCTTCCGTGCCACCCCAACCCGATCCGAGAGAAATCGTCGCCCCATCATATGTATTTACATCAGTTCTGTAAAGTTCGCCGTCCTTGACGGTGAATACGTATCCGCTTGTCGAGGCCATTGCCTCGGGGTTTGACCAATCTGAACAAATCACAGTATATCTCCATCCATTGCTATGGTCTACACCGTTCCAGTTGTTGTTGGCAATCACATACAGCTCTTCTTTTCCGAAAGCGTAAGTTGTGCAAAGGGCTGCTTTATCTTCGGTAGTAAACGGACGGTCGGTTCCATTTGAACATGCCAGCATCCATGAATTCGCCGATGGCGCTGTCGGCGTACCGGGGATATGGACGGCGCCCACACCTGCGCTACCCTCATTTCCACCAGCGCCGCAACTGAACGATCTGTTCATGTAATCGGTGTGACGAAATCCAATGGCGTGGCCTATTTCATGGGCGATCACGGTTGTCGCATCTGCACGTTGCGTACCATTGTAATGAAAAGTATTCAGCGATATGGAACTTGCAGGTTTACTTCCTGATGGGAAGCCGGAACTAAATCCCAATACATTGCTGTTCTCATAAAAAGCGATGATACGGATATCTGCGGTTGAAGATGTGTACCAGCGTTCGAAGCTCAACGCCAGACTTTCGCTGTTATATCGTGCCAATGCGGCATCGAATGCGTTCTGCATGTGAGTGTCAAATCCAGGATCCATGTGAATCTTGATCCTTCCGGGAGCTGTCACCAGGTTGGTGGTGCGATAATGTTTGACCCGGCCATGACTCGCAGCGGATTTGCTTTCAGCCAGCTCATTGATTTCACTTTCCGTCAGCAGAATATCATACTCGACAAGGTAACCATTTCTGTATTTCATGAGGCCTTCACTGGTATCAAATCCGGCCGCCTGAAGTTTCCCGATAATATCGTCAGGAACCGAGCCCTTTTTTAGCTCCTTTAAATCGTCTTGTTGACAAGAGAAAAAAGCCGCAAATACTAAGGCAAATGACAAAACTGTTTTTTTCATGGTGTATTATTAATTTAAGGTTTCACAATAAACTTTTATCACGCTGCACATTTTTTCGTCTCTTTTCCGGACCATACTCCATCACATAACGCCTCGGCTAGAGCGCAAGGTCAGGAATAAACTGAGTCACAAAAACTTGGATTAATAATTTCAGGGAGGGCCCAGGCACCTGGATCGGACATGTAGTTTCGCCGTCTCTCCGTTAGCTGAAATTATAGATGATTCGAAATTTTTTTGGCAACATGAAATCTTTCCTGCAGACATGACAATTCGTATTACCCGTAAAGAAGGGCAGGACGATATCCAAAGCCAAGCACGCGGATTGGTACATTCGTACTAACGGGATTCAAAATGTTAGCCCAGGTCAGTGTTGAAGTTCGGAGAATTTGAAAGGAGTTTTGGGCGTTAAGGCGCATCGAGTCGGTAAGTCAGTTCGACGAGGCCGCATCCACTGTATTCGCCTAAATTTGATTATTCACCAATCCGTGTTCAAACGCAAATCGGACCAGGCCCTGCATGTTCTTTACTCCTGCCTTTCGCATGATGCGAACCTTGTGGTTGCGGACTGTGAATTCACTCAGGTTGAGTTCCACGCCGATCTGGCGGTTTGTAAGCTGTTGGCAGACCAATTGAATGATGTGTTTTTCTCTTTCCGAAAAACGACCTTTGGTTTTGATGATATGTGCGTGATTTCTTTCCAGCGCTGAGAGGTACTGCCAAGCATCCTCTGTCAACCGATTGGTATAGGGCTTGCCATCGGCAACGGCATAGAGAGCCGTCTCAAATTCCTCCGGGCCGCTGACCTTCGTCAGAAATGCGCTTACACCGGATTGCAGCGCCTTGCAAACAGTTAACTTCTCCTCGTGCATGGACACCACAATAACTTTGACCTCGGGATAGAGCTCACCAAGCTTTTCACATGCTTTTATGCCACCCATGACGGGCATCTCGATGTCCACGATCACGACATCTGGAATTTCGTGTTGAATAAGTGCCAGTAATTCACGGCCATCAGACGCCTCCTTGATCACCCCCACACGTTTACAGTCTGTCAGAAGCCTGACAAAGGCCTTCCGGAACAGTGTGTGATCATCTGCGAGGTAAACTTTTAGGTTAGCCATCTTCTTCTGATGAATCAGAAATGTGAACTTCAAATTTATCGATTTGGCGTCGATATTTTTTTTGAATTGCGAATCATTTTAATTAATGCGGTAATTGGACCCGGATCGGGCGCTAACTGCGTTAAAAAAGAACTGATAAAACGCCGGGGTTATTTTTCAGTGACCGGGATATCGATCACAAATGAAGTACCGAAGGAGTTTGAATCAAATTTCAATGTCCCTTTCACGGACTGAACACGGGATTCTATATTGGCGAGTCCAAGACCGGCCTTTGCAGGATCATAAGTGAAGCCTTTGCCATCATCTTCGAACACGACATTAAGCAGGTCGTCGAAAGAATGCAGGTGTATGCGGATATTTTCCGCAGCGGAGTGTTTTACCGAATTGGATAATAGTTCCTGGACAATCCGGAAAACCAGAATGCCAAGTTCGGCTTTGTGAATCTCTGGCCCAACAATTCGCAGCTGTATCCTGATCGGAATAGTTTTGTTGAGTTTCTCGATGTAATTCGTTAGGCCGAAGAACAGGCCATGCTGTTCCAGCCCGGGCGGAGTTAATCCGTAAATTATATCCTTGATCTCGTTTATCGTCGATACAAAATGCTCGTCAACTTCTTCAGCGAGCGGCAGTTTATTAGATCTGAGCAGTTGGTTAACCATGAGCTTAATTGCACTGAGGTTAGTCGCAACCCCGTCGTGCAATTCTTTGGCTATACGATTTCGTTCCCGTTCGAGGACTTCGATCTCGGCATGTAAAAGCCTTTGCTGTTGTTCATAAACTCGCCGGTTTCGGCGTTTCAGATAAAAGAAAATGATATTTCCAAATACCAGCGCGGCCAAGACCTGAAAATACCACCTTTGCCACCAGGGCGGTGTGATCGCAAAAGAAATAGGTGTCCCACCGCTAATCCAGTGGAAACGATCCGTCGAATATTCGAGCTCAAATGTGTACTGACCGGGTGACAATGAAAAAAAATGCAGGCTGCGATCTTGCGTGTATGTCCATTCATCATTCTTTGTTAGCCGGTAGCGCGACGTGATATCCTGGTTCTTCATCGAGAGATATCCAAACGTGATCGTGATATCGTTGGTGGTATGCGGAAATTGCAGGTCACTGGATGATGTCGTTTCCTGCTTGTTTACGACGAGGGCCTTGAAATAAAATCTTGGAGCCTGACTTATCCTGCGCGCTGAGCCAAAAGGAATTGCCGAAATGCCACCCTCTGAAAACGCCCACGCGTGTTTGGTGGTAAAAACCAAAATGTTAACCTTGTCGTCCATCAGACCGCTGGCCATGGAGATTTGTTTAAATGAAGGTCTTCTTCTTATCAGCGAATCAGTATTGATCACAAATACGCCCTTTTCAGTTCCCATCCATATGGCCGCATCCTTTTTTGCCGCTGTATACACGTTATTAGCAATGAAATTCCTGTTGGCGGTGAACTGCTCAAACCTCCAATTGCGAGGATTCACCAAAAGGAAACCGCTGCCAACCGTTGCAACGAATAAAGTGGTATCATTAAGGCTCAGCATTCTTGATATCTTCATTTTGGCGAGGGCAGCGGGCGCATATCTTTCATTCATCAAAGTGTCATATACGATCAGTCCGAGCCGACGTGCTACATAAATAATCGAATCTCCAAATAGTACATTTCTTAGCCCCACGTTGAAAGCATGTTGTGAGACGAGTTTCTCCTCATGATCGAACTTGCCAAGAAATGCCTCGCCAAAAACCAGGATATTTCGTCTTTTGTCTTCCGCAAAATCCAGAATCGCATGCGAGGCCCAGATTCTGTTCCAGCTGTCGCGGAAAATACCCGTCACCAAACTCCGGAGTTCCTTCGCATTCACTTCTTTTGCCAATCCATTGTCCACCAGTGAAACTATCCGCCCATCGAATCTTTGGATGTTTGGTGACATGGGGCCATTCACATTTTCTTCAAACACTGAAATATCCCGTTCGTATGTGCAGAACAGAACTTTGCGGTCAAATGCAACGGCCGATTGAACTTTGGACGAACCGTGATAGTGATTCGTGATCGCCATATCTGGAATATAAAACGCACCATTTTCAAGAGTTGTAATCCAAATTCCTCCCTCACGATCGTAAAGAACTTTTGACACAGACTTATTCTTTACAACGCTTATGGCCCAGGGATCTTTAAAATCCGGATCGCGAAATCGCTGAACTCCTTTGCTGATATAGCCAACCCACAACTGGTCTTCGGGATCCTTATACATACTGATAATTTCATCGGGGGCGGTGAATATTTTTTTGGCTGTCCTCCCGTCCAGCTCGAAGATATTCCGCTCCATTGATAAATACAGTTTCCCTTTCCAGTTGACACCGAAGTATAATGACCTGCCCCGGTGGCGTGGATTTTCCAGGGGGAAAACCTTTCCGTCAACGTTAATGGCATTAACAGGTATGCCCCGCCCAGTCTCCACACCGCTAATGCTTCCCCCACCAATTGCTTTGTGGAACACAACGCCAGGAGGAATTTTATGAGCGGACAATTGACCTTCTGAATTAATTACGCCCCATTTCCCGACCGATGAAAACCAAACGGCGTCGTTTTCATCAACATAAGTTGTCATAATATTCACACAATTCCCGGAAAGCACCTCATTATATCGGTATGGAAAAATCTTTCCATTTTCGAAAAAGAAAAGCTTTAACGAATACGTCCGAAACCATATTCGTCCGCGGTGATCCTCCTGGATTCCAAATACAACCGGATCATCAAGCCCTTCTGCTCCACGAAACACGATCATCTCATGGCCATCAAATCTCGCCACGCCGTTATCGGTCGCAATCCAGATAAAGCCTTTGCTGTCCTGAAGAACATAATAGACTTCGGAACTGGGCAAGCCCTCCTTAATGGAATAATTAAAAACCGTGTGGTTCTGCGCCTGGCATTGAATGAGCAGAAGGTAGGAAAGGCAAAAAAAAACCAGCTTTTGCATTGAAAATGAAGGGTAATTTACGCCAGAATATCGAAGGAATCTAATGAAAGTGATGGACTTCTACCACTGGGACATTCGGGTAGCGATTACATGAAACGAAACTTTTAGTTCGCATGCTGCTCAATATTGTCGCCGCGACTGGAACACGAAGGTAAGTTCACACTTTTCGTTTCTAATTGTTGTTTCCCATCCCACCTCATAAAAAAACTTTCGGATCGTTCCTCGCAGCAACACATAACGCCATAACCTTATGCGACTCTTATGAGCTCGAAGCGCTTCCATCAACTTCACTGCGACTCTATGTGCTGGTCGAGGTCATTTTCCGGACTGCGGTTGCCGGCCTTCTGAATTCAATAATTGGAACAATTGCGCCTCTGCAACTGTATTGGTATATTTGCTCACGGCTGATCATTTCTTTTTTGGTCAGACATGATCTTTTTAATCGACCGTTCCGCAATCAATATCCTTGAAAAACGTACCATCTATTAAGCTGGCAATTGCACTGGTGCTGTCCATTTCGGGATGCTTTGCACAAACTGTAAATATTGAGGGATCGGTATATGACAGCGCAACCAGCAAGCCGCTTTGGGGTGCAACGGTTTTTATAAAAGAGCTAAACCAGGGCGTTGTTGTGACGGAAAGTGGCAATTACAGGATAACTGTTCCTCCTGGCATCTATCAGCTTGCATTTTCTTTTGTCGGGTATTCCAGCCGGATCGTCACCGTTGTGGCGGACCGCAGCACCACTGTGAATATGGCATTGCCCTCCCCTGCTTCTTTAATCCAGGAAGTCGTTGTCACAGATTCCAGGGCGGAAGAAAAAATTACACAAACCGAAACAGGGCACGTTACGCTTACAAAAAAAGAATTGGAATCGCTTCCCTACCTGATGGGTGAGATTGATCCAATACGGGCGATACAACTACTTCCGGGTGTTCACACAGCAGGTGAAGGCAACACGGGTTTCTATGTGCGGGGAGGTGCGGTCGATCAAAACCTGGTGATGTTGGATAATTCGATCGTTTACAATCCCAGCCACCTGTTTGGATTCTTTTCCGTCTTTAATGGAAATGTGATCCGAAGTCTGGATCTCTACAAAGGGGGTATACCCGCGTATTATGGCGGGCGCCTTTCTTCCATCACCAGGATCACCACACGCAAAGGAAATACCGAGAGGATCAAGGGAGAAGCGGGTATAGGACTTTTATCAGTCAATGCCCTTGTGGAAGGTCCGGTCAACAAAGGGAAGGGATCATTTACTGTAGCCAGTCGCAGAACCTATATCGATACCTTTATCGACCCATTGCGTAACCTTTTTTCAGTGGAGGAAAAGATCGATTACTATTTCTATGATCTCAACCTCAATGCGGACTACCGCCTGGGTGAGCGGGATCATCTCAACCTGCGCGCTTATAATGGCCGTGATGATTTTGATTTCGGGACCGCCAGCACTTTTTCCAATAACATTCGATGGGGCAACAGTACCGCGTCCCTGAGCTGGATTCACCAGTTCAACAGCTCGATGACCGGAGAGCTGTCTGTGAATAGCGTGTTCTACGACATGCGTTTCGCAGCATCCATCAATACTTATGATTTTAATGTCATCTCCAGTATCCGTGATCAGGGCCTTTCCTGGCAGCTCAACCTTACAAAAGGAAAACATGCGATCGATCTGGGTGTAACATACACCTATCATCGTTTACGTCCGAACAATGTGGAGGCATCTGCAGGAGAGGTAGATCTTGAGTTAAATAAAAATGTAAAGCTGTATGCGGATGAGGCCGCGATCTTTGTTAATGATAAATTTTCCATTTCAGATAAAATGGAAGTGAGCGCTGGCATCCGTTTTACTGGCTTCAGGCAACTGGGACCCTTCATCCGGTATGCTGCTGACGATAACTTTCAGATTCTCGACACCATCAGCTATTCAAGAAATGAAAGTATCGCTACTTACGGGAATGCCGAGCCACGAGTTTCCGCACGGTACAGTCTCAACCCGACTTCTTCGCTCAAGGTCTCGTATGACAAAGGTTATCAATACATGCACATGGCCCCCCTTTCATCGGCTTCACTGCCGATGGATGTTTGGGTAACGAGTTCGTCCATCGTGAAGCCCCAGTCATCCGATCAATTTTCAGCAGGATATTTCAGGAACTTTTCAAAACATACCATCGAGACTTCCCTGGTGCTGTATTACAAAACCATGCACAACCAAATGGAATATCGTGATGGTGTAATTATTGGCTACAGCAAAGGATTCAATTATGACGATAATTTTGTTTTTGGAAAGGGGAAGTCATACGGAGCTGAAATACTGATCAGAAAAAATTCCGGCAAGGTGAACGGCATGTTAGGTTATACGCTTGCCAAAACTTCACGCGATTTCGATGAACTGAACAACGGAAAACCGTTTCCAGCGAAATACGATCGTCTCCACGATGTTTCACTTGTAACAAATTATGTCGCGAATCCAGCGTGGACTTTTTCCGCGGTGTTTGTTTACGGAACCGGAAATGCCCTCAACCTTCCTGTGGCTCGTTATGTAATTCAGGGAAATATTGTAAATGAATATGGGCCCCGGAATTCCTTTCGGATGCCGGCTTATCACCGTCTTGACCTTGCAGCCACATACCTGGTATCCCGCTCGAAGAAGTTTGAGTCTGCCTGGATCTTCTCCGTTTACAACGTTTACAACAGACGAAACCCGTACTACATTTATTTCGAAACCGATGGTGACCTCGAAGAATACAAACTGGAAACAAGCCTGAAACAGGTTTCCCTCTTCCCTGTTCTTCCATCCGTCACTTATCGTCTTAAATTCTGATCCTCCAAAATGAAAAGTCTCCAATACATACTTTTGATCGGATGTCTTATAAGCTGCAATACGGAACCAGAACTCGAGTTCGGTACATACCAGCCCAAGCTGGTTATCGATGGCTGGATCGAACAGGATAATTTTCCAAAAGTAATTCTGACTTCGAGCATGTCATATTTTGACGTGCTGGATTCTGCCACCATACGCAAACTGGTAGTGACCACTGCAAAAGTTACTGTGAGCGATGGCGTTATCGAGGAAGTGCTCACCCTTAAAAGAGACGAAAATTATTTCCCGCAGTTTGTTTATACCGGCACTGAGATCAAAGGCGAAGTAGGAAAGTCGTATACACTGACAATCCAGTACAAGGGGGAAAAATATTCCGCCACGACCACCATTCCTCCTACGGCAGAGCTCGGGAAACTATGGTTTGAGACCATCCCCGGAAAGGATGGCCTCGGATATATCTACGGACAATTTACGGACGACCCGGCGAATGACAATTACTACCGCGTGTTCACGCAACGGGAAAACAAAGACCAGCGGTATATTCCCGTCTATCTTTCGGCTATCGGTGACCAGTCGTTCAACGGGAAGAGTTTTACCTTTTCCCTGTTGCGTGGCCCGGACAGCTTCACCAACGTTCAGGATGACCTTTATTTTGAACAAGGCGATACTGTAAAAGTGAAGTTCTGTACGATGGACAAATCCCATTTTGATTTCTGGAGAACATTGGAAAGAGAGCTGTATGTGGTGGGTAATCCGTTTGCCTCTTCCGGTAACGAGATCCTTTCAAACGTGGATAACAAGAACGCACTCGGTGTATGGGGAGGTTATGGAGTAAAATACTACAGGATCATCACCAAATGATCACTTTCCAAAACCATTTTAGCTGAAATAGAAAAAGCCGCGATTTTCTCGCAGCTTTTTTATTTGATAATGAATAATATTCAGTATTACCCGCCGAAATCTTCTTCAAGCGCCGCATTAAATTCCTCAAGTTCGGTTTCGAATTCTTCAAAGCCAACATCGGTATAGGTCTCCAGATCGGACTTCGACTCATCGGCAAATACCAGACGAACTTCTATCTTTTCATACGTTTCGGTGTAGTGCTCACATTCGTCCTCACTTTCAATCCCATCACCATTATAGTCGTAGCAGAAATCATATTCTTCGGTTACGGTTGTTCCGTAAAATTCAGCGTCTGCGATCTTCTCCTTCGAGTCTGCATAGAATACGACAAACGTGGTGCCTTCATTGTAGGCAGCAGCCTCTTCCTCGATGGTGTCGGCTGCTTCAAGAGCGTCCTCGAGAGTCTTTACATTGACTTCACCGGCAAACTTGATGTTCATGATCTGGAAATAGGCGCTGGCAGAAGTGACCACATCAGCAGCACCTTCACTTTCGCCCATATTATCCGAGTTGAAATTTCCGGACGCGCCGGCACCAAAAGAAAGAAGGTTCGTTCCATTTTCGGTGAGGCTGTAATTAACGGCGACTTCGGAAGTTGTGTTCTTCAGTTCGAAAGCGAAAAGGAAAGACCCGATCTTGAGTGTAGTGACAATCGAAGTAGGCTCGCCATTATTTTTGTAAGAAGCGGCCCAGCTATATTCGATTTGTTTGGTTCCGTTAACGGAAAGATCAGCCTTCAATGCTGTAGGAACATCGCCTTCATACTCAGCGGCATCATTGACAACTGCCTTGCTGGTATATCCATAGATGGTAAGTTCAGCATTATTGGATGTGCCATTTTCGGTTGATGGGAACTTGAATGTAATCGCGTCGCCTCCGGCTGCATAATCCCACTGCTGCGTGGTGTGGTTGAACGTATATGTCCCTTTGTATTCATTAAAAACTTCCTGAGGGGTTTCAGGCTCGTCTTCTCTTGCACGGAAACCTTTGAGCACGTCGGAAGCCTTCGCATTTCCAATACCGAAACGTGAAAGAAGGATCATCATCCTGACAGCCTTGTTATTGGTGGCTGCTCTTCCACCTTCGGGGACATCCGCGATTGAAAGGAAGTGATTCAGGGATGCGGTGGTGTTTATGCCCGCGGCATCCTTGAGCGATGTCATTTTTCCGATCAGGGCAATACCGTTGTCTTCGAGGTTCGCCTTGTTTTCTTCAACAGTCAATTCGCTGAATTCTTTCGGAATTTCAACTTTCGGGCGCACACTTTCAGAATCTTTGTCACAGGAAGTCATAACCGCACCGGTCATGACGATGGCACCGAAAAACAGTGCGATCGATTTGGTCTTTTGTTTATTCATATTTAGTCTAAGTGGATTTCAATTGTTGGGTGTCTAAACGTATATCGGGGAGCAGTGAAACTCATAGCTTTAGATGTCTTTATACTTGATTTGGTTGGAAAGTCACCGTTAATAACGCAAAAAAAATGCCGAATAGTGTGTGCGTTGCTGTTGAATAATCAGATATCCTCTAACATCGGAAATTGTTCAATAGTGATTGAAGGATCAAAATTAAATAAACTGATGGAAGATACCTTCGATAATCAGGAATAAATTGATATATGTGCACCGCTTGTCTCGATTTGCATTAGCCCAAATTCCAGCATGATGCGTAATTAACTAGAAGAGCCTTTACCGAGACTAGTCATTTTTAGGTATGGAGGGAAGTTTTTGCATTGTGACATATTAAGGCAGCATAGTAACGGTGCCCATCACTATTTTTAATTTTTAATACGGAGCCGGATGGAAAAATCCGCACTTCCGACTTCAAAACTGGTTTCAGTATATTCAACTTTTCTCCCGTTCGCAGCTATGCTTCTTTAATTCATTGGTACACAAATAATTACAGATCGATTAAAATCGGGACAACCGGGAATAATCTCAGGTAGATGAAAAACAGCATGTGCAACAACATGGATCCCTTTTGAGCGTTGCTACGGCGATAGGTCTTCCAATCATCGAGAGCATATCTCACCCCACCCCGCCAGATGTACGAGAATGATTTGAGGCAGGGCAAGAGGATTTATTACGACAATCGTGGTCCAATCACGCCTCACTACCACGTCCGGTCTTTCATGAATGCATCGAGCTCCTCGCGGGTCATCGGAAGCTTGCCGGGATTTTGATCAAGCCAGCTGAGAAAATCCTTTTTGATCTCGTCGGTCCATTGCTGGTCGATCTGCCCGGGCGTGTACTTACCTTCCCGCAGCCGCAGGTGACCGAACTCATCACGCAACGCAATAAACTCCGCATTGATCACAACATCTTCAACAAGATGTGCGGGGATGAAAACAACACCCCTTTTCTTCGCAAGTACCGCATCGCCCGGAAGCACCGTTGCCCGTCCGATACGTATCGGGACATTGATGCCACCCATCATCATTTCCTGGATGTAGGAAGGATCATACCCTTTGGTCCATGAATTGAACCCTTCGATTTTTTCAAGACCGTCGGCGTCTCTCACCGATCCAAAGAAGATGACGCCATTTTTTGATTTGGAATAGATCGCATTCCCCAGGTTATCACCGATCAGGGTGCCATCGGCGATTTTCCCATAGCTGTCGGCGACATAAACATCTCCCGGTTTCAGCATGTCGATGGGCCACGAGTTAAAATTGCCGATGCGCTTTTCAGCTTTCGCTTTTTCGCGGATAAGCTTGTCATAATCGGGTCGATTGGGTAAGTATTGAACGGTAAGGGCACGGCCCGTCAGGGTTTGACCTTCCTTCAACACCATCCACTCGCCTTCAAACTGATTATTGTATCCCTTGTTACGTAAAATTTGCCAGGCTTCCTCGAGCGAAATATTTTTCAGGCGCGCCAGAATTTTATCCGGCACATTCGGACGTCCGTCAGCCAAGCGGTCCCCTTTCCATTCCGGTGTGAGCGCGATGATCTGCTCTCGGGTTAGCGTGATCGTCTGCGCGTAGGCATTGCAAACCATCAGTATGAGAAAAAAAACAATAAACTTTTTCATAAGAAGCACCTGAGTTCGTGTTTACGAAATTAAGCTACAAAATTTTAAATGCTAATTCCAGGCATTGCTGGCAGCAGCCTCGATGTTGTATTGAAGTCCGGGCTTTACCGGGCTTGCGGGTTTGTGACGTCGGCGGGCACTCACCGCGAAGGCGCCATGGCGCTAAGGACCGCGAAGAATTCCAGGTGCTTAAGCCTTTGCGAACCCATTGCGCCCCTGCGCCTTTGCGGTGATATCGTCAGCCGAATC
>Ga0196981_1000048_pt1 | contig 150014 bp, 126 predicted proteins | sample S3_2013CmetaG_FD_155462 | JGI IMG/M metagenome (GOLD analysis project Ga0196981, IMG submission 155462) | Soil microbial communities from Anza Borrego desert, Southern California, United States - S3_20-13C | ecosystem: Environmental > Terrestrial > Soil > Desert | place: USA: California...
AGTGAACTGTCCTCCTCAACGATGCTCAGAAGTCGTGGGCCGTCAAGATCCGTGATCACTTCGAAAACAGAATTCACACTGCCCGGAGAGCCACCGCCCGAATGCACACTCGCCTTCCAGTTGTCAACCCCTTTGCAAAAATTGTTTGGATCAACGATCTCCATCGTCCACCCTCCGGATTTTTTATCCTCATCGTGATACCATTCACTGCTGTATGCAACCGAATCAACAACTTTGTTCGCTGGTTCAACAAGTTTTAATATGTCGGAAGAATTATTCAGCGTCGGAAAATTTGTCAGGCCCATCGTGGGACCAATCGCTGAAAATTGTCCTTCGAATGATTCCGAACACAAAACCAGGTAAGAATCCGGAAGTAGTATGCGGGATTCGAGCGTTGCTGTTGAATTGCCATCCGTTAATATCCAGTCTTTCAGGTCAACAGGGTTCCCGCTTCGATTGTAGACCTCTACAAATTCTGCGGAGGGTAGCCCAACTGACGGTTCATAATCCGGAAAAATTTCCGATAGTATAATATCCTTAAAAGTGATTGCGGATGATTGAAAAAAAAGAAAATTCTTTGTTTGCTCCGCCAGCGAATTACCGCTGCTATCACTAATGCCCGCAACAGTCAACGCCGATTCCACACCATTGGCAAACGATCCGGAAAACGTGATCAGCACTTCCTTTTCTCCCGCCAGAAGTTCTGCGGTTAGCGGATTCCCTGTTCCAGCAACAAAATAGTTCGACAGGTTTTGCGCCGATTCCGGCGACAGGACTTCCGAAAAAAACAATTGTAGCTGCTGCGCCGAAATTACAGTTACGCTCTCCCAGACTGGGGCGACATGATCAACATAGGGATCGCCCTGCACATCAATGTCGTCGAAATAAAACTTGTCGGATCTCGTAGAGGTGTACTCACAATAAACGCCAAAATAGGCCGACGAAATGAAAGAAGTGTCGGTTGCCGTTCCCTCTAAAAAATAGCTGCCCGTCAGGCCCGCGTCGGAAAACAGCGCCCAGTTCCCTACAGAATCACGGGTGACTTTAACTTTTACATTGACGGTCGTAAGGTTGACTTTTCCATCCGTTCCTTCAATTAGCTCGGACTTCACCACCCCGGATTGTTTATATAAACTCACCTCGTCCGTCGTGTTTCCCACCATCACATAGTAGCCGTTTAGCGTATCGCCAAGATCGGCGCGGTCCGAAACAAGAAATACCTTCGCATAATTCGTCGAAGACGGGTTGAATTCCATTTTTAAATAAAATTCCCAACTCGCCGAGTTGATCGCTTTGCTTGGCGTCGACAAATAAGCGAAGTCAGCGATGGCCGGTGCCTGAAGCTTCAATTGTCCTGTGGAGATGATGAATTTTGAATCCGTCCCTGACCACGAAGGGGTGCTGGAAAAATCACCATCTGAGAAATTTTCGGAGACTTGTGCTAACAACTGTTGGGTAACGATAGCGTTAACAAGAACGAGGAGCGTAAACGTTTTCAGTAAAAAATTTTGAAAACAATAGCGAGATATACACTTTGGTGCGTACATATAGAGAGGGTTTGCTTATTTTTACAGTCCTTAAATTAATAATAAAAATGAAACTCGCAGTAGTAGGGGCCACAGGATTAGTTGGCCAGGAAATCTTAAAAGTGCTGGAAGAACGCAGCTTCCCGTTTGATGAACTTTATCTGGTGGCTTCGGCCAAATCGGTCGGCCAATCAATGACTTTTAAGGGCAAACAGTATGAGGTGAAAAGCATAGAAGAAGTTTGCAAACTGGCTCCTGATGTCGCGATCTTTTCGGCAGGCGGAGGGACGTCCCTCGAATGGGCGCCAAAATTTGCAGAGGCAGGCACGATCGTGATTGATAATTCTTCAGCATGGAGAATGGACAAGACTAAAAAGCTGATCGTTCCGGAGATCAACGGGCATTTGCTGACCATCGACGATCGCATCATCGCGAACCCGAATTGCTCGACCATTCAGATGGTCCTGGTGCTCGCTCCGCTTCACGTGAAATATCGGTTAAAAAGGATTGTGGTTTCAACATACCAGTCAGTTACCGGAACCGGCAAGGATGCTGTTCAGCAAATGATGGACGAGCGCCGCGGTATCACAGGACCAAAAGTCTATCCTCACCCGATCGACATGAATGCCCTTCCACATATTGATTCGTTCCTGGATAATGGCTACACCAAGGAGGAAATGAAAATGGTGAATGAAACAAGGAAGATCATCGGCGATAATTCTATTGGCGTAACTTCAACGACGGTTCGCATACCCTCTATTGGGGGACACTCGGAAGCCGTGAATGTTGAATTTCACGAAGAATTCAACCTCAGCGAAGTCAGGTCGGTCCTGGCAAGCACACCCGGCGTCATCGTGCAGGATGATCCGAAAAACAACATTTACCCGATGCCAATCAATTCAAAAGGAAGGGATGAAGTATTTGTGGGAAGAATCCGTAGAGACGAATCACAACCTAATACATTGAATTTGTGGATCGTGGCTGATAACCTGCGAAAGGGAGCGGCTACGAATGCCGTTCAAATAGCAGAGTTCATGCTTGAACGCAGTTTGGTTGCCTGAGGATTAAACTCGGAAAATATTAAGAGGCCCGGTTTGTTTCCGGGCTTTTTTATTGTGTTGCCGCGATGCAAACAATACTTAGCTCCTGACACCCCGCGTCGACAAGCGTTCGTCCTGCCGCTTCGAGGGTTGCTCCTGTTGTCATAACATCGTCAACGAGCATGATCCGCCTGCCGGTGATTTGCTCAGGAAAAAGAACCTCGAAAACCTCACTGACATTTTCCCATCGTTTTAGCCGGGTTTTTCTCGTCTGCGTGTCAGTCATCCGTGACCGTTGCAAAAATAATTCGCTGCATTCAATGTTAAGCAGTTCCGCCAAACCCATCCCAAACTCCGCACTTTGATTGTAACCCCGTCTGCTTTTTTTTCGCGGATGCAAAGGAACCGGAACAATCAGGTCAAATTCATTTGAATAACCCGCGTTGACCAGGTCTTGCCCATATATATTTCCAAGCATCCGCCCGATCTCAGGTTGGTCTTTATATTTCAAGGCATGCAGAACCTGCTGAACCCTTCCCGCTTTGACAAACTTATACAGCGACATGACAAACCTGATCGGCAGTCTTCCCTGGAGCTTTTGATAAAATGGATTTTCAATGTCGAGATGATAATTCGACCGTGGCATTTCCAAGAGACAACGCGAACAGATCAGTTGCTCTCCCTTGACCAACGACTCCTCACAACCGGCACAATACTTTGGAAAGAACAGCGAAACAAAATCATCAAAAATGACAGCGGCTGATGAATTCACAGAATCAATAATATCTTTGTTCAAACTAAATCAAATTTAAAACGGTTAATTGAAATAATACTATGAGCTTAGTCGAAGACTTCAATAAATACCGAAGCAGGATGAATGAGAAGATCATGGATTCCGAAAGCCTGATCATTAAAAGAATATTCAATCTGGACACAAACGCATATGCAGAAGGGCATCTTGATACAAAATCGAAGGAATTGATTGGGCTCACCTGCTCGTTGGTTCTGCGTTGCGATGATTGTGTAAAGTATCATCTCGGAAAGTGTAAAGATGTGGGTCTAACCACCGAACAGGTCCACGAGGCAATGGGTGTTGCCACCCTTGTTGGGGGAACAATCGTCATCCCGCATTTGCGACGAGCTTTTGAATACTGGGAGGAGGTTCAACATGTTTAAAAGAGACCTGGAGATGGATCGAAAATGGAATTCGCTGCTTGAGCAGTTGAGTGCCGTTATCGGAAAAAAGCCAAAGGACCTGAACGGCGTACTTTTTTTGATTGGGGTTCATGAGCTGGGTCAGGGCAGAAAGACGTTTTCCAAAGAAGAAAAGCAGGATCTGCTTCACATCGGGATTTGTAAAGTGTTAAGCCTGTCTGGCTATTATGAACTTGAAGGCCTTGACAAAGATGGCTGGCCACATTGGAAGCTGGTTAAAAAACTCCCCCATTTTGACTTGCTGGAACAGGAAAAGCTGCTTAAAATTCTCGCCATGGAATATTTCGAAAAGGAGTTCAACTGGCTGATGTCTGACGGTGCGCAGTCCTTGCCAACCAGTGTCGATGAGTGAGCAGACTTTGTTAATGCGGATATTAGAATTTATCTTGGTTACCCTCTCAACTTTAGCCAGGAAACTGCGTTTTTAAAATTAAAACTGTTAGGACGATGAGCGAAGGAATCGGGCGAATTCAAAACAAGATCAAGGCTTTCCAGAAAAAGTATTACTTGAATCTTTTCATACGGGGGTCAATCCTTACCCTTTCAATTCTGATCGGATATTTTGTGCTCGTCTCGTTGCTGGAGCATAACCTCTGGATGGGTCAGTGGCTGCGGCTGGTTATTTTCATGAGCTTCTTTGCCATTGCGGCCATTTGCGTTTTTAAATTTCTGAATGAGCCGCTGCGCTGGTGGCTCGCACATCGCGGGCTGAATGAACAGGAAACCGCGCGGCTTATCGGCGCAAAGATCCCAACGATAAAGGACCATTTGCTCAACCTCATCCAACTTTCATATTCTGAAAAGGCAACAGCACTTACATACGCGAGTATCACACAGAAATCCAGGGAATTTGAACCGCTGGCTTTCGACAGCGTTATTGATCTTGGAGAAAACAAAAAATATTTCAAATTTCTGGCGATCCCCGCACTGGTGGTTTTGCTGATCCTCATTTTCAATAAAAACATCCTGACCCAAAGCACAGACAGAATTGTACATTTCAATCGCGCATATTCCCCTGCCGCCCCTTTTACGTTTCACGTTTTGAATGAATCGCTTGACGCGTTTTACAATGAAGATTTTTCCTTACGCCTAAAGCTGGAGGGAAGTGCGATACCACAAAACGCGTATCTGATTTCGAAAAATCAGCGGCTGAAATTAACGTCACTGGGCGACAATGAATTCGTTTACACTTTCGAGCGGCTTCAAAAGCCCTTGGATTTGCAGGTCGAAGCGGCCGGATTCTATTCCGACGCCATTGCTATCAATATGGTTAGCCGGCCGGAATTGATCCGCTTTAATGTCGAGCTCGAGTATCCGCGGTATACGCAGCGTAAAAATGAAAAAATGTCAAACGCCGGTAACCTGGAAATTCCGGAGGGGACATTGGTACGTTGGAAACTTAATACAGCAAACACCACTGCGGCGCAAATCAAATTCAAATCGTCCGAAGAGGTAAACGGCTTTCAATCTTCTGACGATCAGCTATTTATGTATTCAAAGCGGTTTAATAACCCTGACGAATACGAGATCACCTTACAAAACGACGACACGAAAAATAAAGACAGAATTGCCTATCATATCGATGTTATCAAGGATCAGTATCCCGACATCTCCGTATCGAATTATCGCGATTCTGTTCTCTACCAAAGGGTAATCCTCGGCGGAATGATCGCTGACGATTATGGCGTAACACAATTGTCACTGAACTTCAAGATCAGAAATGAGGATCAAAAAGAAGTTCTTCGGAGAGTAACTAACATTCCGGTTTCGAGAAACCAGCTTCAACAAAATTTCTTTTACAATTGGTCCCTGGATTCGCTCGAGCTTGAACCAGGCCAGCAACTTGAGTATTATCTGGAAGTATGGGATAACGATGGCGTGAATGGCCGCAAATCCACAAGAAGCAGCAATTATACTTTCATGGTTCCAACAGCGGAAAGTCTCGTCGCTGAAATCACAAAGTCACAATCAAAGACGCAGGAAAAAATTGATCAAAGCCTGAACAAAGCGACCAAACTTCAGGATCAGATCGATCAGGCAAATCAGAAACTCAAAGGAAAACAGACGCTTGATTGGCAGGACAAGAAAATGCTTGAGGATATCATTCAGCAAAAGAAGGGTCTTGACCAGGTGGTTGAGCAGCTGAAGGAACAGAACAAGTTGCTTGATGAAAAGAAGGACGCGTTCACTGAGCAAAACGAAAGGATCAAAGAAAAAGCGGAGCAGCTTCAGAAACTGATGGATGAACTCCTGGATGAGGAAACCAAAAAGTTGTTTGAAGAATTACAAAAGCTCCTAAAGGAAAATACCGACATCTCCCAGATCCAGAAGATGCTCGATAAGATGAACCAGAATACCAATAATCTCGAAAAGGAGCTTGAACGGACACTTGAGCTATTCAAAGAGCTGCAGTATGAGTTCAAACTTGACCAGTCAATCCAGGACCTGAAAAAACAACTGGAAGAACAGAAAGAAATCCTCGAGAAAACGGAAGAGCTGGAAAAAGAGATGAATGAGGAGAAAGGAAGTAATCGCAAAGAACAAAAAGACAACGAGAGCAAAGACGGCAAGAATGCCGACAATAAGGAAGGCGGTGAAGAGAAAGTGGGCGCTGAAGAATTGGCAAAAGAACAGCAAAAGCTCAACGAAGATTTTAAGGAAACATCCAAAGAGCTCGAGGAGTTGCAGAAACTCGGCGAGGAATTAGACAAGCAAGACGAGCTACCGTCGACTGAGGAATCCGAGCAGATTGAGCAGGAGCAGGAGCAAAGCCAGGAAATGCTCCAGCAAAACAATCCATCGAAAGCAAAGACTCCACAAAAGAATGCGGTTCAAAAAATGCAAAAGATGCAGCAGCAGCTGGAGTCGATGCAAAGCTCCATGATGATGGAGATGGACATGCAGAACATTGAATCCTTAAGACAAATTATCCATGGCTTGGTCAAGCTCTCGTTTGACCAGGAGGGCCTAATGAAAGAGTTTCATGACTTACAGCAGAATGATCCCCGGTTTAACACACTCGCCCAGCGTCAATTGAAGCTGAAAGATGATGCTAAAGTATTGGAAGACAGCTTGTTGGCCTTAGGAAAAAAGGATCCGATGATGGGCTCGTTTATAACAAAAGAAATTGGCGAGTTGAATGGCCACCTTGAAAAGGTGATTGAAGCGAACCGAGAGCGAAGGCGCCCGCAGGCATCAAGTGAAATGCAGATGTCCATGACATCAATTAACAACCTGGCGTTAATGCTGGATGATCATTTCGACATGATGATGCAGATGCTTCAAAACGCGCAAAATGGTGGCTCAATGAAAAAGCCGAAAAACCAGAAGCAAAGTCTCAGTCAGATGCAGCAGCAGCTCAATGACAAGATTCAGCAGCTGAGAAATAGTCCAAAATCCGGGCGTCAGCTGTCAGAGGAGTTGGCCAAGATGGCGGCTGAGCAGGAGCGTATTCGTCGGGCGCTCCAGGAGATGCAGGAGAAAATGAAAAAAGAAGGTGTCACGCCTGGCGGTGATCTTCCGTCAAAGATGGAGCAAACCGAAATGGATCTTGTGAATAAGCAGTTGACCGACCAGCTGATCAAGCGGCAGAAGGAAATAATGACGAGGCTGCTTGAGGCCGAGAAGTCAATGCGGGAACAGGACATGGACGAAGAGCGGAAAGGGGAAACCGCAAAGGACTATGAAAAAGAAATTCCAAAAGCATTTGAAGAATATTTGCGTCTCAAAGAAAAAGAAGTGGAGTTATTGCGTACTGTTCCGCCAAAATTATATCCTTATTACAAAAAGGAAGTGAATGAGTATTTCAAGAGAATCGGAAATAAATAATCTTTGCAGTCATGAATAGCATCAGCATCCAGGTTCCCTCGCTAATGGAAAATATCCGCATGATTGAGAGTTTTATAGATAACGCCAAAGATCGTTTTCACCTCGATGATGATATATATGGAAACATCATGATTGCCGTAACCGAGGCAGTTAACAACGCCATCAAACATGGCAATAGCAACGATAAGGGAAAGAATGTGTATTTAAGCCTGTCACTCGACGAAAGCATGATAAAATTCGTGATCAAGGACGAAGGGACCGGCTTTGATTACGGTAACCTTCCCGATCCCACAGCTCCTGAGAATCTTGAGAAACCAGGCGGCCGCGGGATTTTCCTTATGAAGCATCTTTCTGATGAGGTTGAGTTTAAAGACAGGGGCCGTGAAGTTATTCTGAGCTTCTATATGAATGCCTGATGGCTAAGGTTAATTTCTTCTCCGAAGAAATACGTTTTAAGATTCCCCATCCACGTAAAACAACCAGCTGGATCAAGACTGTGATTCGGTCTGAAAAATGCTCGATTGATGAATTGAATTATATTTTCTGCAGCGACAATTATCTGTTGCGTATCAACCAGGAATATCTTCGACATAATACCTTTACCGATATCATAACTTTTAATAATTCTGAATCTCCAGGTTTGATTGCGGGAGATATATTTATTAGCGTGGAACGGGTGAGGGCCAATGCTGAAAAATTTAAAGCTTCATTTGATACCGAGCTTATGAGAGTCATCATCCATGGGGTTTTACATCTGCTGGGTTATTCGGATAAAACAAAAACGGAAAAAGATCGGATGCGAAAAAAAGAAGAGGCTTATCTATCTTTGCTAAAATGAAGCAGCAATGTTCCACGTGAAACTAAATGTGGATATGTGGATAAATTTTGTGGGAAAATAAATGGTTCCACGTGAAACTTTTTTGGACCTGTTAGAACTAGAGTATAATGATGTTTCCGAAGTACGATGTAATTGTTGTTGGGGCCGGACATGCCGGATGTGAAGCGGCTGCGGCAGCGGCCAGTATGGGCTCGAAAGTTCTGCTCGTCACAATGAACATGGGGACAATCGCCCAAATGTCCTGCAACCCTGCAATGGGGGGAGTAGCCAAAGGACAAATTGTTCGCGAAATCGATGCGCTTGGTGGTCTATCGGGCATCGTCTCGGATCGATCCATGATCCAGTTTAGAATGCTGAATATGTCGAAAGGGCCCGCAATGTGGAGCCCACGCACACAAAACGACCGGGCACGATTCTCAGAAGAGTGGCGGCTTAACCTCGAACGCACCCCCAATGTTGATTTCTGGCAGGAGATGGTTAAAGAAATCTTGGTTAAAGATGGAAGAGCTGTCGGTGTCAAAACAAGTCTCGGACTCGAAATTGAGGCAAATTCGGTAGTCCTCACTAATGGGACTTTCCTCAACGGAAAAATCCATATTGGAGAGAAACAGTTCGGGGGCGGCCGGACCGGGGAAGGAGCAGCCACCGGTATAACAGAACAATTGATCTCCCTTGGATTCGAAGCCGGGCGAATGAAAACCGGAACCCCACCCAGAGTTGATGGTCGAAGTCTCGACTACTCCAAAATGGAAGAACAAAAGGGTGACGAAAAGCCCTCAAAGTTCTCCTTTTCCCAAACAAAGCCGCTCGAAAAACAAGTCAGCTGCTGGATAACATATACCAGCGACATCGTTCATAGTGAACTTCAAAAAGGATTCGATAGATCTCCCATGTTCCAGGGAAGAATTAAAGGCCTCGGGCCACGATACTGTCCTTCTATTGAGGATAAAATCAATCGGTTTGCAGAGCGTGAACGGCACCAGATCTTTGTAGAACCGGAAGGATGGGATACTGTTGAGATCTATGTCAACGGATTCTCTACCTCATTGCCAGAAGATGTTCAATACAAAGCCCTGTCCAAGATAGCGGGATTTGAAAATGTCCGGATGTTTAGGCCAGGTTACGCAATTGAATATGACTTCTTTCCGCCAACCCAACTCAGACTCTCACTTGAAACCCAAAAAGTGGAGAACCTGTTCTTCGCGGGCCAAATCAATGGAACCACCGGGTACGAAGAAGCAGCCTGTCAAGGTTTGATGGCTGGAATTAACGCCCATCAAAAAGCCCACGAGAAAGACCCGTTGATCCTTAAAAGATCCGAAGCATATATCGGTGTACTCATTGATGACCTGATCAACAAGGGCACTATCGAACCCTACCGCATGTTCACTTCAAGAGCCGAGTACAGAATACTACTCAGACAGGATAATGCCGACTTAAGATTAACCGATATTGGATATAAAATAGGCCTGGCCACACCCGAAAGGATGGACAGGGTCGCGAACAAGAAATCGGAGATCAAGAGTCTATTGAAAGAACTAAGCAAAATAAAACTCGAGCCAGCAATAATAAACGATGAACTTGAAGGCTTCAATACGGCCATAATCAGAGAAAAAATTCCTGCTGTCAACTTGCTGAAACGCCCACAAATCGGAATTGACCATCTCCGAAAACTCGATTCCAGGATTGAGGCCGAACTTTCAAAATATGACACCGAGGTCCTCGAACAGGTAGAAATCCATATTAAATACGAGAGTTATATCGACAGGGAGCAGAAAATGGCGGAGAAAATTGGAACACTTGAGGATTATAAAATAAGATCTGATTTCGACTATGACCGCGTTAAAGCACTGTCGGCAGAAGCCAGGGAAAAACTTAAAAAGATAAAGCCCGACACAATCGGACAAGCATCCAGAATTAGCGGGGTTTCTCCCTCCGATGTTTCAGTGCTCACCATTTATCTGGGAAAGTAATGCATCTCGTCCAGCAATGTCCGATCTGCGACCACGGACAATTCATTAAAAAAATAGATTGCAAAGACTATACTGTTTCACATGAAACATTTGCAATCACAGAATGCCAACACTGCGGCCTGTTACTGACAAACCCACAGCCAGAGCGAAATCTTCTTGAAAAATATTATTTGTCAGACGACTACATCTCTCACACCAACAAACCAAAAACATTAATCGACTTAATCTATAAAATTAGTCGAGGTATAACCTTAAACTGGAAGTATAATCTTATACATAAGTATCAAAGGTATTCACCCATCAAAGTGCTTGATTTCGGCTCTGGAACTGGAAATTTTCTAAAAAAATGTTTTAAACGTGGCGACCAAGCCTTCGGCATTGAACCGTCCGAAAAAGCGCGAACCATCGCCAATCAGGAAACAGGTCTGACAATTTTTTCATCGCTTCAGGAATTAAAACAAAGGGTAAATGTCATCACGGCATGGCACGTGCTGGAACATGTTCCAGATCCTCTGGGGACTCTAAAAAATCTAAATGACAAACTTGAACAAACCGGCACAATGTTTATTGCCGTACCGAACCACAATAGTTATGACGCACTTCTCTATAAGGAACAATGGGCCGGTTATGATGTGCCCAGACACCTTTGGCATTTCTCAAAACAAGATATGAGCCGCCTGCTTGCCAAATCAGGATTCGACCTGATCGATATACTACCAATGAAACTCGACGCGTTTTATGTCAGCCTCCTCAGTGAAAAATATATCGACGGGAAAACAACCATTGCGGGCCTGTTCAAAGGATTCATTAACGGACTGCTCTCCAATCTGAAGGGAAGAAGAACTATAAACCATTCCAGCCTGATCTATATTGCAAAAAAGAAATGAACGCCTTTAAAAACATCTGCTGGCTAGCTTGCCTCATTTTCGTCTCCTCTTGCGCCCGCGTTAGTTCTCCAACCGGCGGTCCCAAAGATACTATACCCCCAATCCTCGTCAGGTCCTTTCCCGCAAATGAGCAAATCAATTTTGACGGCCAGACACTTGAATTGTTGTTCTCCGAAACCGTTATCCTCACCAACCCAAAGGAAGAAGTCATTGTGACTCCCTCTATCGGAAAGGACTATTCCATCGTATCCAAAAACAATAAGGTCACAATTTCGATTGAGCAGAAATTGAAGGACAGTACCACCTACACGGTCAATTTCCGGGAAGCCGTAAAAGATATCACTGAAAAAAATCCCGCAAGAAATCTCAAGCTCGCATTCAGTACCGGCAGTTATATTGATTCAATGCAAATAGCGGGATCCGTACTCCGACTCCTGGACGAAAAACCTATGAAAGATGTCACCATCGGTCTTCAACCCTACACCGACACCTTCACTATATTCAAACACCCGCCAACGTATTTCACAAAATCAGACGACAAGGGAAACTTTAAAATTGACAACCTTAAACCCGGCCTGTACATTTTATACAGCATCCACGACCAAAACAAAAACCTCATTGCCGATTCAAAAAACGAAGCCTACGCATTTAAAAAAGACTCAATTCTCCTCGACCATAACATTGATAACATCAAGCTCCGCCTGATCAAACTCGATGCAAGACCATTAAAATTTACCAGCGCAAGGCCTTACAACACCTACTTTAATATAAAGGCGTCCAAAAGTCTTCGTAACTTCAAAATCGAATCACCGGAAGGACTCCCGGTCGTCGCCACCCTCGGCACAGATCCGGCCAATGTCCAAGTCTACAACACTTTCCCCGATCGAGACAGCACCCAGCTTAGAATACTCATGTCCGACAGCGTTGAAAACCTCGTTGATACAACCGTCTATGCCAAATTCACCAAACGTGATGTGACGCCCGAAAAATTCGACTACACAATTGAAACGACGAGACTTCTACCGGACAAAGGCACACTAACACTGGAAATCGAATTCACTAAACCCCTCTCGAACATCAACTTTGACAGCATCGCCTTCAGGATAGATTCACTCAACATCCTGCGCTTCGCAGAGGATAACACCGTCTACTACCCAGAGAGGAAAATACTCAGCATCACAAAAACCCTCGATCCAAAACTTTACGATCTACCACCAAAAACAAATGGGGAGGAATCAGAAAAGCCAACCCCAATGCAGCCACCCAAGCCCGGCCCAAAAAATCTTCTAACCCTTGGCAGGGCAGCATTCCTCAGCATCGAATCCGACACATCAAGAGCGTCAAAGCAATCCATAAATCCATCTGCCACAGAAGACCTCGGTGTGATCTATGCTGAAACCAAATACTCCGCCCCACAAGTTATCATCCAACTGGTTGATAAAGACGGAACGATTATCGCAGAATCTATCCATCAGAAAACAGCGAAGTTCGAAGACCTCCAACCCGACACTTATCAATTGAGGATTATTTTGGACAAAAACGCCAACGGCAGATGGGACGCAGGCAACTATTTCAAAAAAGAAGAACCCGAAGAAATCATTTACTGGAAAGACGAAAAAGCCCTCAAAGACATCAAACTGAAAGCAAACTATGAAATCGGACCTTTGTTGATAACTAACTGAATAGAATGTTGAAGGAACCCAATAAACCATCCAGGAAGCATCGGGATCCCCAGCGAACCATCAATCCAAAAAAGTTTTGTGCACTACTTCCATTCTACCAACAACCATTCACAACGAGATTGCTCCACACGATACTTATCAACAGGCTAAACCTTTGTTAATAACCTCTTAAACAACTGATAATTAAAACTTTGATTCGTAAATTACATCAACAATAAATCAACACGACATGAAGGGCCAGACATATCAACATATCAACACTACTAATTACAATTACAATAATATTTATATAATAAGAGTAATAAGTACCTGTCTGTTCTTGATAACTTTTCTCTGTTCTTCAATCGTCGTTTATTCTCAAAATCATTCGGAGATTCAGCTTGCAAATGAATACCTTGTCAAAGGCGACAGGAAAAAGGCAATTGAGCTTTATCGCGATCTCTCAAAAAATGATTCGAACATTCCTTTGATTCACAACAACTATTTAAACGCGCTGCTGGATGCGGGTGCTTTCGAGGAAGCCCAGACCTACCTGAAAAAAATTCTCAGACGCGACCCGCAAAATATTCAGTACCGCCTGGATGTTGGATTGATATACGTGAGGGCAGGCGATCTGCCGAAAGCCGATAAACATTTCCGTGATATCATCGATGAAGTAAAAGCAAGCGTCCACCTGATCAAAATGGTTTCGGATTATTTGTCAGCTAAATCGCTCATTGAGTACGCGATCGTCGCGTTTAATGAATCGCGAAATTTTTTAGGAAATGAAAATTTATTTTGCCTCGACCTTGCAATGTTATACCGGATCCAGGGCCAGCAGGATAAAATGGTTCAGGAGTACCTGACTTATGTCACGCAGAACTCTGCAAATATCCAGTATGTAAAAAATGTAATGCAGGCGCTTCTGACAAAGCCCGACGAGCTCGAAAGCCTCGAGCGTCTGTTGTATGATAAGGTTCAGCAGAACCCGGACGTGGAGGTTTATTCCGATCTGCTGATCTGGGTAACGATGCAACAGAAAAATTTTTATGGCTCATTCGTTCAGGCACGGGCCTATGACAAGCGATACAAAAAAGAAGGCGAGAAATCGATGGAGGTAGCAAAAGTCGCGCTGGACAACGATGACTATGAGAACGCTACCCGCATCTATCGATACATAATTCGCGAATTTCCGAATAGCCCAAACAATCTTCTCGCGCGCCTTGGATTGATCAAAGCGCGGGAGGCCAAGATCAAAAAAAGCTTCCCGGTAAATACCGACTCAGTGAAAATTCTTGTACGGGATTATCAAAAATTCATCGAACAATTTCCTGATAACAACAACGGCCTCGAGGCACAACGGAGCGAAGCGTTGTTGTTCGCGAATTACCTGGACCAAAAAGACTCCGCAGTACAAATTCTGAATAAGCTGATTGCAAATCAAAGGGCCTCTTTGTTCCTAAAATCGAAAGCAAAGCTTGATCTTGGCGATATCTTTTTACTGAAAGGGGAGCCATGGGAATCAACCTTGCTTTACTCCCAGGTGGAAAAAACTCAAAAAGAGAACCCGGTGGGATACGAGGCAAAGTTGAAAAACGCGAAACTTTCATATTTCAAAGGCGACTTTAGATTGGCTCAGGAACATCTCGATATCCTCAAGGAGGCGACCACCAGAGAGATCGCAAACGATGCGATGGAGCTGAGCATGCGCATCAAGGAAAATATCGCCTTTGACTCTACCGGGGAAGCTCTGAAATATTATGCATCAGTAGAACTCTTGCTTTACCAGAACAAGATCGATCAGGCTGTAGACAAATTACAAAAATTAAAACAGGGAATTGGCGACACCGCAAATTTTTCAAACCAAACTATTCTAGATGACGTGTACTGGCTCGAATCAAAAATCCGGTTGCAGCGCGGCGAGTTTGAACAAGCACTTGCACTGTTACAAAAGATCATTACCGACTATGGCGAGGATGTCCTCGGGGATGATGCGCTTTTTATGGAAGCCGAGATTCACGACCGACAATTAAAAAACAAAACAAAGGCGATGGAATTATACCGGGAGTTCCTCAATAAATTTCCCGGGAGCGTTTATGCAGCAGAAGCCCGGAAGCGATTCCGCACAATGAGGGGTGACTTCAATGAAAACCAGCCTCCGATCAATTAGAAGGCTTTGCCGAGCTAATTGAGTTTGCTTAAGACTCTCAGACGATCCTTAAATTCAATACATGGCTCATGGTACGCATAAAGGCAGCAAACTCCCTAAGTCGTTCGTTAACCGTTGTCAAACCTGCAGATGTGAGGGTGTAATATTTTCTGATCCGCTTACCGACCTGGATTGTTTCAGTTTTCAGTAAACCCGCTGCTTCCATTTTATGAAGGGTTGGATACAACGCCCCCTCCGTCAGTAAAATGCTGCCCTCAGAAAGGTCCTTAACCCGTCGGCTGATTTCGTATCCGTACATTTTCCCGTGATCCGCGAGAAGCTTGAGAATAATAGTTTGGAGGCTGCCCTTCAAAAGTTCGGAAGAATGCATAAGCATAATAGTCTTATGTATCTGACATTGAAACTGAAGATTAGGTTCCTTTTGGTGCGAAAAAAGATTTAGACAATGACCGATAACCGGTCTCCAACACTAACTCGGCCCCCTTTAATTACTATTGCGGTTATTCCGCCAAGTAGCCGCCTGCTCCAAGGAGGGCTTCCTCCATTCTGGAACAAGGATGGCATTCGCCGGAATACCCGAAAATCGCCTCGCCGATTCTAAATCGATGGCCTTTAAGCGAAAGTAGATTGCGGCCCGCCAGTTCGATATTTCTTCTCACCATCGCTGCTGTCACTGGTTTTGTCAAAAAAGAGGAAATTGATTCCAAATGCTCGGCTTGAATAAAAGTCACCTGCCTTTTTCCGCCGAGACTTTTAAGTCTGTCGCCCTGAAGGCCGATTGATTCGATCGCCTGAACTGATTGCAATTTGACCACCGGATCTAACCGTCCCGGCCGAACCGTTATCCCGACGACATAGCCGTTGGTAAACCTGCTTTGGAGCTCTTTGATTATTACCATAGGTTGCCAACATTACAAATGGCGAATTTACTACCCCAGGTATTCTGCGGATCTCAAGACAAGCGGCCATTGGCATAATAATAGTCTTTCCGGAAAACGGCCAACGTGTTCTTTTATTCAACCAATCTTGTGAATAAAAAAATTCCTAAAATTAGTATGCATGCATAACAAAGTTTTTTACCTTCGTCCCATTCAGAAATCGTATGCGCAGGGAGGACACCGTTGATTATAATATCAAAGCTGCGTGGCACGCGATTGCCCGGATGTATAATCAACAGGCAATCAAGCATGACATCACGATGTCAATGGGTTTTGTCTTGCTGAATATAAATTCTGAGGGAGGAACTCCGGCGACAAAAATCGCTCCGCTGATGGGCCTCGAAGCCCGCAGCCTGACACGACTGTTAAAAACGATGGAGGAAAAGGGACTCATATATCGCGAAGCAGACCCAAGTGATAAAAGGCTGGTCAGAATCGTTTTAACAAAAGAGGGTAGGCGGAAAAAAGAGAAGTCACGGGAGACGGTGTTGAGATTCAACGAGGTGGTGCGTGAACAGGTCGCTGCCGGCAAACTCGTTGTATTTTTTGAGGTTCTTCAGCAAATTAATCGCATCATCGAAAACAATAACATTTACGAAAAAGTATCATCGTAGTATGTTGACCCCATAAACTAACAAAGTATGAATCGAACCATCCGCAAAGTTGCAGTATTGGGTTCAGGCGTCATGGGCTCCCGTATCGCCTGTCATTTTGCAAATATTGGAATTGAAGTTTTGCTACTCGACATTGCTCCAAAGGATCTTACCGACGAGGAAAAAAGCAAAGGCCTGAGTCTGGATAACCCAGTGGTAAAAAACAGGATAGTTCAAAGCTTTTTTGACGCTGCCGTCAAATCAAACCCGGCGCCGTTATTCAGTAAAAAATTTGCAAGCCGTGTCAGGCTGGGAAATTTTACGGACGATATGGCGAAGATCGGGGAGTTCGACTGGACGATAGAAGTCGTGGTGGAGAATCTTGATATTAAGAAGAAAATATACGACGAGGTTGAGAAGTACCGGAGGCCTGGAACATTGGTGACGTCAAATACCTCAGGGATTCCGATACATTTGATGGCGGAGGGGAGAAGTGAAGATTTTCAAAAACATTTTTGCGGTACTCACTTTTTTAATCCGCCCCGCTACCTCAGATTACTGGAAATTATTCCGACGCCAAAAACCGACCCTGAAGTCGTCAGATTCCTGATGGGGTACGGGGACCTTTACCTCGGAAAGACAACGGTGCTTTGTAAAGACACGCCCGCCTTTATCGCTAACCGCGTAGGTATTTTCGGGATCATGAAGGTTGTCGATTCAATGAGAAAACTGGACCTCAATATTGACGAGATCGACAAGCTTACCGGACCTGTTATTGGCAGGCCGAAGTCCGCAACGTTCCGCACATCCGATGTGGTGGGCCTCGACACGCTGGTGAAAGTCGCCAGTAATTTGTACGATGGACTGAAACATGATGAAGGCAGGGAGATCTTCAAACTTCCCGACGTTATAACTAAACTCGTGGAAAATAAATGGCTCGGCGACAAGACGGGTCAGGGGTTTTACAAAAAGACGAAGTCTCCAAAAGGTGAAACCGAAATTCTGACGCTCGACCTGAAATCGCTGGAATATAAACCCAAGGCAAAGTCGAAATTTGCCACGCTTGAGACCACTAAAACAATCGACAATCTAAAAGAAAGGTTCAGGGTGCTGCTTGCAGGAAAAGACAAGGCAGGTGAGTTTTACCGGGATTCCTTTTACGCATTATTCCAGTACGTGAGCAACCGGATTCCAGAAATTGCCGACGAGCTTTACAAAATTGATGACGCAGTTTGTGCAGGCTTTGGATGGGAAATTGGCCCATTCGAGACATGGGATGCCGTCGGTGTGGAAAAAGCTGTAAAGGAAATGGAGGCGATTGGATACAAGCCAAACCAATGGGTTTATGAAATGATCCAGGCTGGAAAGAACTCCTTCTACAAAGTTCAGGACGGCCAGCCGCGCTACTATGACATTTCTTCCAAATCCTACAAACAAATTCCCGGCAAAGAGGAGTTTGTGATCCTTGAAAATCTCAGCGGAAATGTCGTTTGGAAAAATGCGGAATCCATGGCTACCGATCTTGGCGACGGCGTGTTGAATTTTGCATGGCATAGTAAAAGCTATACGTTGGGCAGCGCTGTAATGGAAGGGTTAAACAAAGCCATTGATCTCGCGGAAAAAAATTACCGCGGACTTGTAGTCGGCCACCAGGGCCCTGATTTTTCGTTGGGCGCTAACCTCGGGCTGGTCTTCATGTATGCGATCGAACAGGATTATGACGAGATCGACTTTATGGTTCGCGCATTTCAAAATTCCGTCATGCGAATCCGACATTCTTCCATTCCTGTTGTTGTTTGTCCACAAGGCCGAACTTTGGGTGGTGGATGCGAAATGACTTTGCATGCCGACCTCGCACAGGCGACGGCGGAAACTTATGTCGGATTGGTTGAAGTCGGTGTTGGTTTGATTCCGGCCGGGGGTGGAACGAAGGAGTTCACCAAACGGGTAAGTGAAAGTATGGAGGAGGGCGACGTGGAATTGAATGCGCTTCAAAACGCATTTATGAACATCGCCACAGCAAAGGTTGCCCTTTCTGCGGAGGAGGCCCGGGAAATGAAGATACTAAGACCGATCGACCGCGTGTCTATGAACCGCGATCGTCAAATCGCAGATGCGAAACAAGCGGTTATCGAGCTCGCCGAAGCCGGATACACAATGCCGCTTCCTTCAAAAAATGTCAAAGTTCAGGGCCGCGCCGGGATGGCGTTGTTCATGGCCGGCATAAACGGAATGAAAATGGGCAATTACATCAGCGAGCACGACGCAAAGATCGCGCTGAAGATCGCGAACGTGATGTGTGGGGGAGATCTGACATCGGCCCAGGATGTAAGCGAGCAATACTTACTCGATCTCGAACGCGAAGCCTTTGTTTCGCTGTGCGGAGAGAAGAAGACGTTGGAGAGAATTCAATCAATTCTCACCGGGGGCAAACCGCTGAGAAACTAGATTCCAACTGCGCCACTTTTGGTTACCCTTTTTTGGAAAACAGAAACTAACGAATATGAATGCATTTATAGTCGCGGCTAAAAGAACGGCGAATACTCGCGCAAAAAAAGGTGGTTTTAGATTTATGAGACCGGACGATTTTGCAACGGTCTTAATTAAATCCCTGGTCAGGTCGGTGCCTGGACTTGAAAATAAAATGATCGACGATCTGATCGTCGGGAATGCTGTGCAGGAAGCTGAACAGGGAATGCAAATGGGAAGGATCATCGCTTTGATGGCGCTCGGCATTGATAACGCAGGAATGGTGATCAACCGGTACTGCGGATCCGGAATTGAAGCGATCCACATTGCGTCGGCGAAAATCCAGGCCGGAATGGCGGATTGTATCATCGCCGGAGGAACCGAGTCCATGTCCCTGGTTCCCGTCATGGGCTGGAAGACTGTATTGAATTATTCCATTGCTAAAGACAATCCCACCTATTATACAAGCATGGGACTTACGGCCGAGCAGATTGCCGCTCAATACAAGATTTCACGGGAAGATCAGGATAAGTTTTCCTATGAGTCGCACATGAAAGCGATCGCGGCACAAAAGGCCGGGAAATTCAAAGAAGAGATCGAACCGGTGTCTGTAAAGGAAGTGTATGTCGATGAATCAGGGAAGAAAAAAACACGGGAGTTTGTTGTTGAAACCGACGAAAGCCCACGGCCTGAGACGAACCTCGATGCGCTCGCGAAACTGAAACCGGTATTTGCACAAGGCGGATCCGTCACCGCCGGAAATTCGTCTCCCACCACCGACGGCGCAGCGTTTGCCGTTGTGATGTCTGAACGGCTCGTGCAGCAATTGAACCTGAAGCCCATAGCGAGGATGATGAGTTATGCAGTCGCGGGAGTTGATCCACGCATCATGGGCATCGGCCCGGTAAAAGCAGTGCCGAAAGCGTTGGAGAAGGCCGGCCTCAAACTCAATGATATTGACCTTATCGAATTAAACGAAGCCTTCGCGGCACAGTCCCTTGCCGTCGCACGCGACCTCAGCATTGATCCTGCGAAACTTAATGTGAACGGCGGCGCCATCGCCATGGGTCACCCGTTGGGCAGCTCAGGCGCGAGACTTTCTTTGACATTATTCAACGAACTCAGGCGGCGAAACAAAAAGTACGGACTGGTTACAGCTTGCGTTGGCGGAGGTCAGGGCGTGGCTGGCGTGTATGAGCTTTTAAACTGAAAAGGACTTACTGAAAATTTAATATCAAATTATCAATTATATGGCAGCTGCAGTTGATTCAAAACAGGCAATAAAGGGAGGGGAATTCCTTATTCGCGAAACGCATGCACACGAGATCTTCATTCCGGAAGAATGGAATGAGGAGCAGAAAATGATCGCTCAGACTTGTAAAGACTTTCTCGAACAGGAAGTGTATCCGAAGCTCGACGAAATTGATTCAATGAAAGATCCCAGGATCATGCCATCGATCCTCGACAAGGCGGGCGAGCTGGGATTGCTTGGAACCTCAGTGCCTCAGGAACTCGGCGGTTTTGGAATGGACTTCAACACCACAATGCTTGTTTCCGAAGTTATCGGTGCCGGACATTCGGTGGCCGTTGCGTTATCAGCGCATACCGGCATCGGAACACTGCCGATACTTTATTACGGCAATGACCAGCAAAAACAAAAATATATTCCCAAGCTGGCAAGTGGTGAGTGGAAAGCTGCTTATTGCCTCACGGAGCCCGATTCAGGCTCAGATGCAAACTCGGGCAAAACCAAGGCTACTCTCGGCCCGGACGGAAAACATTATTTGATCAACGGACAAAAGATGTGGATCACAAACGGCGGATTCGCAGATATATTCGTAGTTTTTGCCAAGATCGACAATGATAAAAATTTAAGTGCGTTTATCGTGGAGAAATCCTTCGGCGGTATCACCATGAACGAGGAGGAGCGCAAGATGGGCATCAAAGGATCGTCGACGCGCCAGATCTTTTTCAATGACTGCAAAGTTCCGCTGGAGAACCTGTTGAGTGAGCGGGAGAACGGATTCAAGATCGCAGTGAATATTCTCAACGTAGGCAGAATCAAACTCGGCGCGGCAGCAATCGGCGGATCGAAGAAGACAATTTCAGTGGCTGTGAACTATGCCAAGGAGCGAAAACAATTCGGAACCGCGCTTGCAAATTTCGGCGCGATCAAACACAAGATCGCAGAAATGGCGACACGCGTGTTTGCGTCCGAATCGGCGTGTTACCGTGCGGGACAAAATATCGATGATGCTTACAACGCCTTCGTTGCATCGGGCGTGGAATCATCGAAGGCCAGGTTGAAAGCGCTGGAAGAATTCGCAATTGAATGTGCAATACTGAAAGTTCACGGCTCGGAAGTTCTGGACTTTGTGGTCGACGAAGGTGTACAGATCTACGGAGGCATGGGCTTCTCGGCCGAAGGTCCCATGGACCGCGCATACCGCGACGCGCGGATAAACCGCATCTTTGAAGGTACGAACGAGATCAATCGGATGTTGACGATCGACATGTTGTTGAAAAGAGCAATGAAGGGTCACCTCGACCTCATGACGCCGGCGATGACTGTACAAAAGGAGCTTATGGCGGTACCGGATTTTAGCGCTGGCAGCGAGGAAGGGCCTTTTGCCAGGGAGAAGCAGGCAGTGAGAAATTTGAAAAAAGCGGGTCTGATGGTTGCGGGCGCGGCGGTACAGAAATTCATGATGAAGCTATCCGATGAACAGGAAGTTCTCATGAACCTGGCCGACATGCTCACCGAGTGCTACGTCGCAGAGTCAACATTGTTACGTGTTGAAAAACTTATCGGACAGAGAGGCGAGGCGAATTGCCAGATCGAAAAGGAAATGGCGATTATTTATCTGCACGGTGCGATTGAAAGTGCAGCCTCCGCGGGAAGACAGGCGATCACTTCATTTGCAGATGGCGATGAACTTCGGTTGATGTTGCTCGGATTAAAACGGTTTACGAAAATCGATCCATACAACCTCAAGGACGCGCGAAGAAAAGTGGCGAATTACGTAATAGAAAAAGGGGAATATCCCTTCTGAATAACTGAACACTTTGCTGTACAGATCTGAACAAAGCCCTTGCATCTGCAGGGGCTTTTTCGTTGAAATCAGCGCCAGATCCCGTTTTTATTTTTTTGGAATGGCATTTGAATCGGATCCGGCAAAGAAACGACAATGGCAACAAAATCACTGGGTACCGTATTGATCGTCCTGGTCTGTATCCTTATTTTTCCCATCGCTGCCGTAATCATAGCCGGTGTTTTCGGTATTGTCATCGGGGTTCTCGGCGCCGCATTTGGTGCCGTGGCAGGATTGATCGGTGGATTTTTTGGCGCGGTCTTCGGCTTCGTCGGATGGATCTTTGACGGGTTATTTGATTGGGATTGGCATTTCGGTTTTTTCAACTTTAATGCGTTTTCCGTTGCGATTCTGGTGATCCTGGTTTTGATTCTTTCGCGAAAGAACACAAGAAAATAATCCTTACGAAACAGGGTGCTTGTTGTACAGAACCGGATTTAGAAAATACTTGCTGTAAACGGGGTATTTTCTTCCCGCTTGCAACTGGGGTTTTTTCCCTGGCGCAAAAACCACCCTGTAAAATTGTTCGTAACCCTTTACCGCTTTAATGTCCTTTCTGACTATGTACCAAACCTTATCATACGGGTTGAGCACCCTTACCTGGATATGAAAAAGCCCCGCTGTGCTTTTAATTCTAACAAATTTGCCGGGTTGCTTGTTGTAAAGCTTGCCGTTAACATACACGGACATGTTGGATGATTTTTCGGTCTGAATCGCGATACCAGAGTTGTATCCAAACGTTTCGTTGACACTCAGGAGCATTAACACCAGGCCAGCTACTAATAATTTCTTCATGTTGATGTTATTGTACCCAGTACAACACAAGGCGCATGCCAGTTTATTGATCCGCGGCGCAACCACTGAAAGGGCTTTATTCCACTTATGTAAGAACCACGACATTCCGTGGAATAAAGAAATCTGATTTTTGAGGTTTTCTCGTAAATTCAGAAACGTATATGAAAGCAGCAGTATTACTGATATTCCTTGTTGTTCCATCATGTTTGCTGGGACAGGGCGAGGTTGTCCGCAGGAAACACTACAATATCAAAAACGACATTGGCGTTGATGGATATGATCCTGTAACCTATTTCGAGGGAGGGCCAAAGGAGGGGAGAGAGACAATAAAGTTTTCGTACAAAGGCGTAACGTATTTTTTTAGCTCACCGAATACCTTGAATAAATTCAAATCGGATCCTGACCGGTACGAGCCCGCCTATGGCGGATGGTGCGCCTACGCGATGGGTGAAAAAGGTGAAAAAGTAAAGGTTGACCCCGAAACCTTTAAGATCGTTGAAGGGAGGCTGTACCTTTTTTATAATTTCTGGGGGAATAACACACTTGAAGACTGGAATGAAAACGAAAAAAAACTTAAAGAAGCGGCCGATCGGAATTGGCTGGCGACGATCAAATAACCCCCAATAAACCTTCTGATTCGATAGCCCATTACAATTCTATTTCTTTTAATTTAAATTATCTTTGTCAGATACGCGTACAGCATGAATTTAAAACAACCGTGTCTTCATATCCTTGCCCAGTTGGGCGACCTCGTTATCAACATCCATGACAGTGATTTCTCAAAACCATCCGATACCTTAAGCAATAGCACCCTGGGCCAGCATCTTCGCCATACGCTGGAGTTTTTTCTTTGCATGGAGGAAGGTTCCCGGACTGGCGTGATCAATTACGACAAGCGGGGACATGATAAGTTAATTGAGTCAGATAAGGCCATTGCACTGGCGACAATAGGCCGCATCCGCACTTTTATCGAGAATCTCGATCATGGGGCGCCCCTGAAGCTGGAAGTTGGCTACGACCTGCACAAGGATACGTTTGTCGCAGTCGAAACAAATGTCACACGTGAGCTTGTATATAACATCGAACACGCGGTTCATCACATGGCGATCATGAAGATCGGCTTGAAAGAAATAGCCCCATATATCAGCCTTCCTTTTGATTTTGGCGTGGCTGCATCAACGGTTCGCTATAAGCAAAACGAACACGCTTCCCACAGGAATTGATGCGGGTTTGGAAAAAGATTGCGCGAAGCAATTTTGTGATTAAGTTGAAAGCCTGGGAATACTGGCCCTTTGGGATTTTACAACTGCCGGTGATTATTTATTGGTTATGGCTATCGCTGAAAGCCAGATCACCGTTCTTTTTCAGTGCGTCAAATCCGGGAATTGATATGGGAGGCATGTTTGGTGAATCCAAGTATGAGGTTCTGAAAAAAGTCCCTCAGCAATATGTGCCCACGACTGTGCTGGCAGAAATTCCGATCACTACAGAGAAGGTTCAAAAGATACTGCAGGCGAACAGGATCCAATTGCCGGTAATATTCAAGCCGGATCTCGGTGAACGGGGCTTTATGGTTAAAAAGATCAGGGATGCCGACGACATTTCCGACTATCTCCAAGAAATCAAGGTTTCATTCATCATTCAGGAGCTCGTCGATCTGCCGTTTGAATTCGGTATTTTCTACACTCGTTTTCCTGACGAAGACCGTGGTCGCGTAACTTCGGTGGTGATGAAAGAAATGTTGACTGTTACAGGGGACGGCACCTCGACGTTAAAGGACCTCATTCTGGCAAAGGACCGTGCGAAATTGCAATGGCGAAACCTCAAGATTGCGTTCCGCGATCGTCTTATGGAAATCCTGCCTCAGGGAAAACAGCTGGAGCTCGTTTCAATCGGCAATCATGCGCTTGGTACAAAGTTCCTCGATGGTTCCCACCTGATCAACGATAAGCTCTCGTCAGTTTTCGATCAGATCAGCAAACAAATCGACGGCTTTTATTTTGGCAGATACGACCTTCGCTGCCAGTCTATTGAAGATTTATATCAGGGCAATATCCGGATTCTTGAGCTCAATGGCTGCGGTGCCGAACCGGCGCATATTTATGAACCGGGTTACGACATACGAAAGGCTTTACAGGTGCTGTTCACCCACTGGAAAAACATTTATGTTATCGCACAACAGAACAGGCGTCGGGGTGTGAAGTATGTTTCATTGGATCATGCGTACCGTTTTTACAAAAAATTTAAAGACGCCACCACGCCATGAATGACCTTCTGTTGACTTTCCTGGTCGGGTTTGCTATTTCCTTTCTTGGCTCGATACCGCCAGGGACGTTGAATGTTACAATTGTTCAGCTTGGGTTGGAACACCGGATGAATATTGCCTGGCGATTTGCATTTGCCGCGGCGCTTGTCGAATATCCTTATGCGTGGATTGCGGTGAGATTTGCTGACATAATCACGTCATCGCCGGCGACAACAGAAAACCTTCAGTTGATCTCTGCGATTGTTTTGCTGGTCCTCGGATTTTTTAATCTAAGGGCCGCGGGCAAGGTAACGCGTTTATATTCCAAGTTTCATGCGAGCGGATTCAGAAGAGGTGTTTTATTAAGCATCCTGAATCCAATGGCGTTACCATTCTGGATCGGCGTTACTGCGTATCTGAAAAGCGTCAGGCTTGTCCGGCTCGAGCTTGCGTCGGAAGTTCACGTGTACCTTTTTGGTGTTGCGCTCGGTGGTTTGTGTTTGCTGATGCTGCTCGCCTACCTGGCCCGAAAGATGGTGAGACATTTCGAGCAAAACACGCTGCTGAAAAAAATTCCGGGACTCACACTGATCGTGCTGGGGCTCTATGGTCTTTATCACTACTTTTTATAACACCAGAGATGCCGAAGAGATTCTTGTTCCTTCACCGGATACGGTAAGCGTTGCCAAGCCGCCGTGGATCCACGCGAGGTTTGGCTGCTCGTGACCGGTGGGAAATTTGAAAGCAACCGGGTAATCGTATCCGCGTACAGCGTTCAGAATGATTTCGTCAACGGTATCGCCAAATGGCAACTCCGGGTCCTTGATGTCTGTCATATGACCAACGATCAGGGCTGCAAGGTTTTCAAGTTTTCCCGCGCGTCGAAGCTGTGTCATCATCCGGTCAAGGCGGTACCTGTATTCATCAATTTCCTCGATGATCAGGATGCAGTTTTTCGTTTCGATTTCTGACGATGTACCGAGCGAATCAACGAGCAATGAAAGATTTCCGCCTATTACGGTTCCCTGTGCGTCACCAAACCGGTTTTTCTCATAGGGACCTGACCTCAAAGTAAATTGTCCGTGAAATAAAACCCGGCGCAGACTTTCGATGCTTTCAGCCGCCTGGGCTTTTGGAAAAAGGATTGGCATGATCGCGTGAATGCTCATGATATTCTCCTTCAATAATTTCAGGTGAAGCGCGGTGATGTCGCTAAAACCAATGATCCATTTTGGATATTCGCTGAGCGGCGAAAGATCGAGCTGGTCAAGAATTCGTGTGCTTCCATAACCACCCCTTGCGGAGATAATGGCCTTGATTTCATTATCATTGATGGCCGACTGCAGATCGTTTAACCTCTCCTGATCAGTTCCCGCGAGATACGTGTGCGCGCTGCTGTGAAGGTTTCGCGACACCCTGACCTCGAGGCCCCAGTCTTTGAGGACCTTAATCGCGGGCTCGACGTCGGCGGGTTGAACCTTTCGGGACGGGGCTACGATCATAAGCCTATCGCCTGGCAAAAGAACGGAAGGTTTGATCATGCGAATAATTTACAGAATAAAAAAGCCCCGTTTTGGCGGGGCTGGTATTTTTCAAAATGTTTTTATTGTTTGGGTGGATTTTGCTGCGGCGTGTTGTTGGCCGCGGGCTTTGGTGTGATCCCCATTTTTTTCAGCACGAGGTCAGAGACGTCGATCTTCTCGTCACCATACAGCACAACATCCAAACCACCGATCCTTGCGCTAAGGATCATTTCGTAACCATTCTCGACGGCCACATCTTTCAATGCATTGCCGATCTTTTCATAGAGCGGCTTCATCAGCGTGGCCTCTTTGTTTTGAATTGAAGCCTGAGCATCCTGCTGAAGAGCTTCCAGATTTTGCTGAAGCTGTGTAAGCTCACGCTCGGTGTTTACACGAACCGCATCGATCATGGTGTTTACATTGTCCTGATAATCTTTCAGTTTTTTCTGGAACTCCTGTGCCTTTGCGTCGATCTGGTTTTTGAGTTGTGTCTGCGTGGACTTCAATTCGGTTTCAACCTCCTTGGTTTGGGGCATTTGGCTCAGAATATAAACCGGATCAGCATAACCAATTTTCTGGGGTGTTTGTGCATGAGCGGAAATGATTCCCAAAGCAAGCACGGTAAGTAGGGCAATTTTTCTCATTGACTTAGTTCAAATTTTAATTTTTAATTTTATCGTTAGGGTCGCCAAGCCCGAGTTCGTCAAGGACAAAATCGGTATAATCATAGCGGGGATCGGTATAGATCATGACGAGTTCACCTGCCTTATCAAAAACAATTGCCAGGTTGTTTTGTTTTGCGACTTTATCGACAGCATCCCACACTTTATCCTGGATCGGCTTGATCAGTTCCTGTTTTTTCAAAAAGAAAAGGCCTCCGAATCCGAAGACTTTTTTCTGATATTCTTTTAAATCAGCTTCTTTTTTCTGGATTGCCACCTGACGTTCTTTTTTCATCTCGTCAGTCAGCAAAACCTGTTCGGCCTGAAGATCGCTGTACATTGACTCGATCTTTTTGTCCATCTCCTGGATTTCTTTCTCCCAGGCCTCGGAAAGCTGGTTGATTTCCTCCTGTGCTTTGCCGTATTCCGGCATCTTGTTCAGGATAAAATCCGTGTCGATATAACCGAACCGTTGAGCGGTGACAAAATTCAGGCCGAAAATGAGAAAAAAAACTGTAATTAGATAAACCCTCATATTACCTGATTTGCTGCCCGATTGTAAAGTGGAATTGAGAACCGCTGCGGTCCGTCGCCAGAGGTAAGGTGTCAAATCCATATGCCCAGTTAAGACCAATCAAACCGAAAGCAGGCATAAATATCCTGGCGCCAAAACCAGCGGCTTTATAAAGTTTGAAGGGGTTGAAGTCTTCGTAATTGTCCCAATTGTTACCAGCTTCAGTGTATATCAACCCATAAATCGTCGCCGCATTTCCAGTTGTGACTGGATAACGCAGCTCCAATCCAAGCTTGTTATAAACAATACCGCCTTTAATCGATGATGAGCCGCCATAGGGAGGCGTTATTTTGTTGTCCTCATATCCGCGCAGGCCGATGATTTCCTGGCCAAGCAGATATGACCCGATGCCGCCGGCCAGCCCCGAGCCACCAAGATAAAATCTCTCGAATGGTCCAATTCCTGCTGCCGTTGTATAAGACCCGATAAATCCGAAGTGGGCTTTTGCCTCGAGGACGAGTTTTTTCTTGTTATCGAGCGGCATGTAGTATTTCGCGTCGAACATCCATTTATGATATTCAAACCATTTATACCTTTCGGCAGCTGTTGCTGATTCGTAATCCAGATTCCTCCATGTGGAGTAAGGGGGAGTAAGCGTTAAGCTCAAAGAGATTTCCGAGCCCTGGGTTGGATACATGATGGCATCCGTGCTTCGGCGGGCAAGCGTTGTGTTAAATGTGAAGCTGTTCGCCGCTCCGTCGGTAAAACCCAGTCCGCCGTTGTAATTTTCAAGAACGTACTGCTGGTATGCCAGGGCGTTCGTCAGGGTGAAATAATTATCCGGCCACTCGAGCCGGCGACCCAAACCGACCGTGATGCTGTTTACCTGCAGCTTTGGCTCATTTGTGGTTACTCCCGGAAGTTGCTGATCGGTCCGGAAGAAATAACTTCTTTGAACGGAGCTGCTCAGCGCAACAGTAAGGGAATGTGGCTTGCGACCACCCAGCCATGGTTCGGTGAACGAAAAACTGTAGTTCTGATACGCTCTTCCATTCGCCTGCACGCGAACCGACAACCGTTGTCCATCTCCGACAGGTAGTGGTTTCCAGTTTCTCAGGTGCGGTACATTCCTGATTGAAAAGTTGTTAAAGGTGAGGCCGAGAGTTCCGACAAAACCATAGTAACCGCCCCATCCGCCTGACAGTTCAACCTGATCATTTGATTGTTCCTCTACCTGCCAATCGATATCCACTGTTCCATTCGCCGGGTTAGGAGAGAGATTTGGGTTAACATTATTCGCTGCAAAATATCCGAGTTGTCCAAGACTTTGCTGTGTCCGGATAATGTCTGACCGGCGGAATTTTTGGCCAGGAATCGTGCTTAATTCCCTGCGTATAACGTGGTCGCTGGTGCGTTCATTTCCACTGATCGTTACTTCATTAATTATTGCCTGCTCCCCTTCGTGAATTCGCATTTCAACGTCGATTGAATCACCGATGATTGCGACCTCAACGTCTTTGACGGTAAAGAAAAGGTAACCGTCGTCCATATAAAGACCAGTGATATCCGGACCTTTTGGATTGAAGGTTATCTTTTTACTGATTTGATCCTTGTTGTACACATCGCCTTTCTGAATGCCGAGCACCGCGTCGAGCTGCTTGTTCGTATAGATGTAATTACCTTTCCAGATGATATTTCTGAAGTAGTATTTGGGTCCTTCGTAAACGACAAAATCGATGTTGATGGATTTGTCATTGAAGTTATAGATCGTGTCGGTGACGATCTCCGCATCCCGATATCCTTTGGAGTTATAAAAGTCCAGGAGTCTTTTCTTGTCCTCATCGTAGTCGGCCTGTATAAGTTTCGAGCTCGCAAAAATATTCAGCTTGACGTTCCTGTTCAGGAACTCCTTGGCTTCTTTCCATCCGGCTTTATAAGCTCCGCCGGAGTAGATCGAAGGAGAAAAGATCTCACGCAGGATCGTCCGGTGAAGAATGAATCTGGCGTGTTCTTTCGTTTTTTTCAACTTGCGTTTCAGCGTGGCATCATCGAGATGGTCGTTTCCGCTAAAGTCAATGCTGTTGATCTTGATCTTCGACTTTGTATGGACGTCGATGCGCAGCTTGATGCCATCATCGTGGACTGTATCGCTTTCCTGGAAAACTTTTACGTGTGCATTTAAAAATCCTTTTTTAACAAAGAACTTTTTAACAGCGCTCTCGGCATTCCTTATCATCGCATCAGTTACAATGCGTCCGCGAATGAGGTCGAGCTCCTCCTTCAATGCGGTTTCCTGGGATTTATTGATGCCTGTAAAATAAAAGGCCGTTAATCGCGCGCGTTCAGCGAGGACGATCTTTAGATAAACGTCGCTGCCTTCTATTCGCTCCACCTCAATGGTCACGTCTCCAACAAGACCGTATTTCCAGATCTTGCGGATGGCACCCGTAATCGCATCTCCCGGTATCTTGATCTTGTCTCCTATTTTCAAACCAGAGATCGAGATCATAGCATTCTTGTCGAGGATATTTAATCCCGTGACCTCAATCCCGGCAATCGTATACTCTTTTGGATTGGCGTAATTCAGCTGGCTTTGAGTAGCCGGAGTCGTTCCCCGGCCGCGTCTGAACTGCGCCCATGAATTTATAGTCAGGCAAAGTAAGAGGGCAATGATTAGAAGTCTTTTCATTAACTAACCGGATTCAATTGTTCACTCGTTTTCCCAAACCTTCGTTCCCTTTGTTGATATGACCAGATTGCTTCATACAGGTTTTCTTTCCGAAAATCCGGCCAAAGCGTGGGTGTGATAAACAGTTCCGTGTACGCGATTTGCCACAACAAGAAATTACTCACCCTTAATTCGCCACTAGTCCGGATCAACAGCTCTGGATCAGGGATGCCGGAAGTGTGCAAATAGTTTTCAAAAATGCGTTCATCGATCGCGGCGGGATCTACATTTCCGCTCTTCACATCGGCGGCAAGGCTTTTCACTGCTTCCAGAATTTCCCAACGGCCGCTATAGCTCAATGCCAGGATCAACAACAAACCATTGTTATCTTTAGTCTGATCAACCGCCCACTCGAGGTTTCGCTGGCAATCCTTCGGCAGGTGCGACGTATCGCCAATGGTCTTCAATTTTACCTGGTTTTCTGTCAGGGTTCCAATCTCTTGTTTCAGGGTGTTTACAAGGAGTTCCATTAACCCTTCGACTTCATCTTTTGGCCGGTTCCAGTTTTCGGTAGAAAAAGCATAAAGCGTCAGGTACTTAATGCCCAATTCCGCGCATCCTTCCGTTACATCGCGGACCGATTGAACGGCATTCCGATGACCGAAAATCCGCATAGCCCCCTTCTTTTTAGCCCACCTGCCGTTGCCATCCATAATAACGGCGATATGCTGGGGTAAATTATTGAAGTCAATATGTTCCTTGAAAGATGCCACAGGGGTGCAAAATTAGCCAAAAAAGTTAAAGGTGTATTTTTAATTTAAAGATGTTTGGTTTCCCTTAATTATAGGGATTTGTCGGGCATGGAATCACATAAAAAGTGCGTGTTACAGTCAATCCTAAAAAGTAATAGCTATCGCTATCGTGGGGGTTGCCGTATTGGTAATTTTTGAAGCGCCGATCACCGATCGAGATGTTGTCCAGGTAATCAAAAAAAGTTTTCCGGGCGCCGAATTCTGCCGCCAGATACCATTTCGGGTTAACGATGTATTTTAGGCCCACGCCCAGGGGAATCGCTCCCTGAATGTTGCTGTATTGTTCCGGTTTGCTTTCGGCGCCTGAGATACCAAAAAGCGCCAAACCTGCGAACATATAAGGCGTAAATCGGAGTAATCGTTTTTCTTCCCGCCAGTTCATAAAGTGATACTCCATCACGGCGGACGTTTCAAAGACAAACACATTAAACGAGGCATTTCGTTGTGCGGCAAAAACGTCAACCGGCCTTGAGTCACTGGCGCCAATTTTCCCTCCCGTAACTGCTGTCCTGAAACTGACGACTTTGCTGATGTTTGAGCGATAAAAAACCGTGGCGGCCGGCTTCGAATTCAGAAAATTGTAACTCCTTGCCAGGTCGCCGGTGTAATTAAAAGTACCCAGACCAAAACCGATTTCCGAACGCTGGGCTAATGCAGATCCCGAAGCGGAACAAGTAAAAATCAGCAGCAGGAAAAAATACTTTTTGCTTTCCATTATCTGAACTTAGCCCGGTGGAATGTTTTACCAATAATGTAAGTGAGGCGGAAAGTGGTCACCATGAATATATCGCGGTCATCCTTGTTACCGCGGAGGTTATCGGGATGTTCGGCGCCATATCCCGGGAGCAGATTGTAAGTTTTCCCATCGACTGCTGATTGCTGCGGTTGCAGGAATGGAATATTTTCGGCGATCTCGCTGCTGCGATATGACAATGCTTTAGCCAGTTCATTGTCTCCGAAAACGCCAAGATCCACATAGTTCTGGCTCACATCATCGATGTAATCGGTGAACAAATATCGAAATCCTAATTCGGCGGAAAAGTCCATCACTTCATTCACCCTAAAACGAATGCCAGCCCCCATTGGTATGGCAGGCTGTATCAATTTATAAGGCTTGATTCCATAGTTGATATCGGACTCTCGCAAGGTTGCATGTTGGCCTTCCGTACCCAGGGGTTGAAGGTCCACCCATGTTCCTACATTGGAAAACGGAGTTGTGTTGTCGACTTGTGTTGCCGGTACCTGGGCTTGGGGATTGTGATGGAAAACACTGATTCCCGCAAAGAGGTAGGGGGTCCATTTTACGCGGCTAATGTAGGTGGACTCATTTTTCCAAAGATCAAGAGATGCCACCACGGACAGTTCCTTTATCCTGTTGCGGAACGACAAATTCCGGTTGGACCGAAACAGTCCATTGGTTGAGTCAGTCCTGTCTGCGGATTCGGCATCGGCACCCCGAAGGGTTCCATAGGCAAAACTGCCGGTGAGTGTATAACGGGGTCCGAATCTATGAGAAAATGACAGGCCAAAAGCGGGCCTTGTAAAGCTTATATCGGTGCTAATCCGGTTGGGAGTGGGTGCGAGGTCGCCATAATAGTTAAGGGCATTTAAGGAGAATCCGATGGCATTATACACCTTGTCGGCGCCAAAATGGCTTTTCTTGCCGCGATAACTTCCAATCCTGCGGTTATTCTTTTTTATCGCCTTACGGTTCAACTGTGAGTAGCCATCAACGGCAACCGACATCAGCAGGGCAAATGTTAAGAAACACAACCACTTTCTAATCCCGCTCATGCTGTAAGTATATAAAAATGGGTTAACGACAAAAGTACTAAAAAATCAGTTACGGATGTCGAGTCCCCAATTCAACTTTTGCCGCAATGTCTTGAAATAATGTTGGCCCTCTAACTGTATGAGGTTAACTCTAAAATCGCCTTTCTTTACTTTCAATTTTACGGTGTGGTCAACCGTTGAAATTCGCGAGTCCAGAGAGATTAAAAATTTTCTACTTCGACCTTCAACCTCAAACGATATTTCCGCGCTGTCTGAAACAATGATGGGGCGGACCGTGAGGTTGTGCGGGCTTACGGGTGTGAGCGCAAAATTTCCAGATCGGGGGAAGATCAATGGCCCGCCACAGCTTAGGGAGTAGCCTGTTGATCCGGTCGGAGTGGCAACAATCAGTCCATCGGCCCAATACGAGTTTAGAAATTCGCCGTCGATAAACGTGTGGATTGTGATCATCGAAGAGGTGTCTTTCTTAACAACCGTGAAATCATTCAGGGCGAAATTCATGTCGCCGAAAATATTCTGATCCGTTTCGAGCTTTAGCGTTGCCCTTTTATCGAGAGAGAACGCACCGCTCAAGAGTTTATCCAGGGCAGCGTCAACATCGTCCTTACCAATTGTAGCGAGAAACCCCAAACGACCGGTATTGATACCCAGGATCGGAATTTCCGCATGCGAGACATGTGTGACGGACTCGAGCAGTGTTCCATCTCCTCCGATGCTGATCAATGAATGGAAGCCAGAAAGGTTATCGCCAGGGGTATACGTGTTACGCGTGATATTTTTGAACGCATTGCTGTGTTTCAGGAGCGAATCGAATTTTGAGGAGACATAAATATCGCATTCACTTTTCGAAAGCATTTCAAGGATCTTCAGAATCACGGGAACGGATTCTCTTTTAAACTCTTTTCCGTGAACACAAATTTTCATGCGTTTATTGTGTTGGGCAATAACGATAAAGATACAAACGGTTCCCTAATGGTAAAATGGATTTAAATGTCGAGGTAACGCAGCAGCATGTCAATTCGCTCGCGTTCATTTTCGACTGGCTTGGTTTCCTGGTAACGACCGATGACTTTGTAGTTAAAGCGCTCTAGGGTTGCAACGATTCGTGACATATCGACCTGATTGATCTTGAGGGTCAGCCTGATTTTTCCAGGGTCAAGTGGATCCTCCTTGATGATGCTGCTCAATATTTTTGCATGGTTTTCCTCGATCAGCCGGCTGATCTCGGCGAGGGAATAGTCGACATATTTCATCGACAGTACCAGAATGGCGCCCGGCATCTGAACTGCCGCCGTTTGGGCAAAAGAGGTCAGTGTGTCCTGAACCGTTATAACCCCATAGTATTGCTGATCGTCATTCAGGACTGCAACCATCTGCAGCTTGTTGTCGGTTGCAACTTTCAATATGTCGTAAAAATGAGTGTCCAGGTGAACATAGCAACTTTGCCCGACGAGGTTGAAGTCACCCACGTGTTTTTCGATGTCGTTTGTTTCAAGAATTATTTCTTCCGAGATAAAACCAATCAAGCGGGTGTTGTCAACAACGGGCAGGTAAGTGCACCGGAATTCCTCCATCCAGACAATGGCTTTATGAGCGTCATCCGTTCCCTTCAACGGCGGGATCATGTGATTGATTAAGTCTTCTGCGATCATAAGCCAGTTTTAGTCATTCCTTATCAAAACGGATAATTCTTATACCTTGTACAATTATACTACCAAAAAATCTTCAACCAGTTCATTAAAGCGTTCCGGATGCTCCATCATAGGGGCGTGACAGCACTTATCAATGAACTTCAGTTGTGAATTCGGAATCAGCCTGTTGAATTCGTGCGCTACGATGGGCGGAGTTATGGTATCATTCAATCCCCAAACCAGCAAGGTAGGTGCCTGGATATTAGGAATTTCTTCCGCCATATTGTGCCGCTGGGCAGATTTGGCAATGGCGACAATGCGCATACACTTGGGGATACTTTTTGTGGTCTCAAACACCTCATCCACAAGCTCCTTCGTGGCGACGTTAGGATCATAAAACGTATAGGCGACCCGTTCCCGAATGTAGTCATAGTTTCCTCTTTTGGGATAGGATCCTCCCATCGAATCTTCAAACAACCCGGAGCTACCGGTCAGTATCAATTTCTTCACTTTATCCCGGTTCTTAAGGGTGTAGAGCAACGCAATGTGACCGCCCAGGCTGTTGCCCATGATGATCATATTTTCAAGCTTCTTCACTGCAACGAACTCTTCGACAAATTTTCTCAATCCTTCGAGGCCGGCCTCCTTGATCGGCATTTCATAAATCGGCAACATGGGAATGACGACTCTGAAGTTTTTCGAAAAACGATTGACAACACCTTCCCAATTGCTCAGCGCGCCAAACAGTCCATGCAACAGGAGTAATACCTGGCCTTTCCCTTCATCTACGAATTTGAAACCGCTCTCTTCTTTAATGCTGATGTTCATATGGAAAATTAACAATGATAAGTAAGGAAATTTTTGTGACAATAATGATGTTAACCCGGTCTAAATCTTACCCGAAAATGTCTTTAAATACCGGCACAAGTTCACCGACCCAATCCGAAACAAGCGGCGCAAACCCGGCAATGTATGGCATCAGTTTCGAGTCCTCTGCCCACTCAGGGCGATAGTCCAGTTTTAACGCGGCCACGATCCAAATGACGACGCTCAAAAGAAAAACCATTTTGAGCGAACCAAGACCAGCGCCCGCTGCTTCATCAATTCTCCCGAGGAAAGACTTATCGATAGAGGCACGGAGGGTTTTTCCAACAAGGTTGACAATGATAACGATTAGCAGGAAGACGAGCGCGAAAGCGACATAGGGCAGTACCTTTTCGTCAATATCAAAGCGATCGGACAAAAAAATCAACGCGATGCCCATCAATTTGAAGGCGCCGAGAATGCCAAGAAAAATTGCCAGCAAAGAGAAGAGCGCCATCAGAAAACCCTGCCGATACCCCTGATATCCGCCAAACAATATGATTCCAATCAATGCAATATCTACCCAGTTCAAGCTGCAAGAATTTTTTTGACCATTTCTGAGATAACTTTTCCATCGGCCTGGCCAGCGAGTTTTTTCGACGCAATGCCCATGACCTTGCCCATGTCCTGCGGACCTTTCGCACCCGCCTCCCGGATGATCGACTCAATGGCTGTGCGAAGCTCATCATCCGACAACTGCTTGGGCAGATACCGGCTAATGATGTCAAGCTGGAATAACTCCCGGGCAGCAAGATCCTCCCGGTTTTGTTGTTTAAAAATATCTGCTGACTCCTTCCTTTGTTTGGCCGCTTTCATCAGCAATTTATTTTCAGCATCATCGCTGATATCGGCAGCACCACCTTTTTCGGTCTCTGCCAGGAGTATCATGGATTTAATGCTTCTGAGTGCTTCAAGTTCTTCCTTACTTTTCGCAAGCATTGCTTTTTTTATGTCGGCATCAATTTGTTGCTTAAGACTCATATATGTGTGCAGTTAATGTTAATTTTCGGACGATTCGAGGCTATCTGTTTATAAATAAAAAAATCAGTGACAAGACTTAGCGTCAATATTAATAAAATTGCCACACTCAGGAACGCACGCGGAGGAAATAATCCTGACGTGATAAAAGTGGCACGCGACTGCGAGCGGTTTGGTGCTCAAGGTATTACAGTTCATCCACGACCTGACGAAAGGCACATCCGTTATTCGGATGTTATACAATTGAAAAATGTTGTCACAACTGAATTCAATATTGAGGGTTATCCTGACGAACGTTATTTAAGAATAATCCAGGAGGTTCTTCCCGCTCAGGCAACGTTGGTACCGGACCCGCCCGATGCGGTCACCTCCAATGCCGGATGGGACACAATAAAATACAAAGGGTTTCTCAAGGAGGTGGTAGAAACGATAAAAAAATCCGGTGTGCGTGTCTCCATCTTTGTTGACCCGGTACCCAGAATGGTCGAAGGGGCCGCCATCGCAGGTGCCGACCGGGTCGAATTGTACACCGAGCCCTACGCGCGGGAATTCAAAGTGAAGAGGGACGTCGCGATCAAGCCTTACGTGGAAAGTGCAATGGTGGCGCGAGAGCTGAAACTTGGAGTCAACGCCGGCCACGACCTTGACCTTCACAATTTGAGATACCTTAGCGAAAACATCCCTTACCTTGATGAGGTGTCAATTGGTCATGCGCTTATATCTGACGCACTTTATTATGGACTGGAGAACACTATCCAGTTATATCTTAAACAGTTGAAATGATCAACGGTGAATTATGGTCCGATCTGTAAGGCATTACTTATCTTTGCAAATTAAGCGGGCATTTTATGAAACTCAGGCAAACAATCAATGACGTAGAGCTTGATCGCATCAAGGCTGCCGTCCGGGAAGCGGAAGAAAAAATCTCAGGCGAGATAGTCCCGGTGCTCGTGGACAAAAGCGGCTATTACCCGGTAGCAAACTATAAATGCAGTCTCATTTTTTCTGCCGTAACCTTCTTCGGAATTATCATGCTCGACCGGTACGTGATCGACGCATCACACACACTCTACTATGATCCGATGTTTATTTTTTTCCTGGTTTTTGTCGGAGGGGTTATAGGGTATATTGTTCCCAACATCTCCCCGTGGGCCCAGCGATTTTTTGTCAACCAAAAACAACTGGACGAGTCGACAAGGCAACGTGCAGAAAACGCCTTTCTTGAAGAGGAGGTTTTTAACACACGACACCGAACGGGGATCATGATTTTTGTTTCATTTTTCGAACATGAAGTTATCGTGATGGCAGACCGTGGGATCAGCAAGGTGGTGGAGCAAAAAGAATGGGATACGATTGTATCTGAAATCATTCGCAATATTCGTTCCGGCAAAGTCATTGAAGGCATTGAAGGTGGCATCAAAAGATGCGGCGAAATTCTTCTCGAAAAAGGTTTCAAGAAGACCGCCGACGATGTGAATGAATTACGGGATGACCTTCGAATCAACTAACCTTTTTTATCGCGTTCAATGAGATACCTTTTAATATTTCTGTTTCTCTTTTCTTTCGTGGTCTCTCAGGCGCAACCTCCCATTCCGGAGCTATGGGGAACGCGAATTCACGATGAAGCGGGGATACTTTCCCCCACCTTTGTTCATCAGCTGGAACAACGGCTTAAGATCCATGAGGATTCTACATCCAACCAAATAGCCTTACTGGCAATTGAGACTCTTGACGGATACCCGGTTGAGCAGTATGCCATCGAGGTGGCCAAGAAATGGCAGTTGGGTGGCAAGGAAAAAGACAACGGAATTCTGGTGCTTGTTGCAATCAAGGATCGCAAAATCAGAATCGAAGTGGGATTTGGTCTCGAGGGGGTGTTGCCTGATATCACAGCGAATCAGATTATCCGGAAAGAGATGGCACCGTATTTCGGAAAACAGGATTATGAGGGCGGTATACAGTCAGGGATGAATGCGATCATGAAAGCCATTGCTGGCGAGTATCAGGCGGATCAATCGATTTCGAACCGTGGTGGTCGTGGTGGATTCTCCGTTCTTCCTTTGGTATTTATTCTTGTTATTATCATTCTGATTTCCCGCGCCCGCGGTGGTCGCGGAGGCAGGGGCGGAGGATGGTCTTCCGGTTCCGGGTGGTATGGAGGCGGCGGCTTCGGCGGCGGAGGTGGCGGCTGGTCGGGTGGTGGTGGATTTTCGGGAGGAGGCGGAGGGTTTGGCGGAGGCGGAAGCAGTGGCTCCTGGTAGGAAGGATTGCAGTTTCCCATTCAGCAAATAATATTCAATTTGATAACAAGGCCTTTGGGATTTCGGCTTTATCTAACCTATTTTTGCGCCTTCTTAATCACCGTCCATGAAAAAAGATAAAGCCATTTTCGAACTCATCGAAAAAGAAAAGCAGCGCCAACAAAACGGAATAGAACTCATTGCTTCCGAAAACTTCACTTCTGTTCAGGTGATGAAGGCGATGGGAACTGTACTGACGAATAAATATGCAGAGGGTTTGCCCGGCAAACGCTATTACGGTGGTTGTGAGGTTGTCGATGAGATCGAACAATTGGCAATCGACAGGGCTAAAGAGTTGTTCGGAGCAGAATGGGCGAATGTTCAGCCGCATTCCGGCGCACAGGCAAATGCAGCGGTCATGCTTGCATGTTTAAAACCCGGTGACAAGATTTTGGGTTTTGATCTTTCACATGGTGGGCACCTCACGCATGGTTCTCCTGTTAATTTTTCCGGTAAACTTTATCAGCCGTTTTTTTACGGCGTGGAACGTGAAACGGGCATGATTGATTTCGACAAAGTCATTGAAATTGCGCAGCGTGAAAAGCCTAAAATGATCATTTGTGGTGCTTCTGCATACAGCAGGGACTGGGATTACAAGAAACTCAGACAAGCCGCCGACAGCGTGGGAGCTGTTTTGGTCGCGGATATATCACACCCCGCAGGACTCATTGCGCGTGGATTGCTGAACGATCCTATGGAAGATTGTCATGTGGTTACAACAACGACGCATAAGACACTGCGAGGCCCTCGGGGTGGATTAATCCTCGTTGGGAAAAATAATGACAACCCTTTTGGATTGAAGACGCCCAAAGGGGAACTGCGGAAAATTGGATCGGTACTCGATTCGGGTGTTTTTCCCGGCACACAAGGAGGTCCTCTGGAACATGTAATTGCGGCCAAGGCAGTTGCATTCCTCGAGGCCCTTTCCGACGAGTACCTGACCTATGTTGTCCAGGTGGCGAAGAATGCCAAGGCGATGGCAACTGCGTTCGTCGACAGGGGTTACAAGATCATTTCGGGCGGTACCGACAACCATTTGATGTTGATCGACCTTCGTTCGAAAAACCTTACTGGCAAACAGGCTGAAGAAGGGCTGATACAGGCGGACATCACCATCAATAAAAACATGGTTCCGTTCGATACGCAGTCGCCGATGGTAACGTCGGGTATGCGAATCGGAACTCCTGCGATCACGACACGAGGCATGTTTGAAAAGGATGTCGTGAAAGTGGTTGAGCTGATTGATGAAGCGCTTCAAAAACCGGAAGACGCGAAGCATCTCAAATCCGTCAAAAGGAAAGTGAACCGCCTGATGGAGAAATTTCCGCTTTATTAATCTTTTTTTCAGCTATAGAATCGTACAGGGATGCCGTTAGATCAGGAGTCGCATGAAGAAAAAGAAATGAGTTTCCTCGAACATCTCGAGGAACTGAGATGGCATATCATGCGGGCGCTGACGGCAGTTGTCGTTTTTACAATCGGCGCATTCATTTCCGCAAAATGGATCTTTCAACACATTATTTTTGCGCCAGCACGGGTTGACTTTCCAACATTTAAAGCCCTCTGCTCGATTGGACGCTGGTTTAATTCCAATGAGCTGTGCATCCAGGAAATTCCTTTCAAGGTGCAAAGCCGGTTCATGACGGGTCAGTTTACGATGCATATTCTAGCGTCGTTTGTGATCGGATTCATTGTCGCATTTCCCTATGTTGTGTGGGAGCTTTGGAGGTTCATCAGACCGGGATTGTACAACACCGAGCGGAAGTATTCCCGGGGCGCGGTCGCATCGATTTCTTTCCTGTTTCTTACCGGCATTCTTTTCGGATATTACGTGCTTGCCCCCCTGATGATATCGTTTCTTGCAAACTATCAGATCAGCGAGATGATCGTGAACGAGTTTGACATTACGTCGTACGTGTCGACAGTTGTGGGGACGGTTTTTGGGTGCGGAATCCTTTTTCAGTTGCCGGTAGTCATCTACTTTTTAACCAAGGTCGGTATTGTAACGCCGGCATTTTTGCGCCAATACCGCAAGCACGCCATCGTTATCATTCTGATCATTGGCGCGGTTGTCACTCCGTCGGCCGACCCCCTTAGCCAGGCGTTGATCTCGTTGCCATTGTATCTGTTATATGAAATCAGTATCTTCATTTCCGCCGGGGTTGTAAAAAAACAGCAGCGGGAAGAAGCAATAGAAAAACTTAAGGAACAATCACTACCATGATGCCAAAAGTTGCCATAGGAGCGGATCACGCCGGATTTGAATACAAGGAGAGTCTGAAAAAGTGGCTTCTTGAAAGTGGATTCGAGGTGAAGGATTATGGAACTCATAGTGCGGATTCTGCCGACTATCCGGATTTCGCGCATCCTGTTGCCGAAGCCATCGAGAAAAAACAGGCGACACTTGGAGTATTGATTTGCGGGAGTGCCAATGGCGTCGCGATCACTGCCAACAAACACGCAGGAGTGCGTGCAGCGATATGCTGGAATGAGGAGTTGGCCGCCCTGGCAAGACAGCACAATAATGCGAATGTACTTTGCCTGCCGGCCCGTTACGTCGATTACAAACTGGCCGAAAAAATTGCCGACAAGTTCCTCCACGAAGAATTTGAGGGAGGTCGCCATGAACGGCGCGTGAACAAGATCAGTTGCTGAGCTTCACGCGCTCATACAAATCACCCTTTCTGACATATTGATTTTTCAACGCGGGAATCCTGTCAAAAAAAGGCTTCATCAGATCTTCTTTGTCGACGATTTGCTCCGGCATGTCGCGTTTGAACTCACTGTAAACTGCGGTTACCGATTCATAATATTCCGGATGCTCAAAAACTCCCTTTGATTCCTCCCAGTTTATAAAAGAGGTTGCCGCTTTATTATTCAGGTAATAACCAATTTCGTCACCCAGGACGAGGATCTTTTTATTTTTTGCCGCGTCGCCCGAAACGGCTTGAACTATCAGGTTGTGGTAATCGACCGAACCAAGTTTATTATACCGTGCCAGGTAGCTCATCGTGACAATCCCAACCAAAAGGATGATCGTGTTCATTTCAGCGAATTTTCTTCGCCGGATCAGCAGGAGAAAGTTGGTAAACAAGAACGTCAGCGGAGGGATCAAAACGATCATCGATTGTGGCCGAACCTCTTTGCAGAACATAAAAAAAATAAAACACACTCCGATCCATAGGAATACTGTCTGGAGCAACTGCGACTGGTATTTGCTGAAGCGGGCCAATCTGTTGAGCATGATAACCGAGACGATCAGATAAAAGATCGCCACGGCAGACATCACGATAATGCCTTTAACCGGCACAAGAAATTCTTTATCGAACGAAAGTCCAGACAGGTAGTAATGATACCAAAGCTTGCCAGAAGTCCCTTTCAGGAACGCGACACTCAGCACAAAGAGATGCGGCAGTGTAAAGCCGAAGATCAGCAGGAAAAATTTTCTAGCATCCGTTCGGGCAAACAGGAACAGGATGACGATGATCCCAAACAGAAAAATAACATAGGGAAAATAGAACAGTGATGCCAGGCTCAGGTAGACTCCGAGGTTGAACGTGGTTTCGTCCCTTGGCATTCTGAACTCGATTTCCTTGAACAGGTTATTCAGCGCGAACAAAAGAAAAGCAGAGCCGAGAAGTTCATCGGTCAGGCTGAGCGTGTCGAATGAAAAAAAGAAAAGCAGCGAGAAGATCAGCGAAGGAATGAAGGTGTTTTCGTTAAATGCTTTTTTGGTGATAAAAATAATTCCGAGATACGCGCTTTGGAGGAAAATCAGCATGAACGCGATAATATGCCGGGCAAGCAAGGACCGGCCAAAAAGCATATCAAGCAAGGCGTGGAACCACGCTGCGAGCGGACCGGTGCTATCGGCCACCTGCAGATACATTTTATTGCCCTCGTTCACTTTTTCTCCGACCAGCATGGCGCGCAGCTCAGGCTCCGTAATTTCCACCGGGTCGACAAACAACGGCATATAAATGATCAGAAGCAGGATCAGCAGTGCTATCAACCGGTAAGGATCATTTATGCGGAAGTAACGCAGCACGATTGTTCAGGAAATTATTGCGCGAAAATATGTAAAGTTTAAAGCGGAATCTATTGTTTTTTAATAATGTTAATACTTCATTCGTATAAAGCAAGAAAGCACATGGCAGAAAGCACGCGTCAACAGAAATTCAGCCGCTTGATCCAGAAGGAGCTCAGTGATGTTTTTCAACGTGACAAGCGCGGGATACTGGAGAACACCCTTGTAACCATTGCTGATGTAAAGGTGAGTCCGGATCTGAGTGTTGCAAGTATCTATATCAGCATGATGCTGGTGAAGGACAAACAAAAAGTACTGGAGAAATTCAATGCCAATAAGAAAGAGATCAGAAAGGCATTGGGCGAAAGGATTGGCAAGCAGGTTCGAATCATTCCCGAGCTTGTCTTTTATATCGATGAAACCGAGGAAAATGCCAAACGTATCGAGGACATACTGAAGAACCTCAATATTCCGCCTGAATCAAAAGAAGGGTAACTTACTAAACGTTTCGAATTGAACCTGCCCTTTTTCATAGCGAGCCGATATCTGTTTTCGAAGCGAAAGAAGAATTTCATCAACCTGATCTCTTTTTTGTCGATGACCGGTGTTGCGCTGACGACGGCCGCTCTCATTATTGTACTCTCGGTGTTTAATGGTCTTGAGGACCTGCTGCAATCGCTGAATAATTCTTTTGATCCGCAGATAAAAGTGCAGACGGCCCGTGGTAAATCGTTCCGGGTCACGCATGAACTGATAAAAAAGATCGAGGCAATTAAGGGTGTAGGCATCGTCACGGAAGTGATCGAAGATTATGCTTATGTCCGATACAGGCAAGCGAATCAGGTGGTGACGATCAAAGGCGTCAGTGATAATTTCATTGCGCAGAATCGGATTCCAAAAGAGAATATTGTTGAAGGAGAGCTCAAGCTTCGGGAAAACGGTGTCAATTACGCGATTGTGGGGAGGGGCATTCAATTTTCACTCTCCATCGCCGTCACCGATCCGATGTTTCCATTGGAATTCTACTATATCAAGAATGTCAGGCCCTCGGGCATCCTGGATCCGTCACAGTATTATTCCAAGCAGAACATTGCACCTGCGGGCGCATTTTCCATCGTGCAGAGCTTTGATGATAATTACATTCTCGTTCCCCTGGAGTTTGCCCAGGAGTTGCTGAACTACGGCAATAAACGCACTTCACTGGAGATCAAGACTGACGGATCGGATATTTATGCGGTGGAAGGAAGAATTCAAAAGTTACTTGGGCCTGACTTTATAGTTCTCAACCATGAGGAGCAGCACCAGGATCTGTATCGTTTGTTAAAAATGGAAAAACTTTTTGCTTTCCTCGCCCTCACGCTGCTGCTTGTTATCGGATCCATCAACATCTTTTTTACGCTGATGATGCTGGCCCTCGACAAGAAAAAAGATATTACCGTACTCTCCTCGATTGGGGCGGGCAAACACCTGATCCGAAACATATTTCTTGCGGAAGGAGTACTGATCGCATCTTTGGGTGCGGTCTTTGGTGCCATTTTGGGCGCTATATTGTGCTGGCTACAGATCAGGTACGGGTTGATCTCCATGGGAATGGAAACCTCGGTCACCCAGGGCTATCCGATAAAAGTAAAATTTTCCGACATCATTGCAACGCTTGGTGTAGTCGCAATCGTAACGGTTCTCATATCCATAAGGCCGGCTAAACTGGCTTCCAATTTTGTAAAGAACAATGAGCTGCTCGGCAAACAAGTCTGAACAGCGTTTGTTATTTGTGTGACACTTGCGGCAGCGACGTAAGGAAATGAAAAAGGCCGTCGTTAAGACAGCCTTTCTAATATTGTGCGGCAATGTTTTCTAGTAGTTGGAGCCTGCCCTGATCATTGCGCAGCGGAAGCCTATAGTGGCGGTTGCCGAGTCCTGGTCCAGATATCTCCTGGTTCCGGGCGACATCCAGTAAGCGACATCTTTCCATGAACCGCCTTTGTATACGCGTGCACGGTCTGTCACCAGTGATGTGAATTGCTCCGGATTTTTGTCCACGTTGTTATAGCTCTTCGAATCATCGAGAAAACCATCGCGGCGGATAGGGTTCAGGTCATCGAAATCCTGGTAGGAAGTGGGGCGATAAACATCCTGTACCCACTCGCTTACGTTACCCGCCATATTATACAATCCGTAATCGTTCGGAGGATATTCATAAATATATGAAGTGATCAAAGCGCCATCGTTTAGACGGCCGGCGATACCCGCATAGTCACCACGGCCGCGTTTGAAATTTGCCAGCATGAAGCCCATTTGTTTTCCATAAGGATTACGAACAGCGTGACCATCCCAGGGATAAACGCGCTGATGTGTTTGCATTTCCTCGAGCCACTGAGTTCCGATGAGCGCCTGCGCAGCATACTCCCACTCCGCTTCTGTTGGAAGGCGATAGGAAGGAACAACGATACCCGACTCCAAAGGAATACGTCCATCGCTTTCCGCATATTCTTCACCTGCATCGCGTGCCAGGGTGATGTTTACTGCTCTTGTTCTCCAAACGGCGAATTTGTTTGCCTGATTCCAGGTGATACCCACCACGGGGAAGAACCTGAATCCGGGATAACGGAAATAATGGTCGACGTAAGGATCGTTAAAGGCAAGTTTACCTACCCAAACATTGGTGTCGGGCAAGGCTGCCTGATAAGCCTCCTGTGAAGAATCTTTTGCAAGGGTGAAAGTGTATTCAAGCCAGTGGATGTTTGCGATTTCTGTTTCGTCCATGTAAAATGAAGCAACAGATACGGTTCTTTCAATGTTGTCGCGATACGACATCACATCCTCTTCAAAGGAGCCCATAACCGCGCGACCGCCTTCAATAAACACCATGTTTGGCGCTTCGGGCTGTCCTTCAAACGGGCTCACCATAAAGCCACCCGCATCCTCATCGTTGTAAGCCATCCCTGTGGCTGTACTAACCTGACCCGGGTTAGAAGCGGTCGGTCTTCCGCCACCGCCACCGAACAATGAACAGGCTGAAAGAGCAACGGAACCGCCCACTACATACAAGAGAACTCTTAGAGAATACTTCATTTTCATTTTCGATTTAAAACAAATGCTAATATAGAGAGATAATCGCATGTTTTCCAAGCTGACACTTCTGAAATCCTCAATTGAGCCGATCGACAGAAGGCATTACAAGCTTAACGTTGTGTAAGATTTTTCTATTGTGTTCCGTGATTGTTTTATCGAGAGACAACTGCATCCCTTTTTGGGAAACAATGAAGGCATTTCAGGTTGTAAAACATCGTTTTTGATGAGAATTCGAAGGTTTTCGGTACATGGCATGTTTTTTCGCCCTTTTCAGGAAATTACTTTTTATGTATACCCTGCAGGATTTCCGTGTAATGCCATTTGAAAAGAAGTGCGATCTGATCACGTTCCGTGGTAATTATCTTACGCAGCGGATGCTTGGCGACTGCAAGGTGTTTCTGTATTACGCAAGCGACTTTTACATCGAGGTATTTTATTCTCCCAAATACCAGAAAGTGCTCATGATAAATGCTTTTGACAAACCGGTAGGTCTTGATCCTTATCTTGACAATATCTCACTGGAGGACCTGGTGTTCTGACCGGACATTTGTTTTAGTAACTCGATCGCGTCGTTAACCGAATTTACATTTTCAATTACCATCATTGCCTTACCGGCTGTATCCCTGATCTTGCACTGACGCTGGTGCGATTTTACAAAATTCAGAATCCTTCCAAAAACATCGGACTTAAAGTAATCATCCCGGTTTGTGACGAAGTAAGCACGCATCTTTTCATTTTTCAGCGTCAGCTTCTCGAACCCGAGCTCTTCTCCCAGCCAACGCAGCTTCACCGAATTGATCAGCTCGATAACCGATGGCGGGAACGGACCAAACCGGTCGCGCACTTCCCCGGTAAATCCTTCAAGCTGCTGTTCGTCGCGGATGTTATCCAGTCTCGAATACAATTGCAGTCGTTCACTGGTGCTGTTCACATATGTGTCGGGGATCAGAATCTCAAGGTCGGTTTCGATAATGCAATCCTGAACGATCAGCCGGGCCTTCTCGGCGAGTTCCACAGCAAAGAGTTCCTTGAAATCAGTTTCCTTTAGTTCCTGGATAGCATCGTCGAGTATCTTGTGGTAGGTATCAAATCCGAGGTCGTTGATAAAACCGCTTTGTTCGGCGCCGAGTAGGTTTCCAGCTCCGCGGATGTCAAGATCACGCATGGCTACCTTGAAGCCGTCTCCGAGCTCTGAAAATTCCTCGAGTGCTGCCAGACGTTTTCTTGAATCGGCGGTAAGCAAAGATGCAGGCGGTGTGAGCAGATAACAGAACGCTTTTTTGTTCGAGCGCCCGACGCGCCCTCTCATCTGGTGAAGATCGGAAAGGCCGAACATATGAGCCTGATTAATAATAATCGTATTTGCATTCGGGATGTCGAGGCCGGATTCAATGATATTTGTCGAAACCAGCACATCATATTCACCATCGATGAATTTGAGCATGACCTTCTCCAGCTTGTCACCTTCCATCTGGCCGTGGGCAATACCCATACGGGCATCGGGCACCAGTTTATAAATGGAGTTAGCCACGCTCTCGATGTCGCTGACCCGGTTATGCACGAAAAAAACCTGTCCTCCGCGGCGCAACTCAAAGCTCACGGCATCGCGGATGACAATCTCGTCGAAAGTGTGTAGCTCGGTGGTGACGGGTTGACGGTTGGGGGGTGCCGTTGCAATGATACTCAGGTCACGGGCGCCCATGAGTGAAAAATGTAACGTCCTCGGTATGGGCGTGGCTGTCAAAGTGAGGACGTCGACATTAAATTTCAGCTCTTTAAGCCTGTCCTTCACCTTTACGCCAAACTTTTGCTCTTCGTCGATCACCAGCAAACCCAGATTCTTGAACTGGACATCTTTGGATACTATCCGGTGGGTTCCAATGAGGATATCGATCTTGCCTTCTTTGACATCCGACAAAATGGTTTTGATATCCTTGTCATGCTTGAATCGCGACACATAATCGATCTTGACCGGAAGGTTTGAAAGTCGTTCGCTGAAGGTGCGGTAATGCTGCATCGCCAGGATCGTTGTTGGCACGAGCACGGCAACCTGTCTTCCGTCGGTTGCTGCCTTCAATGCTGCGCGGATCGCCACTTCAGTTTTTCCGAATCCAACATCGCCGCAGATGAGGCGGTCCATCGGATGCGGGGTTTCCATATCACGTTTAACGTCTTCGGTGGCCCGGGCCTGGTCAGGCGTGTCTTCGTAAATAAAGGAGGATTCGAGTTCCGCCTGCAAAAACCCATCGGGGGAAAATGCATACCCGGGGGAGGATTTGCGCTTGGCGTAAAGTTCAATCAGCTCCTTGGCAATATCCTTGACACGCTTCTTCGCTTTGGCTTTTTTGTTTTCCCACTCCTGCGAGCCGAGTTTGCTGATCACAGGCGGGGCGCCTTCCTTGCCGGAATACTTCGAAATCTTGTGAAGGGCATGTATACTGACATACAGCATATCGTCGTCACGGTAAACCAACCGGATTGCCTCCTGCTCGTGACCATTGACCTCCTTCTTTTCAAGCCCTGCGAATTTCGCGATCCCGTAGTCTATATGCGTGACGAAATCTCCCGGCTGAAGCGTTTGAAGCTCACGCAATGTCAGTCCTTTCGATTTCGTAAATTTTTCCTTCGCACGGTAACGGTGAAAACGCTCAAAGATCTGGTGATCGGTATAGCAGGTGATCTTCAGATTCTCGTCGATGAAGCCATTGCGCAGCGAAAAGTTCAGAGGCTGAAATCTTAACTGCGGATTGATCTCTTCAAAAATACCTTTCAACCGTTCTGTTTGCTTCGGAATATCTGCAGCGATAAAGTTGCTGTAACCGAGTAATTGCTGATCGTCAAGGTTGGCAACAAGCAGTTCGAAATTCTTATTAAAAGAAGGCTGTCCCGAAGACGGCCAATCCAGGATCTTTGGATCAGCAAGTACGCCGCGGTTTCCGAATTCTACACGCATGAAGGAGGCGCTTTGGTCTGCAAACGTGGCACCGTCAACGAACAGCTGTGCAGGGGAAGAGACGATTTGTGTATTGCCGCTTTCCTTAAGGATACGCTCAAAAGACCCTTCCGCTTTTTCGAAGCTGTTTTGAATGATATCCGCAGTAAGCTGAAAATCTTTAAACCACCAGTGCGTTTGCGGGTTGATGAATTCCAAGAGTGATTGTCTTTCTTCGTGGATGAGCTTTGTTTGAACATTGGGTATTACGCTGACCCTTTCGAGCACATCAACCGACAGCTGAGATCCGGGCTCGAAGGTCCTGATACTGTCGACTTCATCACCAAAAAGCTCGATACGATAAGGCAGCTCATTGGCAAAGGAGAAGACGTCAATAATACCGCCCCGTACTGCAAATTGACCTGCTTCAAAGACAAAATCCGTCTTTTCGAAATCGTAATTATGAAGGAACTCCTCCAGAAAGCCGACGTCAAGCTTTTCGCCCTTGCTGATGTTAAAGGTATACGACGCCAGGGACCTTTTATTGATGACTTTCTCGCTCAGGGCTTCCGGATAAGTCACGAAGACCAGAGGAAAGGTTTTGTTTGCAAGCTTGTTAAGAACCTCCGCCCTCATGAGAATGTTCGCATTTTCGACCTCGTGATATTCGTACGGCCGCTTATACGACATCGGGAACAAAAGAATTTCGCGGTCCAGGAGATTTTGGAGGTCGTTCTGAAAGTAGGCGGCTTCTTCGCGGTCCTGCAGGACTACGATACAATCATGAGGTTTGATCTTAAAAAACGTCGAAAAAAGAACAGCGTCGAGGCTCCCGGAAAGGCCTTTTATCCTGATATTTTTCTGCTGCGACGTATGAATCCCCGCAGCCAGGGTCTTTACCAAACCATCTGCGCGATAAATATCCAAAAAATCGCTCGCCCTCAATATTCAGAGTTTTGCTCCTGAAAACAGGAAGTCGCAAATATAAGTTTACTGTAAGGTGCTCCGCAAAAGACAATCCTTTAATTTCTATTATTTTTACGGGATGAGTTTTGTACGCCAGCTTTCGCTATATATAAGTCTGACGTGCTTTCTTTTCATGATTATCGGTTTGTTCAAGCCGTGGATGATGCTTTGGTGGGAACATGTTCAGAATCGCCGAAAGGTGTTTAAGTTGTACGGCGGCATTGGACTAATCTTTTATGGAATTTATTGGGCATTGTATTTTTTTAACCTGCAATGAATAAACAACTGCTTTTGCTTGGCCTTTGGCTTGTCGTGGCATGCCAGCCTCCTGTTAAAGATGAACGCCCTGTCATGACTTTCACGCTTACTAACGGTTCGACACTCGACGCGAGAGAACTCGACGATCGGATGATGCTGATACTTTTTCAACCCGATTGCGATCACTGTCAGGATGAAGCAACGCAGATCCAGAAGCGGCTCGAAGCATTTGACGATTATCAGCTTTATTTCATTTCATCGTATCCGATGGAGCAAATCGATCAATTTGCAAAAACCTACCAGCTGGCCAACATTCCAAACATTCATTTTGGGTCGACCTCTCCGCAAAGCGTGTTAAACAACTATGGGCCAATTCCGGCGCCGTCAGTTTACATATACACAAAACAGGGCAAGCTCGTAAAAAGCTTTGAGGGACCGATTGATGTTGAAATGATCATTAAACATCTGTAATTATTTCAGCCTTTCGGCAACCAGCAGATGTTTCCCTTTTATTCCTGTGAAACCAACAAGATATTTTTCTCCGCCATCTTTCAGCCCTGTTTTCTTTTTGAATTCATCAATGGTTAACGGGTAGTTGCGCAACACGATGTTTGCCTTTTTTTGAGGAAAATGCTTTGCTATTTCTTTCGGCTTTGAAGTGACTGGCGACAGAACAGAAAAAATACGACCGGGGAAGTCGGCAATTTTCTCCCGGGAAGTATACAAGTGGGTATTCGGATGGATTTTGAGAACGCGAAATTCTTTTGCGGCCGTTTTGAACGCACCCGCCTTCATGATCGCGGCGTTGGACTCATAAAGAAACTGTTGTGGTTCGGCGAATTCTGCAACCATGTTCTTTTCCTCAGTCAGTGTGAAATGAAGCGCCGGATCCTCATTCATAGCAAGGTTAATGGCAGTGATCACGGGCTCTCCGACAAAAGGTTTTTCTCCGTAAAACAAAACTTCCCGACATTCATTGTCCACTGCAACGACAACGACATTTTTCACAAACTTCAACTCCCGCAATCCCTGCTGAATGTCGAGCAGTGGCGAAGTTTTCACCAGTAGTCTCTCCGTGATATCGAATATTCTTTCCTGGAGCGTTGTAATATCGGGTTCGCACTGGCTGAGGCTAAATTCTTTGCGGTCACCGCCAGTTCTCCGCGAAGGGTCGATATATACAAGGTGAGGTTTTTGTGAGGTCGCGTCAAGAAATTCACCCGCTGTGCATCGATGAAACTCTACGTTGCGGATGTTCAGGGCCAGCAGATTGTTACGGCTGATCTCAAACAGTTCGGGATCGGGTTCAACATAATGAAAGGTGTTAAAGACGGAGCTGAGGTAAAGGCAGTCGACGCCAAGGCCACCAGTTAAGTCAAATCCCGTTTCCGGTTTTGACGGAAACAGTCCTTTAAGAAAGCTGACTTTGTGCCGTGCTGCCCGCTCCGAAGAACTTTGCTCGAGATTGACCGACGGCGGATAGATAATATTTTCGCAGTTGTAAAACGAGGGCAATTTCAGCTTTGCCTTTTGTCTTCCTTTGATCTGGCGGGCGATGAGCGAAGCGGGTACTCCGTGAATGACTTTATACTTTAACAAAAGGTCTTTTACGTCGGCATCCTCGTTGCTGGCAACAAATGAGCGCACTTCCGGTTTTGTCAGGTCGGTAATCAATCAGTGGTATTTGCGTCAAATTTAACGCGCTTCTTTGGTTTTAAAATAGAGCTGGATGTTTCTCAGCGAGGCAATCAGGCCAACACCCTGCGCAAGGAGCAGAACCGGGTCAAAATGCTGAACCGCGTAGATTATCACCAGCAAGGAACCGGTGGTTGTCATATACCAAAAGCCGACGGGAAAAAATGACGTTTTAAAACGCTCGGCGTAATACCATTGATACACAAACCGCAAATTCAGCAAAGTCTGTCCTGTAGCCCCAGCGATAACTGCAGCCCGGAAAAAAACGGCCGAATCGAACGGCATATGTGCCAGCCCGAATGGCAAGAAAAACCAAATTAAGGTTAACATCGGAACCAGTATTGCACCTGCCCTGAACGGAAACGCGATCGACTTCCAGGCCCCTTCCAATTGGAGGTTTCGTATATAAATAATGTAACCCAATGCTTGTCCGAAGATGATGACAAAATCATTTTGAAGAACTCCATAAATCATGAAGAGGTAGGACGCGACGACGCTGAGCTGCCAAAAAATGACCGGCGACACAACTCTTCCTTCTTTTTCCGATAAAATCCACTGGATGATCAAACGGGCTGCAAACAAGCCTTGTGATAAGAAACCAATTCCATATATCAGATAACTCTCCCAACCCGCCATCGCTTCGCTTTAAATCCAAATTATCTGACGGATATTATCTAAAAACCATTCCCGGCCTTTCAATTGGTTTGGATATTTTACTTTTGAGGAATATGATCTATGACTTGATCGTGGCGGGTGGAGGAGCGGCAGGTTTTTTTGCCGCGATCCAGGCTTCGGAATTGAAATCCGGGCTGAAGGTTATGATTGTGGAAAAATCGCCCAAGGTTTTATCGAAAGTCAGAGTTTCGGGGGGAGGAAGATGCAACGTTACCCACAGCTGCTTTGACCCGATTCAACTATCGAGCCACTATCCGCGTGGCGAAAAATTTCTGAAACAGATTTTCAAGGTGTATCAGGTCAGGGATGTTACCCAATGGTTTGCCGATAACGGGGTTGAATTGAAGACCGAAGACGACGGGAGAATGTTTCCTGTGACAGACGACTCGCAAACTATAATCGAGTGCCTCATGCGGAACGCGATCTCCCACAAGATCCGGATCGAATTGTCCAAGGGTGTGAAAAATGTCGAAAAAAAGGAGGGTCAGTTCGTCATCCACTTTCAGGACGGTGCGTCCGCATCCACAAAGAAATTTCTTGTAGCAACGGGTGGGACACCCACCACTGCGGGATACGAGTGGCTTGCTCAATTGGGACTGAAAATCGTATCTCCGGTACCTTCCCTTTTCACCTTTAACCATCCGGCCAAAACATTTACAGACCTGATGGGTATTTCAGTTCCGGAGGCTTACCTAAAGATCGCGGGGACAAAATTCGTTGCCCGTGGCCCCGTGCTGATAACACATTGGGGTTTGAGCGGACCCGCGGTAATTAGACTATCCGCCTGGGCGGCCATCTATTTGAACAGTGTTGAATATAATTTTACTGTCCTTGTCAGCTGGATTGGTCACCAGAGCGAGGAAAACCTTCGCGCAATCTTATTGGATCTTAAACAAACAAAAGGCAAACAAAAAATTTTCACGAACCCGTTATTCAATCTGTCGCTGCGCCTATGGCAACGGTTATGTACGTTGTCAGACATCCATGAAGAAAAGATCTGGGGCGAGGTTTCTCAAAAGAGCATCAACAGGCTGGTTGAATTCCTGATCCGTTGCCCGTTCGAGATTAAAGGAAAAACCACCTTCAAGGAGGAGTTTGTGACATGTGGCGGCGTCGATCTCGACGAGGTAAACGTTGCAACGATGGAAAGCAAAAAGATCAGCGGTTTATATTTTGCGGGCGAGATCCTGAATATTGATGGAGAAACAGGAGGTTTTAATTTTCAGGCGGCCTGGAGTACGGCCGCAATTGCTGCAAGGTCAATTGCCTCAGGTTAGATACAGATTCTGAGCCCTGGGGGAGTAACGACTTTAATAGCAAACGGTTCCGATATCTGCCAGCCATCTTACATTCAATACAGGAGGTTTCTGCCCACGGGCCGGCGGATTTTATTCAGCCATCAACGCCATTACGCCGCACCATGCACGTTTTTCCATGTTCATCAAATTTTTCCCCCCTGAAAGAGGTAAAGATTTAAATTTCTCACAGAATCTTAAACCGACCAAATGCATGAACATACTTAAAAAAATCTCGACGGGGATTCCGTTGCTCGCGATCCTGCTCCTGCCGGGCTGCGCGGGCGAGAAGGAGCAACTGAAAGACGCTGCCAACTCTTTTCAGGTTCCTGTTGAATATTATCAGCTGAAAAACGGACTCAAGGTCGTTTTGTCGCCCGACCCGACGTCGCCTACCGTCGTCGTTGCCGTTTATTATAACATCGGCTTTCGAATCGAGCCGAAAGACCGGACTGGTTTTGCCCACCTGTTCGAACACATGATGTTTCAGGGGTCGCAAAATCTTGGCAAGATGGAGTTTGTAAACCTGGTTCAGAAAAACGGAGGTATCCTTAACGGGTCAACCCGGTTTGATTTTACCAACTACTTTGAGGTGATGCCGGCGCATAAGCTTGAAACCGCTTTATGGGCTGAAGCTGACCGCATGAAAGGATTAGCCATTACACAGGACAATCTCACAAACCAGCAGGGAGTTGTAAAAAATGAAGTAAAAGTAAACGTGCTGAATCAACCGTATGGCGGTTTTCCATGGCTCGACATGCCGCAGTATGCGAATGAGAACTGGTATAACGCCCATAATTTTTACGGGGACCTTGCAGACCTTGACTCTGCAAATCTCGAAGACGTTGACAAGTTCTTTAAAACATTTTACGCGCCGAACAATGCTGTGATCACCGTCGTCGGCGATTTTCAAACCCCGGAGGCCAAAAAATGGATCGAACAATATTTTGCAGCAATACCTTCGTCGCAATTGCCTTCGAAGCCCGACATCTCAGAGCCACCTCAGACAAGAGAAAAGCGTTTTAATAAAGAAGATAAGCTTGCAAACAAGCCAGCTATCGCGGTAGCCTACAAGATGCCTGACCGTAACACACCGGAATATTATGCCATGGGGCTTATCGATCAGCTTCTCGCCCAGGGAAGCGATAGCAAGCTTTACCAGAAACTCGTTCAGGAGAAAGGTTACACCGGAGGCATTAGCGGAGGCATTAACTATCTCGGTAACATGTTTAACTATAATGGCCCAATGCTTTGGATGGCCGACCTTGTTTATGATGCCAACATTTCACCGGACTCTATCCTTGCTCAGTTCGATGCAGCGATCCTGGAACTTGATACCGTGTCGCAGGAAGATGTCGACCTGGCAATTGTCAAGGTTCGTTCAAACCTTTACGATAATCTCGGGGGATTCTACGGCATCGGACGGGCCGACCTGCTCGCATGTTTTGCGCTGTTTGACAACGATCCCGCCAGGATCAATACGCTTGAAACAGAGTTCAGAAAAATCACGCCTGAAATAATCCGGAAGACTGCTAAAGAATTCCTCAGGAGTACAAACCGAACCATTCTTATCATTGACCCTAAAGCCGGCAAATCATGAAACGAACATATTTACTCTTTTTGATCTTCGCCACCGTTGGCCTGAGCGCGCAAACACAAAAGCAAACGCCGCCGGAAGGTTCGACACCGAAGGATTTCAAGTTACCTGCGCGGAAATCGGACAAGTTGCCAAATGGTTTGACAACGACACTTGTGCAATATGGAGCGATCCCGAAAGTGAACATTAATGTTATCATTAAAACTGGGAATATCCACGAATCCGAAAATGAAGTATGGCTCGGAGATCTCACGGGCAACCTGATGCGGGAAGGGACAAAGACGATGGACTTCAAAACGATTGCCCGGAAAGTAGCAACGATGGGCGGTGAGGTCAACGTCTCAACCGGCCTCAATCAAATGACGATCTCCGGGTCGGTGCTATCTGAATTCGCACCTCAGCTGGTAAAGATCCTTGCTGATATCGTGATGAATCCTGCGTTTCCGGAAACCGAAGTCGAGCGTTTGAAGAACGATCTCAAAAGGCAGCTCACGGTTCAGAAGGGTGTTCCTCAAAATCAGGCCACGGAAAAATTCAGGTCGATCGTCTATAAAGACCACCCTTACGGGCGGTATTATCCAACGGAAGAAATGATCACCAGCTATACGATTGACAGGATTCGTTCTTTTTATGAAAAGAATGTCGGGGCGAAACGCACCGTTGTATATGCGGTTGGAAAGTTCAATGAAGCGGACGTTAAAAATGCAATCACCGAATCGTTCAAAGAATGGAAGGAGGGCCCGGAGGTGAATTTCCCCATCGCAAAACCGGTTCGCACGAACCAGGTTGCTATGATCGACAGGCCCAAGGCTCCCCAGACAACGGTCATCATCGGCTTGCCTACCATCGACCCAAGTCACCCGGATTACCTTCCGCTTCAGGTGACAAACTCATTGCTTGGGGGCTCATTTGGTTCACGGATCACGGCCAATATCCGGGAAAATAAAGGCTATACGTACTCACCTTTCAGTACTATCAATAACGGGTACCGTGTAGCCATTTGGTATGAACAGGCTGACGTAACGACGGAACATACCGGCGCTGCGTTGCAGGAAATTTCAAAGGAGATAAAACGCCTGCAGTCCGAACCTCCTTCGCCGGAGGAATTGAAAGGCATTCAGAATTATGAGGCGGGAATTTTCGTGCTCCAAAATTCCAGTCCTGGCGGCATAATTAACCAGCTTAACTTTATAGATTTTCACGGGCTGCAGGAATCATATCTCACGGACAGGGTCAAGAATATCTACAGTGTAACACCGGAAAAAGTCCAGCAAATGGCGAAAGGCCATTTTAAGTATGAAGATATGACACTTGTATTGGTGGGGGACAAAAAGGAGCTTGACAAGCAAATGAAGGAACGTGAACGATCGTTGAAAGTAAAATAGTTTTTAAAAAAAGAAGTCAGGCAACATTTACCTGACTTCTTTTTTTGCTCACCAGACGTTTTTTAATTGTTCTTATTCACTTCTCAGGTTATCGGCAGGGTTTGTAAAGGCTGCGCGCAATGTCTGAGAGCCGATGGTCAGGCCACCCAATGCCATGAGGAGCAATATGCCTGCTGAAATTGTTCCCACGCCGATGGATGTCCGGTATGCCATAAACTGCAGCCAGAAATTGTTAATCAAGACAGCCAGCGGAATTCCGATCAGCGTTGCGATCACCAGAATTGTCAAAAAGCCCTTCGATAACAAGACGACCAATGCCTGATCAGTTGAGCCAAAAACCTTTCTGATGGAAATTTCCTTCTTGCGTGTTTCAATCGTGTAAGTAGCCATGCCGAGCAACCCCAGACATGAGATCATGATTGCAAGACCAGCCACAACACCGAGGATGTTGACGATGTCACCAAAAATTGTATTGTAAAAGAATTTGATCTCTGCCTCAAGTTCCTTGTGGTCGATCCTCAAACCGGGATTCACCGTTGTCCACGCCTTCTCGATAACCTGAACAGCGTCGTTGTAATTTCCCGCATATTTGACCTGGAGCAGGTTCACGCGGGCCGGGTCATATAACAGGGCCATCGGTTCAAGTTTGTTCGTAAGAGCGATGTGGTTGTAATCTTTAACAATGCCGATAATCACTTTTTTGGATGAATCCTGCTGATAGATCAATTCCTCACCCAGCGCATCGGACGGCGATTTATAATGAAGTGATTGTACGGCATGTTCATTGATCACGATGAAGTTCTTGTTGGATTCCCCATTTTGTATGTCAAAATATTTTCCAGCTACAAGCTCAACCCCGATGTTCTTCAAATAATCTTCGTCGACCACAAAATATCCGAGGTTGGTCCAATCTTTTTCACTCAGCTGTTTTTTGAAACCATTTCCATATGATGTTCCCGCTGCGGGAACATGGGAAACGGCGGATACATTTTTAACGTTCGGATATTTCAGCAATTCCGATTTGAGCGCCGATGCTGATGTGTTATTCAGCCTCACCGTGATATTCTGTTTCATGTTAAAGCCGTAATCCGTATTTATAAACAGATCAAGCTGGTTGTACATGACGATTACGGTCACAATGAAGATCAGCGATATTGTGAATTGTGACACGAGCAAAGCCTTGCGCAGTCCCATTCTTGAGAAGAGCTTCAAAGAATTCAGGTTCTTCAAAACCTTGACGGGCTCGAATCCGGACAAAACGACTGCCGGGAAAATTCCAGCGAAGATTCCAACCACAATACTGAACACAATGAAGACAGCAAATACAGCATAGTTGGCTTCGAGGTCCCACATAAAAATGCGGGCAAAGGTCAGCTGAAGGATCAACGGCTTGACGAGAATCAATAAAAGCATTGCAATGATCAGGGCACAAAACGAAACCACGATCGACTCAGATAAAAACTGGGTAAATATCTGCCAGCGGGCAGCGCCTGTAACTTTGCGGACGCCGATTTCCCTGGCGCGTTTTAAGGAGCGTGCGATCGAGAGGTTCGTAAAATTGAAACACGACGTCATCATGATTACTGCGGCAAGTCCTGCTAAAAAGTATACAAACACCCACGGCAGCGATGGACCAATCGGGTTATTCACAAGCCTGCCAGGGGTAATGTCATTGAGGCATTGAAGACGAAATTTTGCTTTGAATGCATCAGGATTTGTCACGGAGCCGATGTGGGTTGCAAAAATCTTTTCGAGGTTCGATTCGATGTGCGCCAGGGGTTTTCCCGGCTCGATCATAATGTAGGTCCATCCATTCCAAAAGTCCATCCAGTTTTCCAGGTCTTTGCCAAATTTCCCCTGTGCCTCCAGGCTTTTGATTGTGTTCATGCTGGCGAGCGCCTCGAATACGATGTGAGACTTCCTTTCAGTTTCTTTAAGGACACCCGTTACTGTATAGGTGCCGAGATCCCCGACTGCAAAGGTCATCCCGATGGGATTATTTTCCTTAAATAGTTTATTTGCGGCCTGTCGCGTGAGGACCACCGAATATGGCTTAACCAGCGCGGTCCCGGCGTCACCGAATTCGAGCTCATATTGAAAAAATGTCAACACGTCTGCATCGGCAAAGAATCCCTTAACCGGAATATTTACATTTTGATTCTCCAGTTCCAGCCAGTTATTTCCGAATCCGCGTTTTAGCCGGACAGCTTTTTCGATACCGGTATAGTTCTCGGTCAATTCATGTCCTAAAGGCATTGGCGACGTGGAGTTATCGACACCGCTGATGTCGTTTCCTCTGGGATCAACCCGGTAGGTATTGATACGGTATATTCTGTCGCGGTTGGTATTGTACCGGTCGTACAGCATTTGGTCCGCCACAAGCATGATAATACCCATGCATATCGACATGGAGACAGAAAGGCCGATGATGTTTATGGCGGAGAAAAATTTATTCCTGGTAAGGTTGCGTATTGCAACCAGAATATAGTTACGGATCATAAGAGATTGAATTGACTTTTGGAACGAGGGTTATTTTGGCGTCTCTTTTTTGACGATAAAATAATATGTCAGAAAGCCGAGGGACAATGCAACGGTAAATATTCCGTATGGCAGCGGGGTATCGGGCCTTACGTTCAGAACTTCCATCAGGATAAAGGAAATGCCGCCGCTGAGAAATAACAAGCCCCATTTCAGGGTGGAATAAGTGTTTTCGCGGCCGTAACTTTTAAAAATAGCCTGTGTGTCTTCACTGACGAATCCTTTGTCGATCATTTTCTTTTTAAGGATATAATCAGTCACGACTTTGGTAAAAAAATACACGGAGGCGCCAAAACTTCCGATGATTGATATTGGCATGAATACTTCTGTCCACATGATTTTGTTGTTTATAACACGTGAGACACGCACCACTTTTCAAGTGTTGCAGAAAGCATGGATATTTCTGCGAGAATTTTTTCTTAAGCCGGCGCCCATTTTTTTAACTTCGCTGCAACATCGGAACTTGAATTCTTGTCTAACGAGCCAATGATCGATGAGAGGGCCCTGGTTTCGCGGGTATTAAGCGGAGACGTTCAGGCATTCCGGTTGCTGATAAAGCAACACGAAAGGCTGGTGGCGCATATGATTGGGCGGCTGGTCAAAACGGAATCAGACCTGGAAGAGCTTTGCCAGGATGTTTTTCTTAAAGTTCATGAGAAATTGGGCGAGTTCTCATTTCAGTCGAAGCTATCGACCTGGGTTGCGACGATCGCTTACCGGCATGCGATTAATTTCATGCGGAAGAGGAAAATGCATTTTTCGGACATACCTGAAGAAGACACGTTTACCCAGCGGTTTATTGAATCAGAGACGCCGGAAGGGATGTTGGAGGATGTCGACATGAACAACTTTGTTCTGAAAATGGTCGACGAACTTCCGGTGCAGTATCGCACGATCCTGACGTTGTATCATATTAACAACATGACCTATCCGGAAATATGCGAGGTAATGAAAATGCCTGAAGGCACTGTCAAGAATTACCTGTTTCGGGCGCGTAATTTGTTAAAAGAGAAAGTGAAGAAGCAACTTGGTAAAGAAGAATTGTTATGAAACCTGATGAAGAAGAATTACAACGCAATGTTGAGTCCGGAAAGATCACAGACGCCGGCGATCTGGATGTGAAGGCATATCAACATGTATTTACGGCATTTAAACAAGTGCCTGGGCCCCGCTTACCGGCTTCGTTTGCTGACAGGGTAGTTCAAAAAATTCTTCAGCGCCAGCAGGAAAAGGAATCTTCAACCGATCTGTGGTGGCTCGGCATTGGTTTATTCTTGTTATGTATCGCTTTTATTGTCGCCTTTGCATTCATCGGCTTCAGGATCAACGTTGGATTTCTCAGTGCAATCACAGATTTTAGAGGGCTGATCGTTCTTTTCATTGTCCTGATGGGCGTGTTTCACTGGATGGATAAAAAACTGGTCGCCAGGTCAGACCGATTTGCATAAAAAAAATAGCCAGGCTTGAGCCTGACTATTTCAATCCTTCTTCTTTTTAAAAATTTTACTGTTCGATGGTCACGACACCAACATCGGTGACATTGCCAATCTGAACTTCAACACCTGTTTTCTCGGTCGCTACGTATTCACTGTTCGGCGAAAAGAGCAGCCTGTATGTTCCGGCGGGCAATCCCCTGATCAGGAATTGTCCTGAAGTTGTGTCTGTAAAGCTGGTACCCAGTGTGTCGTCGTTCAGGATCGCATAGATGGCTGGCGTTGATTCTTTGGGATCTACCGTTCCTTTGATGGCGCCATCCTGTGCTTCCGTAATTGCGCGTATAACAGGCTTTAGCTTATAACCTCCAGCTCCCGTTGTTACAATTGAACGTGCGACATCGAAATCAAGCAGGATCTTGTAAGTGATACCCTCGGTGAGGGTCTCGTGAACCTGAAGTTTCAAACCGGATTGCATTGCGCTTGGAGTTCCAAGGTCATGGACATCATCTCCGATCTTCAAAGTGTTGTTATCGCCGAGAACGAGGCGCACCTGGGAAATTTTACCAGCCGGTAATTCCATCTCTCCCAAAAGGGTATCCAGGCCGTTGGTAAGTTCAAGTAAATTATAAACCCCTCCATTAACGTCCAATGCTTTCCACCCCTGGCCATTGTCATTCTCTTCGGAATGGACCTCAACCCCCTGGATGTCGATATTTACTTCGTCATAATCTCCGGGCGCATCGGTAAGCCACACTTGCAACCTTGCATTTTTTTCGTCATCCGAACACGCCGCAGTTAACATAAAAATTCCTGCGACCGCCAGCCATTTCAAAAACTGTTTTTTCATACTGTGTTTTAAAAGTTTGTTCTTTGTATCCAATTTTAATTGCGAAAGTAAACGTGTAAATAATTCTCGCGGACCGGATTTACAGATGGCCTGTGTTAATCGCCGTTTTTCTGACCGAAACACAGAACGAGTTGTCGCAATAAATTTTTCACAATGTGTTTTCGCGGTTCAACTGCTGCTGGTGAATTTATTTTGACCAATATTCCAATGCGGCAGGACGATTTTTATGCCAGCTGTTTTGATAAAAATTGATTTATCGTCGAAATCATTGCATGGTCGGCAGGCAACTGTTTCAGTTTCAATGTGACACCGAAATCCTCATTTTGTGTTGAAAAAAGCCACTTGTTGGGAAGCGGCTGTAAGATTTATGTACCAATTATTGTAAAAAAGTTACGTTTTACATCATTAAAATCTCTAATTTGGAGGTTCTGTTTCTTTTAAAAAGGCCAGATTTAGATGAAAGTCTCTGCCTCACAACCGTTTCAAATAATCTATTCGTTGTATCAACACGAATATCTGGGATTCATTTTTGAGTCCTATATCGTCCACCTGGACGAGAAAGGAAAACTTACCTACCAACATCAGAACATTTCCTCGAAAAATGCGCGTGAATTTTCGAAGGGTCTGGATGACAGGGATTTTGAACTGATCGAGCTGATGGATTCCATGCAACAGGATGTCCTCGTCAAAAAGTTTTCCCCGAAAATTGTCAAACCCGAAGAATTCCTGACGAAAACATATGACAAGGCCAAAGGCAATGAAATGCTCCAGGAACAGATCGAGGAGTACATGGAAAAGCGCCGGGCAAAAATCCTCGAGAAGGTGAAAGGTAAGCTGCTCTTTGAAATGGGAAACGATGGCGAGCCGACATGGCGCAAGATTGAGGTATTGGACAAAAAAGCCTCGATCCATTTCCATTTCATGCGGACCAATGATCAGACCAACTATTATCCAACGATTTTTTTCCAGGGCAAAAAGCTTGACCTTCCTGATGCCTCCGCGTACCTCGTCTGCAAAAATCCGGCATGGATGGTATTCAACGGCAAACTTTATGGTTTTGAAAAATACGTCGACGGCAAAAAACTGATTCCTTTCCTCAGCAAAAAATACGTGGTCATTCCAAAAAATGTAGAGGAGACGTATTATAATAAATTTGTGGCGCCGCTTATTGCCTCCTTTGATGAGGTCGAGGCCAGTGGATTCGAGATAAACAAGAGCACTTACGATCCGCATCCGGTTCTGACCCTTTCGGAGCTGCACACGGCACAAACTACTGCCGCGCCGTCGCTGTTCAACAATGATGCTCCTCCAGAAGACACCAGTGACGAGAGCGGAAAAATAGTTTTTGACCTCTCTTTCAAATATGGCAAGCACCGGTTCCGGGGTGACAATATCGGACCCGTCAGCGTCACCGTTGAACGCCAGGGCGAGAACTATATATTTCATCGCGTCACGCGGAAGACCGACATTGAAAAAAACTTTCTGAACACAGTCCAGAAACTCGGTTTACCGATGAAGGGTTTTCGGGTAGCGGTACCAAAAGCCGAAGCATTTTCGTGGCTGAACGAAAATCGGGTGAACCTTCTGAACTTCGGATTCGAGGTAAGCCAGCCTGAAAGCCGGGACAAGAAATATTTTGTCGGAAAAGCAGTCATCGAAGTTGAGGTTAAGGAAAACATCGACTGGTTCGACATCCACGCTAAAATCCGGTTTGGCGAATTTGAAATCCCTTTTAAGGATCTTCGCAAACTGATACTGCGGAAGAAAGTAGAATTTAAACTTCCCAATGGCGAGATTGCCATCATACCCGAAATATGGCTGACAAAATACGCCGACCTTTTTGCCCTCAGCGAGACGGAAGGGAATAATGAACGCCCGGTACTCCGCAAACACCATTTGAACCTGGTGAAAGAGCTGGAAGACGGCAACCTCGCGAAGGTGCATCTGAGTGAAAAACTGCGTTCGCTGACATCTTTTTCCGGCATTAAGAATTACCCGGTTCCGGATGGGTTTAAGGGTGAGCTGCGGCCATACCAGCGCGCTGGCTATAACTGGTTGCGTTTCCTGAATGAATACAGGCTTGGCGGCTGCCTGGCCGATGATATGGGGCTTGGCAAGACCGTACAAACGCTGACGTTGCTTCAGGCCGAGAAACTCGCGGGATCCGGCACCACTTTGCTGATCATGCCAACCTCTCTTATTTACAACTGGGAGATGGAAGCAAATAAGTTCACCCCGGGGCTTCGGATATTGAACTATACCGGTACCCTGCGTAACAAAGATATCAGTCGTTTTGAAAACTATGATCTGGTACTGACCTCGTATGGGATCACGCGGCTGGATGTTGAAATCCTGCAGAAATTTTACTTCAATTATATCATTCTGGATGAGTCGCAGGTGATCAAAAATCCGACGTCCAACATTGCCAAGGCAGTGCGTGAATTGAAATCTCGGCATAAACTGGTGCTTACCGGTACTCCGATCGAAAACACAACGCTTGACCTATGGTCGCAGATGTCTTTTATCAATCCGGGTATTCTCGGGACCCAAACTTATTTCAGGAATGAATTCCAGAATCCGATCGAGAAGCGATCCGATGAAACAAAGTCGAAAAAGTTAGGTGCGATCATCAAGCCGTTTATCCTCCGGAGGCACAAATCACAGGTAGCAACGGAGCTTCCTGAAAAAGTCGAACACGTTCAGTATTGTGTCATGACACCGGAGCAGGAGAAACGTTACGATGAGGTGAAAAACCACTATCGCGAAAAGATCTTCAAGCTGATAGAGCAGGAGGGCCTCGGTAACAGCAGGTTCATGATCCTTGAGGGATTGACAAAGCTCAGGCAGCTTGCCAACCATCCCAGGATGGTGGAACAAGGTTACGATGGCGATTCGGGCAAACTGGAAGACATTACCCACATGTTGCAAAGCGCGATGGGAGAAGGACACAAAGTTCTTGTCTTCAGCCAGTTTGTGAAACACCTGGATCTTGTGAAGCAATATCTGAAATCCAATAAAGTCGATTTCGCGTATCTCGATGGTTCGAGCATGGATCGCAAGGAGCAGGTGGAGCGTTTTAACCGCGATGCCAGTATTAGAATATTCCTGATCTCCATTAAAGCGGGAGGACTGGGATTAAACCTGACCGAGGCGGATTATGTATTTATACTTGACCCCTGGTGGAACCCCGCCGTCGAGGCGCAGGCAGTCGATCGCGCGCACAGGATCGGGCAAAAGAAAAAGGTTTTTACTTACAAATTCATCACCCGGAATACTGTCGAGGAAAAGATACTCACACTCCAGCAGAAAAAGCTCAAGCTCACACACGAGCTGATCACCACCGAGGAGAGCTTCATGAAGCAACTGACGCGCGAAGACATCGAGCAGATGCTTGCGTAGCAATTTAAGGCTCCGACTTTTTGATATGACGTTTCTTCCAGCGCTTGTGAGACCATAACCACCCGGCCGGATCCTCGCGAATTGTTTTTTCCACTTCCCGGATATAGTTCTCCAGCATAATGGTGCCGGATTTGTCGTACGGTGGCAGACCCACCACATGCGGAGTGCCGACATAATATCCACGTCTCGTCTTTTTCAAGGCATAGTAAACAGCCGGATATTGCGAGAGTGTGGCCATGCTGTTGGTGCCGAGAAAAAAGACCGTGTCCTGGTTCAGGAAACGTGTGGCGAACTTCTTGTCTTTTTTATAACCGGGGTATTGGTCCGCGACGGTAGCCACACCGCGAAGAATGTTTTTTCTTTTGACCATTTCGCGGGCGACGTCTTCCCTGCGGATTGGATATGCTCCAAAACGGGTGCGGCACAACATCAAAATCCGATCAAAAAATTCATTGTTGACCGGTTGGTAAACAAAATCGATGCTGAATGGAAACGCGAAGCAGGCCGCAACCAGCGACCATTCCCAATTAAAGTGGTGCGAGGCAAGGAAAATGATTGACTGGTTTTGCGACGCGAAATTTTCAAGGACTTCCGGGTTTTCGAACCGCATTCGTTTTCCAAGCTCTTCCTTACTGATGGTCAGCAGCTTCAGTGTTTCGACAGCATAGTCGCACAGGTTTCTGTAAAACTGTTTTTCGATTCTGCGGATTTCCTCGGGTGATTTTTCGGGAAATGAATTGGTCAAATTTTTATGAACGAGTTTTCGGCGGTACCTGATAAGATGATACGCGACAAGAAAGGAAAAGTCAGAGATTAAATACAGGGCAGAAAACGGCAGACGCGACAGTAACCGGATCAGAAACATTCTTGGTCTTCTTCAGGGACGCAAGTTAATAAGTATTACTATTTTTGACGCATGAAGGATAAAGTTGTAATTATCACGGGCGGTACTTCAGGCATTGGAAAAGCCCTGGCTTTCGAGTTCGGTTCAAAAGGCTCAAGGTTGCTGATCACCGGAAGAAAGCAGGAGGAGTTGGAAGCCGCGGTCTCTGAATTGCGGGTAAAAAACATTGACGTTATCGGTTTCCAGGCAGACGTCAGCAATGAGGAGCACAACAGGCGAATGGCCCAGCGAGCCGTGGAGAAATACGGCACGATCGACATTCTGATCAACAATGCCGGCATCTCGATGAGGGCGTCCTTTGAAGAGGTTGATCTTGAAGTTGTAAAAAAGGTTATGGATGTAAACTTCTACGGCGTTTTATACGCGACCAAATACTGTCTGCCCGAAATAAAAAAGAACAGGGGTTCCATCGTGGGAATCTCATCGATTGCCGGCTTCCGGGGGCTACCGGGCCGAACGGGATATTCTGCCTCAAAATTCGCGTTGAACGGTTTTCTCGAAGTGCTTCGAACCGAATTGCTAAAGACCGGTGTTCACGTGCTGACGGCATGCCCGGGTTTCACTTCCTCCAATATCCGCAAGCGCTCGCTTACAAAAGACGGAAGCAGCCAGGGTGAGTCGCCACGAGACGAGCAGAAAATGATGACGGCGGAGGAATGCGCGAGGCATATTTATCAGGCGACCGTCGACCGGAAAAGAACACTCATCTTAACCGCTCAGGGGAAACTCGCGGTCTTTCTCAATAAATGGTTGCCATCATTTGCCGACAGGATGGTCTACAATGTCATGGCAAAAGAGGCGAATGCGCCGATCCGGTGATCACGTCTTGCTCATAAATACAACTTTGGTGTTGTCTGCCTTGCTGATATTCTTGTAAAAATCTATCAGCTCGTTATATGATTCCGCGGGGAATTCGCCCTTGTTAATTTTCAGGTGACGCGTGTAAATGAGGCTTCCCTGATCGACCTTGAAGCTTGCTTCGTATTCTCCGAAACGGCTGTTGAGCTTTACAGGCTCCGGCAAAAATTCAGGATATATGCTTTCAGGAAGGTGATAGCGCACCGTGTCGTTGCTTGTGTAAGTATCTTCCTGGACGACATTCGTTTTTCTCGTTTCGATTTTTTCGGGGATGTACGAGCTTTTGTTCATCAGATTTGGAGTCAGGAAAATACGCTTGCCGCTCACGGAAGCATACCGGCGCAGCGTAAGGTCAAGATCAACAATGGCAGAGGGAATTCTGTCCTTGATATTCTTCATCGAGAAAGCATCAATATCGAAGCTGGGAATTTTAGTATTTCCCTGGATCCATTTTTTTTGCTGGTCATATTGCGAGTTCACAGTAAAGTTGAGGCCGCGGTATTCATAAATCAAGCCGGAATATTTTGTTGTAACTTTTGCTTTCGCGTCGCCGGTAACTTCCAGAAAAACATCGGCAGAGCGGGATAAAACATTTTGTTCTGCCGAATATCTTGTTGTATTGACAATTGTCGCGCCTTCGTCTGTGATCAGAAGGGCTTTCCGGTCACCGGTAAATGAACCCTGATAACCGAAAGGATTAGTCTGGCTTGTACATTCGAGCCATAGGGTATCTTTACTATTTGGAACTGCAACCAACACGTGGTTAAACTGATGACTTGGAAACTGCGAATCCAGCTTGTCGTTATCGGGCCCCGCTTCGATGAGCGCATAATGAGATTTGATACCAACGATCTGCAGCATCGAGATCATATAGTTCGACAGCGCCTTACAATCACCATAACCAGTTTCATCAACAACGGACGCTTCAAATGGTTGTAGCCCGCCAATTCCCAGCTGAATGCCCACATACCGCGTGCGGCTCTGGAGGTACTCATAAAGGATCCTGACCTTCTCTTCGTCAGTGGCTGCATTGGCTGTGAGCTTTTTGACTTTTTCTATCGCCGGAGGAGGAAGCTGGCCCCTGCCCTTATTCAGCGATTGGATCCACTTTCCGTATTCGTTCCAGCTGGACATGTTACCGGGATAGCCTGCGAACTCAAATGAACTCGGCGCAGCAATGATCGATTGGTAAAATGAATCTCGAGCTGAATGGGGCTCTTCTTTCAAGGGAAGGATGTTTTCCAAAGTCCACGTTAGCGACTCAAGGCCATCGTTCGTTGTTTCCCTGGTTGGTTCCAGCTCCAAATTGACTGTCTTGTACCTCGGTTTGAGATCTGGCGGATAAATCAGCTGATAGTGAAAAGCTTCAACCGAGACTTTTTCGCCCGGAGATACGGTTGATCCCTCTATCATGTAAAGAAAGTTGTATTCTTTTTCGTATTGGAAAACCACGGTGTAAGGGTATGTGGCCTGCTGCAGATCAATTACTTTTATCCTGTTATCGCTGTAAAGTGCGACGCCGTCATAGGCACTTTGATCATAGATCTCGCTGTTCTTCAGTTTTTTTATTTGCTTTCCGTCTGCGTCATAGACGAAAGCATTGATGTCTGTGATCTTTGACAGTTTGTCGTAACCCAACACCATTTCCGCAAAACTCTTGGCTTTGTCATTGAGAATCGTGACTGCGAAGAAAGAATTTAATTTGCCTTTGTTCCTGGAAATAATCCGGAAAACCATCCGGTCCTCACGTACAACGGCGTTGACATCTTTTTTCAGATGTTCAGGTATCGTATGAACCGGATATCTCGAATCAGCCGCGTTCAACTCCAAACAAGAGGCGAGCAGCACAACGACGGTCAAAAATTTTTTCATGTTATTTTTTCTTCAGCACGATCTGTTCGGCCTGTTTTGCGACGATCTGGTTATAGAATTCGCGTAACACCGGATATTCAGTTTGCGTAAAGAGGCTCCGATTGATTGAAAGAATACTGGTAATGTTGACGATATTTCCGTTGACCGTGGTATTATACATATACTTGGCCGAATTTTCCGGCATCGCCAGCACCTTGCTTTTGGGAAATTCTTCTATTGAATAGCTTTCAGGCACTACGAGTTTGTATGAAAAAATAAATTCTTCGGGGCTGCCGAAGTTCACGGGGTATTCGCGATTTTCAGCTTTGAACGGATTTGTTTTCATCGCGTTCATAATAAACGGTTCAATGTAAACTACATCTCCCGCCGGGACCACGGATTCGTTGATGGTGAGATCATAAACCTCAATGAAATTATTCTGGATCTCTTTCGCGTTCTGGAACTCGCTCTTTGTGAACTCCCATTGGTGTGTGCCAAGAAAATCTTTCAGGTAGTCAGTTTCTCCTTTGGACAAATAGCTTTTACGCTTTCTCAGCGCAGCATAGCCGTTCTGATCAAGTTTCAGCTTTCCGACGAGAGAAGCATCGGAAAGCGTCAGTTCGGCGGCGACGCTGGAACGTGTTTTTTTTGCGTCGAGGTTTACCCAGGTGTAAGTTTCTTTTCCCAGGGCAAAACCTTTTCCATTCAGACATCGCTCGGGAAGCATTGAGGTTGGCAACAGGGGCTCTGTCGCATCCATGATGATTTGTTTTCCGTCGACCAACACCACACTCGCCACGTAGTTGAATTGAGTGGAAGCCGCAGTTGCTTCGCGGATCATCCCGTGATCACGCGTACTTACAAGCACCGGTTGAACCTGGAAGCCTGCCTTTTCAAGCATCGAGCCGAGTATCAGGTTGATCTCTGCAGAGCTGCCTTTTTTTTCATCAAGCACTTTCTTAAAACTGTTTTCAGGAAATTTGATATTTTGGCCCGTCCAGCTGATATTTTGTTTGACGTATCTGTCAATGGCTGCAATTTTTTCTTCCGGCGAACTCAGTCCCGCAATAATTCCCTCAACCGTGTTCTTTAAAAAACCGTTGCCCGTGATTTCGCTGCCCAGAATCTCATAATATTTTTTATTGATCTCCTGCCAGCTACCGAGCATATTGCGTATTGGCTGATTTGGCATCTCAATGGTCGCCATCTCAAAATTGATCTTGGAAATGAAATCCTTGTAGGTGGTGATAAAAGGCTCGCTCTTGAATGCGGGAACATTTTCTGCAACCCATCGATTTTGGTGTTCCGTATAGCGAATCTGGTCGGTGTCGATGTTGGAGCCGCTCCGTCCGCGTTCAATGGAGGTTAGATTGATGGTGCGTTGCATTGTTTTTGCCTCGTTGACGGTTAGGCCCACATAGCCCTGCATGTATTTGTCATATTTGAAGTACTCCGGAATGTTGGCGCGATATTCACTGAGCCGCGTTGGAATCGTTGTCTGGAAATTCCAGTCCTGGAAGTTTACCAGAAAATCGGAAATCACTACGTATGAAAATTCAACAACGGACCCTTTCTGCACGTTTGGTATCGTTACTTTTACGACATCGAGATTGTCGTCGCGTTTCTCGCGAAATTTGCCCTCACTGCTCAGCTTGGTGGCAACGACTTTTCCGTTCACAAGATTGTAGCTGGCACCTTTGATACTCGAAGCTTTTTCGCTTGCGCCACCATCATTGTAAAGTGGAATTTCAAAATTTCCCCAATCAAGTCCTTCTGCCGTAAGGATCTTTATTCTGATCAGCCGTTCAAATGTCAGTTGAAATCCGGCATTCTGATTATAATTGATTGTTGAATTTCCGTAATCCGCGAGGATAACGGCTTCGGCAGAACTATCCTGCGGATAAACAGACATTTGCACGTCGCTGATCGGGATATCGCCAAATTTAATCGGATCTTTCTGGGCAACGCCAGGGATTGCCGTAGCGGTTACAAAGACTAAAGCCAGAAGTAGTCTCATAAGGGGGTTTTTATTGTTTTAAGGAAAAGTGGATAATAAAATTAATACATTTTGCCGAATATTCCGATTAGGAGTGTAAGGCGTACTAAAATATAAATTTTACAGGTGGCGAAATCGAAATCAGTTTTTTATTGTCAGAATTGCGGCTATGAATCGGCGAAATGGCTCGGGAAATGTCCCTCATGCAATTCATGGAACACCTTTGCAGAGGAACTGATTTCAAAGGATGAAGCAAAGAACGACTGGCGCCAAACGTCTGTTAAAAAACAAAATCAGCCGCGTTCCATTTCAGAAATTGAAAGCAGTCAGGACATCAGATCGGATGCACGTGACCGGGAGTTGAACCGGGTGCTGGGCGGCGGGATAGTGCCAGGATCTTTAATCCTGATCGGCGGAGAGCCTGGCATAGGCAAATCCACTTTGATGCTGCAGGTGGGGCTCAAGTTGAAAGGACAAAAAGTGCTTTACGTTTCGGGAGAGGAAAGTGAGCAACAGATCAAGATGCGGGCTGATCGTCTCAATGACACGTCTGAACATTTTTACGTCCTTACGGAAACAAATACACGGAACATTTTTCAGTCGATCGAAAATATCGAGCCAAATGTGGTCATCATTGATTCCATTCAAACTTTGTTTTCCAACCAATTGGAGTCTGTTCCCGGCAGTATCGGACAGGTTCGCCAATGCGCGGGCGAAATGATGAAATTCGCGAAGGAAACAAACACGCCCGTTTTTCTCATCGGGCACATCACAAAAGACGGCATGCTCGCCGGGCCGAAAGTTCTTGAGCATATGGTGGACACCGTGTTGCAGTTTGAAGGAGACCGCCATCTCGCTTACCGGATCCTAAGGACGACCAAAAACAGATTCGGGTCAACCTCGGAGATCGGGATCTATGAAATGTTGGGGACCGGTCTGCGGGAAGTTTCAAATCCATCGGAGATATTCATCTCGCAAAAAGACGGGCAGCTCAGCGGTGTCACTATCGGGGCTACCATTGAAGGTAACAGACCCCTGCTGATCGAAATTCAGTCATTGGTGAGCCCGGCCAGCTACGGAACGCCGCAACGCACACCAACAGGATTCGATCAAAAGCGTCTGAATATGCTGCTCGCCGTCCTTGAAAAAAGATGCGGCTTCCGGATGGCCACACAGGATGTATTTTTGAATATGGCCGGTGGAATTCGTGTGGAAGATCCCGCGATCGATCTGGCAGTTTGTGTTTCAATGGTCTCTTCGCTGGAAGAAATTTCAATTAACGAAAAAGCATGTTTTGCCGCTGAGATAGGGCTTGGTGGAGAGTTGCGGGCGGTCAACAGGATCGAGCAACGCATATCCGAGGCGGAAAAACTGGGATTCAATGAAATTTATATCAGCAAATTCAATCAGCGATCTGTAGACGTCAACAAAAGCAAGATTGTCATTAAATCATTCGGTAAGCTTCAGGAAGTCTTCCAGGACCTTTTCGGATAACGCGTCACGCAATTCACTGAGAAATCCCGACACTTCAGGCACCGCATAACGCGGTTGGTGATAATTTATTTTTGCCTTCCAACGCTGCGAGGCAAATTTGTGTCAATAACATTGACCTTATGTTTACCAGAAGAAAGATCCTTGTTGTCATCGGCATTGCTGTCGCGGTCTTCGTTTGTTTTTATTCCGGTGTGTTCGGCGCTCACGCTTTTTGACTAACCCGGTGTAAAATTCTCCAGGCGGCGTCGTTGCAATTCGTTTTTCTCATAGTATTGCATTATGAGAATTTCGTTTTTTATCCTGATCCCCTTCCTTTTTAAATCATTAATGTCCAACGCCCAGGAGATCACGCGTGATTCCACGTTGGCCGAAATCGTAGTTGAGGCATACTCGGCGGATCGTCCACCGGATCGCGTTCCTGTATCTGTAACCTATCTTTCTAACCAGGAACTGTCACGGTTCAACAACTCATCCCTGCTCCCTGCTGTCAATAATATTCCTGGGGTAAGAATGGAAGAGCGTTCACCAGGCAGCTACAGGTTCTCCATTCGCGGGAGCTCCCTGAGGTCGCCTTTCGGAATTCGCAATGTAAAGATCTACTGGAATGGAATGCCGCTGACGGATGGAGGAGGCAACACGTATCTCAATTTGCTTGATGTGGAAAATATCGGAAGCGCCGAAGTGATCAAGGGTCCGGGCGGAAGCTTGTATGGCGCGGGAACTGGCGGAGTCGTTCTGCTGAAAAGTCCTCGCGTGAAGGATGACCGGATTGTTCTGTCGGCATTGGGCGCGGGTTATGGAATGCAGCGGTACTCCCTCACGGGCACGGTGCATAGTGATAAAACAACCGCCCGGGCGGGGTTCGCGCGGCAGCAATCTGAAGGTTATCGCGACCAGAGTGAAATGGAACGAAACGCAGTTAATTTAAATCTCGACCACGCTTTCAATTCAAAAAATTCAATTTCCGCCAGCATATTTTATACTGACGTGTTTTATGAAACACCCGGTGGATTAACGCTCGCGCTGTTCGAGGCCGATCCGGCACAGGCGCGGCCGGCCGGGGGCCCCTTCCCAAGTGCTGAGGATCAAAAGGCCGCGGTGACAAATAAAACCCTGTTCGCCGGTATTTCACATCACCATGACTGGAACCAAAGATCCTACACAAGCTCATCGGTTTATGGGTCCTTTGTTGATTTCCAAAACCCTTCTATCCGGGAATACGAGATCCGGGATGAGACCAACATCGGGTTGCGGTCCGTCACTAAATATTTCATTTCAGAACGCGTAAACCTGGCTGGGGGCGGCGAATACCAGTTTCTGGATTCCCCAATCAAAAAGTATGAAAATAACGGGGGACAACGCGGCGATAAAACAAATGACGATGTGCTGGTCTCGACGCTCGGATCCTTGTTTGCGCAAAGTGAATTTGACGCGGGAGCGCATTGGCTTATTACGGTAGGCCTAAGCGCAAATTTTGCGGCCGTGTCATTTGATAGCAGTTTTCCGGCTGAAGTTGCGGAAGAACGAACGTTCAAGCCATTTTTTTCCCCGAGACTTGCGGTCTTAAAGAGTTTCAAGACCTTTTCAGCCTATGCAAGTTTCAGCAACGGATTTTCGCCTCCGACCATCGCGGACCTTTACCCCTCTACTGCGGAATTTGACCAGTCACTGGAAGCTGAACATGGAAATAATTTTGAGGCCGGATTGAAAGGCAAAATGTTTTCTGACAAGGTATACTTTTCCGTCACTGGATATGAATTCCGTATAAGGAACACGATCGTTCCCCGGCGCGACGAAGCCGACGCGGAATATTTTGTGAATGCCGGCGAAACTGAGCAACGTGGTCTTGAAATTTCCATGGACTATCTGGTGGTCCGCGATGCGGAACAATTTATTACCGACCTGAAGGTGTCATCGGGCTACGCCTACCACCACTACCGTTTTAAGGATTATATCCAGGCCACCAATCAGGGTACGCTTGATCATTCCGGAAACAAGCTCACGGGCGTACCGCCAACCACGGCATTTTTAACGTTCGACATAATGACCCGGAGAGGACCCTATATAAACTTTACAACGAATTATGTCGATCATATTCCGTTAAATGATGCGAATACAGCTTATGCGGAGGCGTATGTGTTGATCAGCGCGAGAATCGGATACAAGAATTTGCTAAAAAGCGGAAATGTTCTGGAGATTTTTACCGGTGTGGAAAACGCAGCCAATGAAGTATACAGTTTAGGTAACGACCTCAATGCCGCCGCGGGCCGTTATTACAATGCTGCGGCTCCGAGAAACTATTATGCGGGTGTGCGATTTGACCTGATTTTCAAACGCTGAGACGTGAGGAATGTTCCCGCCGATATTATCACGGATGTTGAGAACAAATTGTCCGTTAAAGTTTCAGGCTTTCAATTTTCCGGTGGAGGATGTATCAATTACGGTGGAAAACTTTTTACGTCGAAAGGCATTTTCTTTTTGAAATGGAATGACCTTGCGAGGTTTCCAGGAATGCTGGAAATGGAATGGCTGGGTCTGCAACTTTTGAAAAACGCCGGCGCCGTCAGGACTCCCGACCTGATCTGTCACGGGACTGCGAAAGGATCACAATATCTGCTGATGGAATTTGTCGAGTCGGCACCCAGGACAGAAGGATTCTGGAAAATTTTCGGAGAGCAATTGGCTGCTCTTCATTTATGCAAAGGGCTGCATTATGGACTCGATCACGACAATTTCATCGGGTCCCTTCCACAGCGAAATCAGCGGCACAATTCATGGATCGAATTTTTTATCGAAGAACGTTTGGCGGTTCAGCTTGAAATCTATTTGAAAAACAGAACAGGGACGAAAGGAATTAAACCAAAATTTGAAAATCTTTTCCGGAAATTGCCTTCACTCCTGGTTGTTGAAAACCCTTCTCTTGTACATGGCGATCTGTGGTCCGGAAATCTGATTACCGACGCCAAAGGCGGACCCTGTCTGATCGACCCGGCTGTGTATTACGGAAATCGCGAGGTGGATATTGCAATGACAAAACTGTTCGGCGGTTTTAACTACGATTATATTGAATCCTATAACGCCGTGTACGCATTGGAAAACGGTTTCGAAGAACGGGCAGCGCTATACAATCTCTATCCTCTTATGGTTCATGTCAATCTTTTTGGAGAGAGTTATTTGTCGCAGGTGGTTCCCATTCTGGATCGATTTGCATAGAGGGTGGCAATTGAGATAAACTTCCTTAAATTGCTTTCCCTTCTAAATCCCACAGTTATGAAACCCTCTATCGCCCGGCCCTGGCTTTCTTTGCTATTAATTACCCTCGTGTTTTCCGGTTGCGAGCTGCTCGATGAGACAGACGATGTACAGTTCACCACAGATTTTGAGTTGCCAGTACCTTTTGTTGTTGATGAAGACGCGGATGTACCCGGTAACCCATATACAAGCTTTAACAGCAGCATCGAAGCCGCGCGGGATCCGGAGTATCAAAAGTATAAGGACAGGGTAAAGCACATCGTGGTGAATGAAATAAAGTATATAATTTCGGAATTTGTGGCTGACGTCCCCGTCACCCTCACCAGCGGGGAAGCAAAATTTTTTGCTAAAGACCAAACGGTAAACGATGCGGTCATTGCTTCTGTAAGCAATGTTACTATCGCCGATGGATCAGGGACACTTGAAGCAAGCGCAGAAGTTCTGGAAACCATTGCCAACATCGTATTGCGCGATGGTGAAATCCACGTCGTCTCGGTTGCAAACATTTCCGACGCTCCCTGTTCCTTCAAGATCAAAGTAACGTTAAACGTTACCGTCACCGCCAATGCGCTTGAATAACATCTCAGGCCAAACGACATTAAGGCCTCCCAGTGAAGCTTTTTTAATTCTTCTTCTGTAAAAGATCTTTCATGATGATTTCCGAATGAACACGTGAATTTTCAATAAACCATTTATTCGTCCGGAATCCACCGCAAACAACACCGGCGAGGTAAACATTTTTGACGTTCGTTTCCATGGTTTCCGGATCATAAACAGGTGTATGGTCCACGTCATCATGGAAAGCAATGCCGACGGATTCCATGAATTCGAATGGCGGTTGGTAGCCGGTCATGGCAAGAACGAAATCATTTTGGAAAACTTTAATTCCATCCGGGGTACGGACTTCAACGCTATGCTCGTCTATTTTCAGGATCTCGGAGTTGAAGTATGCTCTGATGGAGCCTTCCTTGATCCTGTTTTCAATATCTGGCTTCACCCAATATTTTACGCTTTCCCGGATTTCAGGTTCGCGGATCACCATCGTCACCTCGGCACCTTTTCTCCAGGTTTCCAGCGCCACGTCGACTGCTGAGTTGGCTGCGCCGACCACGATCACCTTTTGCTTAAAATAAGGGTGCGGTTCGTCGTAATAATGTTTGACTTTGACCAGGTCTTCACCTGGAACATTTAGCAGGAACGGCAAATCATAAAATCCCAGGGAAAGGATGACAGCGCGCGTATCATAGCTGCCCTTGATCGTCACCACTGAATGACGACTTTCGCCGGCCTGAATGGAAACAACTTTTTCGTACAGGCGGATGTTCAAATTCCAGGTCTGGGTCACCCGCCGGTAGTATTCCAGGGCTTCGAACCGATCTGGCTTGGGGCCATGAGATATGAAAGGAACGCCGCCTATCTCGAGCCTTTCCGAAGTCGAAAAAAAGGTCATGTTCAAAGGATAATTGTAAAGAGAGTTCACCAGACACCCCTTTTCGAGAATGAGATAACTCAATCCTGCCTTCGCCGCCTCTATCCCGCAGGCAAGGCCTATGGGACCTCCACCAACAATAATCAAATCATAAGCTTCCATTGGAGACTTGGATAATTCAAACAATATTGTAAAAATTACAGCAATGAATCGCCCGAACCTTATGAAGAAAATTGCCTATTTGTTTATTCTCTTACCTTTTGCCGCCTTTGCCCAAAAGCAAATCGCGGTTGAAGATTTTACAATGCGGACGACTTTCGCCCAAAAATCGGTCAATAACATTGACTGGATGCGCGATGGAAAATTTTATTCCGCGCTGGACGATAACAAAATAGTCAGGTTTGATGTGGCGACCGGCGTTGCAGTAGAAACCGTTCTCGACGGAGCGGAATTTTCGCCCAAAGTACAAATCGAGAGTTACAGTTTCAGCAGCGACGAAAGTAAGCTCATGGTGGCGACAAGCGTTGAAAGTATCTACCGCAGATCTTTTGTGGCGGAATATTTCGTCTATGACAGGCAGACCAAATCGCTTCAGAAATTATCTGCGAATGGGAAGCAGTCATATGCAACATTCTCACCCGATGGATCCAGGGTTGCTTTCGTGAGACAAAACAATCTTTTTCTAGTCGATCTCAAAACGCAGGAAGAAATACAGGTTACGAGTGATGGCCGTTTTAACCATATCATTAACGGCTCTACTGATTGGGTATATGAGGAGGAATTCAGCTTTGTCGTTGGATTTTTCTGGTCGCCCGACAGCAGGAAAATTGCTTACTACAAGTTTGATGAGTCACAGGTAAGGGAATATAATCTTCAGAAATGGGATAACGGGAAGTTGTATCCGGTCGACTACAAGTTCAAATATCCGAAGGCCGGGGAGGCAAATTCGCAGGTGGAGATCTGGTTCTATGATCTTGCAACCAGGCAAGTTTTACGTGCCGATACAGGCGCACCCGGAGATTTTTATATTCCCAGGGTAAAATGGTCGCAGGATGCGAACACATTGTCGATCCGCAAGCTGAACCGACTTCAAAATACCTTAGAGATCATTCATTGCAACGCGACCAGTGGAAAATCGATCATCGTTCTTACCGAAAAAGCGGATACCTATATCGATGTTGAATTTGTTGACGACCTTACGTACCTGAATGATGGAAAGCATTTCATTCATTCGAGCGAATCCGGCGGGTATAAGCAGCTCTACCTTTATACAATGACGGGGAACCTTGTCCGGAAGCTCACGCCGGGAAATTTTGACGTTGTCGACTTTCTGGGAATTGACGAAAGATCGAAAACCCTGTATTTCATCTCGACCGAAGTTTCTCCGCTTGAAAAGCACCTTTACGCCTTATCACTGGATGGCCGGAAGAAAACGCGATTGTCGCAAGCCGGCGGCACGCACCAGATCAACATGAGTGATGATTTCCAGTTTTACATTGATCATCACAGCCGCGCCGACAAACCCGCCGTCGTAACATTGTATCGTACAAAATCGAATCTGCCGGTGAAGGTTTTGGAAACGAATGAAAAGCTTGCCCTGGAAGCCGAAGTATATGGGTTGGCAAAAAAGGAATTTTTCACCTTCAAAACTGTCGACGGCATGCTCCTGAATGGGTATATGCTAAAGCCAAAGGATTTTAATCCTTCGAGACAATATCCGGTTCTCGTCTATCAATACAGCGGACCGGGATCACAAAATGTCGCCGACTCCTGGGCAGGTAGTCATTTTTATTTTCACCAGATGCTAGCCCAGAAGGGTTACATGGTTGCCGTCGTCGATACGCGTGGCACTGGATCACGTGGCGAGAAATTCAAGAAAATGACCTATAAGCAGCTCGGAAAATATGAGCTCGAGGATATCGTGGAGTTTGCAAAATATCTCACGACGCTTGAGTACGTGGATGGCAGCCGTCTGGGTATCTGGGGCTGGAGTTATGGCGGATACATGTCATCCCTTGCCATGACAAAAAGTGCCGGCGTCTTCAAGCTGGGCATTGCCGTTGCCCCGGTGACAAACTGGCGATTTTATGATACGATTTATACAGAACGTTATTTGCAAACGCCTCAGGTTAACGCGGATGGATACGACGCAAATTCACCGTCGACTTATGCGTCCCGGCTCAAAGGCAAATTCCTGTTGATCCATGGAACTGGAGATGACAATGTTCATTTCCAGAATTCGGTGGTACTGCATCAGGCGCTGATCAATTCCGGCAAACAGTTTGAGTCGTTCTATTATCCGGACAAAGCTCACAGCATAGCGGGAGGCACCACCAGAACGCACCTGTACACAATGATGACCGACTTTATTGTTGCAAACCTTTAATCATCTGACAACCATCGCAATTCTTATTATCTTTCAAGAACTATTGAAAGTTCAGAAACTTATTTATATCTTTCCCGTATGAAGTATACAGCGGCAAAGGAGGAATTGATTCAGGCGTGGGGAAACCTGGGATACAGCTGGGGACTTAACAAGACCATGGCCCAGATCCATGCATTGTTGTTAATTTCTCCCAAAGCGCTATCGACAGAAGATATTATGCAGGAGCTATCGATCTCGCGCGGTAACGCAAATATGAACATCCGCGCCTTGCTGGATTGGGGGATCATATCGCGTATTTCAGTGGCCGGACAACGGAAGGAGTATTTCAAATCGGAAAAAGATATCTGGTCGCTGGCCAGGCAGGTGGCAAAAGAACGGAGAAAACGGGAGCTCGAGCCTATTCTAAAGGTGCTGCGTGACGTTAGCAACGTACAGGCCGACAATTCGGAAGAAACCCGGGAATTTAAAAAGGTCGTGAAAGAACTGAAGAATTTTGCGGAAAAATCGGATTCCATGCTTGACACTTTTGTGCGGGCTGAGGAAAGCTGGTTTTGGAACACGATCCTGAAATTCATGAAATAATTTTTTTTGCCGATATATTTCAGAAAATATTGAAAGTTTAAAAAGTTTAATATGAAATATTTCAACTGGATCGTTCAATCCATAGGCATTTTGTGTGTCTCGGTCACGTTTTTTACGCATTACGAAATGGCAGCTGGCACGCAGGCATGTTTTATGGCCATGATCGGCCTCGCAACCTGGCAGCTCGGAAGCTTTTTGATCTCGCTGACTTTCAAACCCCGCATCCAGGGCCTTCGAAAACTGTACGCATACGTCGTGGTCGGTGGAGCAGCCATGGTTTTTTTCGGATCCCTCTCAACAGACAAAAACATGGTGTTTGAAACAGGGATGGTGGTTCTCTTCACCGCCGCCGTCATCTACTTTCTCCTCACGACGGTGCAGACTTTCCGGAAATACAGGCCGAACGGAAGATTTCTTCCCCACACCAATTTTTAATACCATGCAAACATTAAAACATCACACGATCGTCTATGATGATGAATGTCCCATGTGCGATCTCTACACCCGTTCCTTCGTGCGGGCCGGAATGCTCGATGAGACGGGACGCGAACCCTTCACCGATGCAAAAGAGATCCTTTGCCATATCGACAGGGATCGGGCGCGCGATGAGATCGCGCTGGTCAACGACCGGACCGGCGAAGTCTATTACGGTGTTGACAGCCTGATGCGCATCATCTCCAATTCATTTCCTATTTTCCGGCCGCTCTTCCGTAATGCAGTCTTCTATTGGCTGATGAAGAAATTTTATGCCTTCATTTCGTATAACCGCAAAGTAATAATGCCGGCGAGAAAGAATCAGAACGCTCAATCCTGCATTCCGGCATTTAATATCCCTTACCGGGTTGCGTATATTGTTTTTTCGTGGATTGTGACGTCATGGGTTCTCAATGCCTATGTGCAGACGTTATCCTCGTTCATGCCTTCCGGAAATTTTTTCCGCGAATTTCTCGTTTGTGGGGGGCAAATATTCTTCCAGGGACTCTTTGTGATTTTCTTCCACGAAAGAGGGGTCCTGAATTACGCTGGAAATTTGATGACAATCTCTTTGGGAGGCGCGCTGGCATTATCGATACCCCTGATGCTCGCAAGTGTGATCCAGTCACCATTTTTATTTGCAGGATGGTTCCTCATTGTCGTGGGATGTATGCTGGTTGAACATATGCGACGCGTCCGGATTCTTGGATTGAGCTTCGGACTGACAATAACCTGGGTTTGCTACCGGATCCTTGTAATGCTGATAATCATATGAGCAGAACAATTAAACTTGAAACCATCATTGCAGCGCCCGCCGAAACGTGTTTTGACCTGTCAAGGAATCTTGACCTCCATCTGGCAACCCAAACGCGCGCCAGGGAAAAAGCGATCGGCGGCAAGCGGGAGGGACTGATCGGGTATGGAGAGTCTGTTACCTGGCAGGCAACCCACTTTATGGCCCGGCTTCAAATGACTGTGACAATCACCGGGATGGATCGTCCATTTTATTTTAAAGATGAAATGGTCAGAGGACCGTTCCTTTCCATGAGCCACCGACATACTTTTCACCAGATCGGCGACCGAACCGTTATGAGAGATGAATTTACGTATCAGGTTCCTTTCGGTTTTCTGGGTCGATGGTTTGATCGGCTGATTCTCAACAAATATCTCTCAAAGGTTCTTACCGAGAGAAATGCCTTTATCAGACTGATTGCCGAAAGCGGGCAACAAAATGAATTCCTTAATACAAAATGAAATGCTATGTTAAAGAAGATCGTTATCGCCGGCGGCAATGGATTTCTTGGAAGAACCCTTATAAGTTATTTTAACAACAAGGCAGAGAAGATCGTCGTATTGAGCAGAAAACCTTTTTCCGGTTCCGGAAAAGCGATCGTTGAGATTTGGAACGCGGACTCGCCTGGTGAATGGACCCATCAACTTGAGGGCGCAGACGTATTGATCAATCTGTGCGGTAAAAATGTCAATTGCAGGTATACAACAAAAAACAGGAAAGCAATTTATGAGTCGAGGATTAAGCCCACCCAGCTCCTGGCCGAAGCCGTTCGTGGTTGTGCTATACCACCAAAGTTGTGGATCAATTCAAGCTCCGCGACGATTTATAAAGCCTCATTTGATAAGCTTATGACGGAAGCGCATGGGGAAACGGGCGATGATTTCAGCATGGATGTCTGCAAGACGTGGGAGCGCGAGTTCAATAATTGTCAACTATCCTCGACAAGGAAAATCATTTTCCGCACGGGTATCGTGCTGGGCAACGGAGGCGGTGCGCTTCCCCCAATGAGAACATTGGCCAAATTGGGGTTTGGAATGCAGGGAAACGGCGATCAGTATTGCAGCTGGGTACACGAATTGGATTTTTGCCGGGCAGTAGAACACGTGATAGATAATCGGCATGCCGAGGGAATATATAATATATGCGTTCCCACCCCGGTGAGAAATAAAAAATTTATGGAACTGCTGCATCGGGTTATAAATGTTCGCGTTTCAATACCACTTCCAGGTTGGATTCTGGAGGCCGGCGCTTTTTTAATTCGCACAGAAACTGAATTGGTATTGAAAAGCCGTAAAGTTTTTCCAAAAAGATTATTAGATGAGGGTTTTGTTTTCGAATTTCATGATGCTAAAAGTGCATTTGAAGAATTATGCCGGAAAGAAGCGAGGATAAGACACGACTCTATTTTATCGCATTGATACCCCCATCGCCAATCTATGACGACGCGTTGGGATTAAAACTGTATTTCAAAGAAAATTACAACAGCAAAGCCTCGCTGAATTCACCTCCTCACATAACGCTTCATATGCCATTCCGGTGGAAGGAGAAAAAAGAAGTCGAGCTGGCTCTTCGGCTTGATGAGTACATTCGACGATTCGGTCCAATCAAGGTATGCCTTGATAACTATTCTTCATTCCCGCCCAAGGTGATTTTTATCAATGTTGTGAAAACTGAACCGCTTGAAGCATTGCAGCGTGGTATTCAGCGGTTCTGCAAAAAGGAGTTAAACCTTTTCAATGCCAATTACAAGGAACAGGCTTTTCATCCTCACCTCACGCTGGCCTTTCGCGATCTGAAAAAACCAAACTATAAAAAAGCCTGGGAAGAATTCGAAAACCGCGAATACAAGGCAGAATTCATTGCCGACAGGATTGCGTTGCTAAAGCACAACGGCAGAGTGTGGGGCGTGTTTAAGGAATTTAATCTGGAATCGTCTTATACCATCGACAATAAAAGTACCCTCGCCGCAACTGAGGGCTGATCATTTTTCACAAAACGTCCCCCTGGCTACGTGAACATCCCTGATCGTCAGTTCGATTAACCCTTCCTGCACGCCGGGATCTGCTTCGAAAATTTCCGGTTGTACCATTCCCTTCATCAACACGATACCGCCCTCCTCCGATCCGAAATCTCCCCCGACAACTACATTACCGGTATCAACAATTTTTCTAACGTACGCATCATGACGCGCGAGTATCTCCGGATATGTGCTGGCTGTGAATTTGCTGACGACCGCGTCAAAACGGGCGAAAAAATATTTGGCTGGCTCACCTGTTTCCGATGCCGGACAGTACTTTCCGAAATGCGACCTTAACGGCCTGACCTCAACCTTCCACTGGTTGGCCAGAATGGATGGATCCGCATCCAGGGCTGAAGTCACATCATCGGTCGTGGGGCAATTGAAGATCAGCATCGCTCCTCCATCTTCAAACCTTCCGACCGCCACGACTTTACCAGCCCGCTGAAGCGCTTGTAGCGTTTCAAGATGTGCCTTGAGCAACTTCGCGGACTCTTCCCTGGATCGTTCACCTGCAGTGGGATTCTTATCGAGGAACGCGATGAAGTAGTGATTCGCCTGCTGTGCGCGGCTTCCGCAACTCAAGAGGCAGAAGAAAATGGCAATGGATATCGGGCGCATGGTAGTTATTTGAATCTAACTTACGGCAAATGTAGGTTGAAAGAAACCGGAGGATATCTTTTGCTGGATTATTGCTTTCGTTTTCCTATCAACATCACACCGGCGAGAACCAGCAGTGTACCGGCAATCTGAAGGGCAAATACGGGCTCTCCCAGAAATACAGCTGCCTGAATAATTGTAGAAATTGGTCCGACGCTCGCGGCTATGGCGGCGTTGTCGGAACCAATGCGTTTAATGCCCTCGGCGAAAAGATAAGACGGGATCACGGTTGACATGACGGCCATGACAAGGCTGTAACCATAGACCGAAGATTCCAGCTCTACCAGGGAAGCGTTGCTGGTCATATAAAAGTGAATGACTACGGCGATACATGCAAAGCTCATGGCGTAACTGTTAAACTTCGCCGCGCCGACCATCGGAATTATTCTTCCACTTCCGACGATGTAGGTGGCAAAAGTAATTGCGCACAGAAAGATCATCAGCGATCCGAAATAAAAATCTTTATCGTAAGTTTTATGGAATGAAAGCTCTCCGAAAAAAGCAAGGAGTAGTCCCACATAGGTAATCGCTACGGCGAGCCACTGATAGGTTTTGATTTTCTCTTTAAAGATGAGGGCGGATATCAGCAAGACCAACGTTGGATAAATAAACAGGATCAGGCGCTCGATACTCGCCGAAACATATTGAAGCCCAATGAAATCCAGCAAACTGCTGGCATAGTAGCCAACACACCCGATGAAGGCAATATACAGCCATTGGCTGAAAGTGAATTTCACATTGCCACTTTTGCTGGAAGCTACGATAGCCGATACCAGGAAAAAGGGCAGGGAAAAGATCATCCTGAGGGCGAGTAACGTGACGGCTTCAACGCCGGTGTCACGGTAAGCGAGCTTGACGAAAATGGCCTTCGTCGAAAAGCAGATGGCGCCAATCACACAAATTATGATTCCGGCCATCAGGCCGGGTTGTTTTGCCAGTCGCGTCATTCCAGGGCCCGCGTCAGCACCCGCGCGAATTTCGTCAGGTCGTTTTGATCATTGTAAACATTTGGAGAAACCCTGATCGCATCTCCGCGGAATGACACGTATATCCTGTGTTTGGTAAAAGCTTCTTTCACGGTAGCGAGATTGGTGTTTTGAGGAAGGCGTACTCCAAAAATGTGGCTGGCCCTATACGGTTCCTGCTCGATCCAGCATCCGTTTTCCCGTAACACTGCGACGGCGTCTCGTGTTATCGCATGACAATATTCCTGGATATTTTCAACGTGCCAACGGTCCAGCTGGGTAATGGAATTTAACAACATCGGAACAAGAATAAAATTGCTGCGTTCACCGACATCATATCTCAATGCACCCGGCTGATATTGTTCGTCATAATTTACAAGGGCGGTGAAATCCTCGCTGTTCAGACGACTAATCCAGTTTTCCTCCAATGGTTTCCCATTGTTAAATGCTTCCCCGTAAAACGCTACCCCAAGCGCATAAGGGCCAAGGAGCCATTTATAACCAGCGCATACCAATGCATCCGGATTCAGTTTTTGAACATCAAACGGCAGCGCCCCTACCGATTGTGTCCCGTCGATAATAAGAAGCGCGCCAACGTCCCGTGTTCTTTCCCGGATCGCCTCAAGGTTGAACCTGGTGCCGTCTGCCCAGTGTGTGTGAGCGATGGCGACGGCTTTAGTGTCTTTGCTGATGGCCGAAAGGATCTTTTCGTTCCAGATTCTGCCACGTTCATCCAGGCCCGCTTCCGGCGAAATGACTTTGATCTCACCACCGGTCTCCTTGGCAAGACTTTGCCATGGATAATAGTTGCTGGGAAATTGTTCGGCGGCGACCACGACATGCTCTCCGCGGTTGAGGCGGACATTTTTAGCAACTGTGGAGATCCCGTAGGAAACAGAGGGAATGATCGCTATTCTTTTTGCGTCCTTTACGTTAACCAGTTTTGCAAACGCGACCCGTAGATCCTCGGCTTCATTGAAAAAATCTTCGGGCCGTATCTCCACAGGATTTCTTTTTTTTCGCAGTCCGCGCAAACCTGCTTTTTCAACACTCTTCAACATAGGAGACATGTACGAACAGTTGAGATAAGTGACCTGTTTGGGGAGGTTGAATTTGGAATATTTACAGGTAAACATGCCCAATTATACGATTAAAATTGTATCCGGTTTGGGATGGCAGCAGTGCCGGAGGAATTATTGAAGAATTAATAATTTGCAATAGAGAAACCTTTACAAAATTTTGAGTACCATCGCCGTTCTGCCTGACAACCAAATTTTTTTTTGCGGATACGTCGCGGTGTCTGGAAGGTTTCCGAGCGACTTCCATTCGCGTGGAGCTTCAACCGGGTGGAAATGCGTTAGTTCCACTCAAGGGTATTGATGATATGCATGATGTCCTTTTTCATGTACTCAATCGCGGGAGCCAGCGAGTCGTTGTTCACTTTTGTGTTGAAGTAAAGTGCGCCGCGCAGAAAATGTTCCGAGGAATCGGTCATGATGAACTGAAACTGGCTGGGGACCTCGCCCTCAAGTTCGGCAATCACAGCAGTTTTTCCTGAAGGGGTAACGGTGATGATCTCGTTAATACCGTAGGCCTTGATCTGGTGCTTTGCCGTCAACGTAAATGCATCCTTGAGAAACTGCTGCAAAAGTTTTTCGCTTTTACCCAGTCTTTTGTACGTGATATGCACATCGGATTTTAACGCAGGGTAATAGAGCTCAATCCAGTATCGCTCGCTGATCCTCGTTGTATCATCAAGGAGTCTTGCATGTTTGGAGTATTCAAATGTGTAAGGGAGCGTGTCGGGAAGGGAATGATATTCCTGTGTAGGAAGGATGAGGCGGTTGTAACCGAGGGGTTTTGGAAGATATTCCTTTTCACATCCGGCGAGCGCCAGCAGCGCGAGGGCAATTGAAAGGACGCCAAACTGCATGGGCATCCGGCGCCTGGAATGCCCTGGAGATCTTTTTCCGAATGCGTTAGGTTTCTTTCCCTTCATGAATATGCACCCGGATTTTTTTAATTCGTTTATGATCAACTGCCTCAATGATGAAGGTAAAAGGATCGAGGACGATCTGGTCGCCGATCCTGGGCAAGTCTTCCTGGAGCTCCTGAAGCACGGAGCCCAATGTTTCGGTTTCCGTTTTTACATCGGGAAAAGTTGCTGGTTCCACGTCGAGAATCCGGCATAACTCATGGAACGGAATTTTGCTGTCGAAGATAAAAGTCTTGTCGTCGATTTTTTTATAATACGCGCCTACCTCATCGAATTCGTCGTGAATGTCCCCGATGATTTCTTCAATAATATCTTCTAGGGTAATGATACCCGAAACCTCACCTGCGTCATTTAACGCCAAGGCCATGTGCACGCGTTTTTCCTGGAAGTCTTTTAGCAACAGGTCGATTTTCCTCGTTTCAGGCACATAATATGCGGGTCGCAGGAATTTTTGCCAGTTGAATTTTTTTGATTCAGTCAGGTAGGGCAACAGGTCCTTGATATACAAAACACCCTGCAGCTTGTTCATGCGCTCATCATAGACCGGTATCCGGGAAAAACCCGACTTCTTGACGTAAATCAGCAGGTCGTGAAAATTCAGGGAGGAGTCAACACTGTTGATTTCATTTTGCGGACGCATAACTTCTGCGACGGTCAGCATGCCAAAGTTCACGATCCCGCGCAGGATCTCTCTTTCGTCTTCTGTGGTTTTTTTGTCGGCCGCTGCAAGTTCCAGCGCCTGTGTGAGTTCTCTGACAGAGTTTTCCTCCGCGATCGAATCGAGTTTTCGTTCTACTGTGTAAGACATTTTCAGCAAAGGCGACACAAAAGGAGTCGTGATGCTTACGAGTTTCGCGCACAGACCGCTAAGGAATTTTACGATCCTCTCTTTTCGGGAGGTGCCGTAGATCTTTGGGACGATCACGCCAAAAAAAGTAAAGAGCAGTGTGAGCACCACTGATTCGGTAAGGACGCCCGTGCTTGCGCTAAAGCTGATTGCGATTTTGAACATCACTGCACATATGATCAGCGATATGTACTTCCACGTGGTGAGCACCGTGAGAAACAGGCGAGGCGTTCCCAACAAATTGGCGACGATCCTGTCCTTTTCTGTTCTTCCTTTCCTGAAACCATCGACCTCTTCCGGCGTCAATGAAAAAAAAGCTGCTTCGGTGGCCGAGACGATTCCCGACAAAAGCAAAACGACGGCTGTAATAAAAATGTACAGCAAGTTTTCACCAGTATAAAAATCAGGAATACTAAAACTCGGAGGCTCGTCCAAGGGTCAATGGGTTAGTCCAACATCAGAAAGGCAGATCGTCGGTTCCGCTGTCTGCAGGCGAGCTGTATGGTTCGCTCGATGCGCGCTCGGGGGTACGCGAACCCATATCCGAAGAAGTGTTTGATGATCCTCCTCCGCGTGTATTTAACATGGTCATGTTATCTGCAATGACTTCGGTTGTGTACCGCGTAACGCCCTCTTTTTCCCAGGAACGGGTGCGAAGCTTGCCTTCAATATATACCATGTCACCTTTATGCAAATATTTTTGAGCGACTTCGGCCAATCCTCTCCAGAGCACGACATTGTGCCACTCGGTAATCTCCTTTTTTTCGCCAGTTGTACGGTCTTTGTAGGATTCAGACGTTGCGATCGTAAAATTGGCCACGGTCGCACCGTTATCGAGATTACGAACTTCAGGATCTTTGCCTAAACGGCCTACCAAAATCACTTTATTAACACCAGACATATTTCAATTAAGTTTTTTGCAAATAGCTGCTTTGAGATGAATAAAACAAAAGTACCATTCCTGATCTAACTATAAAAGGAATAATCGTCAAGGAAACGTGATATTAATGCCGGTTTTGGCAATCGCGATATTTTCCGCAATGAATAAAATTCACCCTCATTTCCGGTTGATTTCAGCTGGTCGACGCACCGAATGATGACGAATTTGCAATAAATGGTCTGGTGGGTAAGAATGTGTTTGTACGTTTCAGTGGCGGTGGCATTTTCACTATTCAGACCTATTAACAGACGGTTCTTTTCTAAAAGTTTTTTCAAGGACACCGGCCTTGTGTTTTCGATGAGCGGGAAATCAAAAAGTCCAAACCAGATATCCTTTTGCTGCCTGCGTTTCATCAGGAGCGATTTACCTTTTATGAAAACCAGGTAATGGAAATAACGTTTGCGGCTTGCTTTAGGCTTTAATTTAACCGGCAATAACGACTGACTGGAATGCAGCGATGCTTTACAACTTTGCTTGAAAATACAATCCACACAGCCAGGATTGGAAGGAAGGCAATAGGTTGCTCCAAACTCCATGATTGCCTGGTTGAACAGGTCCGGAGTGTCCTTTGGGATAAGTTTATTTGCAAGCAGGGTAAATACTTTCTTTCCTTCTGTGGAGTTGATTGGTATAGATATTCCAAATATTCTGGATAAGACTCGAAACACATTCCCGTCGACGACCGCAACTTGTTGCCCAAAGCTGAAGGATGCGATTGCAGCAGCAGTATAATCCCCAATACCCGGTAGATTTTTTAATTGGCCGAAAGATGGTGGAAATACACCCTTGAAGTCATTTTTTATTTTTTTTGCGCATTTATGAAGATTCCGGGCCCGCGTATAGTAGCCTAATCCCTGCCACAATCGTAACACCTCCTGCTCAGGGGCATCGGCGAGCTTATTAACATCAGGATACCGCGAAATGAACCGTGAATAATAGGGCAGGCCCTGATTTACGCGTGTTTGCTGCAGGATAATCTCTGACAGCCATATTTTATATGGGTCCGTTGTGTCGCGCCAGGGCAGGTTGCGCTTGTTTTCCAGATACCACTCAACGATTTTTTTCGAAAAATATCGTTTGTCCATCCCCTTGATAATCAATTTTTTCAATATTAATTTTTAAATCTGGCACAGCAAATTAAATTTGCCCTCCCGAATTTTTTTTAGACCTAAATATAGCACCGTGACCAAAGCAGATATAATCAACGAAATAGCGGAAAAGACCGGAGTGGATAAAGCTGATGTTACAGCCTCTGTCGAAGCATTTTTCAGCGTAGTGAAGAACGCCATGTCGAATGGCAACAATATTTACATCCGAGGCTTTGGGAGCTTTATCAACAAGAAGCGGAAAAAGAAGATCGCCAGGAATATCTCCAGAAATACGGCTCTGGTGATCGATGAGCATTATATTCCAAGCTTTAAGCCAGCCAAGATCTTCATTAACAAGATCAAAAACAGCGAAAAAGTAAAACTGCTTTCTGAAAAGGTGTCGGAGAAGTAATAGGCTTACGAAATTTTTTTAACTCAGGTTTAACCCGCCCATGCTCAAGACACGCCTCTTACTTGTCGCCGGAAGTGCGGTCGTTATATACCTGTTGTTTCAACTGCCCAAATCAGTAGTTGAGAACGAAGCTTCGGTGTCAGGGCCGGGCGACTCGGTCTCATCGCATATACAGTCTCATGCGCAGCCCCCGGAGGAAGTGCGGATCAGGATTGGACAACTTCGGGCTCAACTCTCCGGAAGTACAGAAAAAGAAAAAAATGCTATCTTTGCCGACTCTTTGGCGGACCTATACCGTTTGTCTAACCGTTTTGACAGCGCCGCATGGTTTGCCGGAGAGAGCGCGAAGCTGTCGAATGGCCCGGAATCGTGGATGAAAGCTGGTGATCTTTATTATCAGGCGTACTCCATCGAAATGGATCAGGAAAAGCAAAGAACCTATGCGTTGCGCGCCCAGGAATACTACGCGATGATCCTTGAAAAAGATCCGCATAACCTGGAGGTTAAGACGAAGGCCGCCATGACATACATGTCAACGGCAACGCCAATGAAGGGAATTGCCCTTTTAAGGGAGGTCCTCGCCGAAGACCCCAAACACGAGCTGGCGCTATTTAACATGGGCATGTTGTCGGTTCAGTCCGGACAATTCGAACGCGCGACCGACTGGTTGAATCAACTTGTGAGGATCAATCCGTCGCACATACAGGGTCAGTTGCTTTTGGGTATCGCCCTGCTGAACGACGGTAAACGCGCTGCGGCAAAAGAACAGTTAGAGAAAGTAAAGAAAATGGATCGGGATCCCGCCATCCAGGCAACTGTGGATTCTTATCTGAAGGATTTGAAATAGTTAAACACAAAATCCCGCCTTGCGCGGAAAAAAAATTAAAACATTATTATGCCTAGCGGAAAGAAAAGAAAGAAGCACAAAATGGCAACGCACAAGCGTAAAAAGCGCCTTCGTAAAAACAGACACAAGAAGAAATAAGACCACGCCAGCGCGCGTGCGACTATACACATCGTCTTACATTTTTAACTTTTTGCGTTTTGAGTAACGAACTTATTATTAGTGGAACTCAAGACGGATGTCGTATAGCCCTTCTTAAAGACAAGACGCTTGTCGAATTCCACCAGGAATCAGAGGGAAGCAAGTTTACAGTAGGCGATATCTACCTGGGCATTGTGAAGAAAGTGGTGCCCGGACTTAATGCCGCCTTTATCGATGTAGGCTATGATAAAGATGCTTTCCTTCACTATCTGGATCTTGGCCCCCAATTCAGTTCACTGCAAAAGTTTACGAAGTTGGTCAGGGCAAAAAAGATGAATGGTGGAAGACTCGATAAATTTCAATCGGAACCTGATATTGACAAACATGGGAAAATCACCCAGCAGCTGTCGAAAAATCAGGTCATTCCGGTTCAGATTGTAAAAGAGCCGATCTCTACAAAAGGGCCACGATTATCCTGCGAGTTATCCTTAGCCGGCCGGTACCTGGTACTCGTACCATTTTCCACCGCCGTCAGCGTATCGAAAAAAATTACCAGCAGCGAAGAGCGGAAACGCCTCCTTCGCCTGATCCAGTCCATCAAACCCGATAATTTTGGAGTTATCATCCGCACCGTGGCCGAGAACAAAGAGGTCGCCGAGCTGGACAAGGATCTTCGAAATCTCGTGAAAACCTGGGAGGAAGGCATGACTCGCCTGCCTCAGGCAAATCCACGCGACAAGGTTATTGGCGAGCTGGATAAAACTTCTTCTTTGTTGCGCGATCTTCTCAACGAATCCTTCGATAACGTCGTGGTTGACGATAAGAAGATGTATGACGAAGTCCGGGTATACATCCGCAACATCGCACCTGACAAGGAGAAAATAGTCAAATTTCACGGCGGCAAGGCCAAGATTTTTGAACATTACGGGATCGAGCGACAAATCAAGTCAGCTTTCGGCCAAACCGTTAGCCTGAAAGGGGGCGGTTATCTGATCATCGAGCATACTGAGGCGCTTCACGTCATCGATGTCAACAGCGGCAACAAATCCAACCGCGAAGAGAACCAGGAAACAACGGCGCTCTCTGTCAATGTGGAAGCCGCAAAAGAAATTGCCCGGCAACTCCGGCTCAGGGATATGGGAGGGATCATTGTCGTGGATTTCATCGACATGAAAAACCAGGACAACAAGAAGCTGATTTACCGGGTGATGAAGGAAGAAATGATGGATGACAAGGCGAAGTCAACCGTTCTTCCGCTCTCCAAATTCGGATTGATGCAAATCACGCGGGAGCGGGTGCGGCCTCAAATGAATATTGCCACCAAGGAGGTTTGTCCTACGTGTAATGGCACCGGTAAGATCACAGCGTCGATTCTTGTATCCGACCTCATCGAGAAGAATATCGAGCACCTGATTGTAAAACAGAATGAGAAAGACCTTGTACTTGCCGTTCATCCGTACCTCCATGCGTATTTTACGCAGGGAGTGATTTCCCGGAGGATGCGATGGTACTTTAAATACAAACGGTGGGTGACCATGGTCAAGGATACTTCCATGGCAATTATCGAATTCAAATTCTTAAATAAGGAAGGCGAGGAAATTCAGCTGAATAGCTGATTCCCCCGGGTAATATTATTAAAAGAGCCGTTTTCACGAACGGCTTTTTTTATATCAAGTTCCTGGGACTGAAAAAGCACTTAGGTTTCGAAACGGACCGGGCAAGCTCGATAATGCTTGTTTTATTTATTGTCTTGAGGGACGAGCCGGGGGCAATTTCAGTTAATCGCAACTGTAAAAAATAAATTGACCCGGCACATCCGCAATTAGTCTAACCCTATCTTCCACCGTCGAAATGGGCTCATAAGGCCAAAAAAATTGAATACAAAAACGGCACAAGGATCAACCAAACAATTCTCCAGATAATTTTACTCATAAAAAATTTTCGTTAGGTGACCGTGGATACCTTTTTTGAAGATGAAAATCTGGCAAGGTGTACGAATGGAACTATATACCGACAGACAACCGGAATGAAGCGGTCAGACGCAAATACGGAAGGTTACTGCGAAAAAATGCCTTTCACTTCATCGGTGAAAGACATCCATTTATCGGAAAAATTGTGAAAGCTAGTTTTTCTTTTTTAGCAGGTTCTGAATTTTCTTTTTGGCTTCGCTCTCGACCTGTTTTTTTACCTCCTGCGCCGGAGTTGTTGTCTTGGTTGTATCGGTCGATGCCGTGTCTTTTTTACCCAAAATTCCACCGACGATCTTTTCCGCTTCAGTCCCCTTGACAGCCTTTTGAAGTGCTTTTGCCCCTTCTTCCTTCGCTGCATTCGTCACAGCTTCCTTGGCCTGTTCTTTCTGCTCATCCATGATCAGCCGGGTTTTTGGATCATTGTATTTTCCGCCAACGCCGATCGTTACGGGGACGGGAGCGTTCGGATCGGATTTCGCCCCCGTATACTTTGAGGTCAGCGCACTAAACTCCGAGCTTAATTTGTTTGCCGGGACATTCATTTTCAGCCTGTAGTCGATCGTGCCGTCGAGCGCTGTACTTCCCGCAACCGTAGTCTTGTAATTTCCAAAGCTTGCGTCAAACGGCTTTACCGTCAGCACACCGCGTTCTATCGTTGCCGACATCAGGGCGTCCTTCAACGTCACCTCATCGGTGTTATCGAGTTTTGTGAGGGATGTAACGCCAGCAACCAGTTTTGACTGCTTCAGGGAGGCCTGGGCAATTTTTATGAGGCCCGCTCCGTAAACGGTCTCCATCTTCGGCATCATATCCTGCTGAAGTTCTCCCGCAATTTTAAAGTCAGTGCCAAATTTACCGTTGACCAGGCCGGCAATGGGGGCATACGTTTTAACAACTGAAAACGATGTCGCCGCTTGCTGGATTGAGAGATTCTCGATTTTCAGGGACATGTCATATTTCGGGTGGGCAATGTCCTTGGTATTGTAGGTGCCGTTCATCACAAACGATCCGCCGAGCATATTAAAACGTAAACCGCTCAGGCTGGCAATGCCGTCTTTCACAATCACATCGCCCGTTGCATTCGAGATCGTGTACTCCATCATTTTAACCACACGCACATCTGACTTCAGAACAAAATCAATATTCTCCGGAACCGGTATCACGCCAAAGGATGCGCTGTCCTCCACTGTGGCGGTTTCTTCCGTATCGGTCATAAACTGATTCAGGTCGAGCAGGTTTGAGCGGAAATTCACGTTGCCTTTGATCGTCTCATTCTTTCCAAAAACATATCCGAGGTAATTGAATACGGCGCCATCTACGCTGAAGTCGCTTCGCCCAATCGTTCCATCAAGATTTGTCAGTTGAATTTTTTTAGGATCAAAAACCATCGCTGCCTGGGTCAGCGTTACTTCGGGAAGATCGGCGGTAATGTATTTGAAATCTTTCAACGATGCCGTTCCGCTGGTCGGAAGTTTGTCGTACCGTTCAGCTTCGACATCCGAGAATTTTCCTTTTGTCTGAATGTCTGCTTTGATTTTCCCCGCAAGGGTCATGCCTTCCAAAGGAAAAACCTTTGTCATTTTTTCAAGGTCGATGCCTCCTTTTAGTTTCAGGTCCCAGGTATAGTCGTCGAGATTCTGCAACACGAGGTTGGCGTTGACTTTTTCACCATCCAGCACCATATTGAAATCATTGACTGTGATCAATGTCTCGGCCATCTGGCCAGAAGTATTTTTAATACCCGACGTGAAGTGCATGTCCTCCATCGGCATGGGAAAATCACTGGATTTAATATAACCGTTCGCGAGGGACATATTTGCATTAATGGCCGGAATGATCTTTTTCAAACTGTCGTACACGCCTTTTGCGGTCATGCCGACCTCATAGTTGCCCCTCATTTCCAGACCTTCCATGGGGAACATTTTGTTCAGCTCCGCGAGATTGAGGCGGGCATTGAGTGCGGCATCGACATTCGTCGGGTACATTTTAGTGATCAGGACGCGCGCATCAACAGGATTCGAACCAAAATCCAGGTGAAGTTTTTTAAGGTCCACAACGGTGTTGTCGATCACGCCGTCCTTGTTGTCAACGAGCAGATCCACGTTGATATTCGTTATCGCTGTCGGCAAATCGGGATATTGAAACATGGCGTCCTTGACAAGGAGGTTCATATTAAATGCCGGCATTTGCTTTTCGCTGTATGTTCCTTTGACAAAACCGTTAAAGGCGAGGTCCCCTTCGGTTTTCAGGTCCTTAAAGCTCTCGGTGTAAATGCCGGGCACCAGTGACAGAAGACTTCTGAAAGAATTCTCCGGGCTTTTGAACGCGAGATCCATTCCAAAATCGTTCTCGTTCATTTTGAACCAGCCGTCAAAATGCATCACAAAATCGTTGACCTTCGCGGTATTTTCTTTAAACGTATATTTCGTGTAATCTTCACTGATGGTGACGGTGGCATCGATCTCGACACGCTTGTCCGTCAGATATTCCGTGCCATCGAAAGCAGTTGTTACAGAGTCCGCGGTTGTTTTCGTCTTCATGTCAAAAACATCCTGGGTGAAATCTCCACGGCCAGTGTGGTTCAATCCTTTGAGATCAAGCGAATACGGCAGGCTTTTGTCATCATATTTTACGTCCGCATCAACAATTTCCCAATGATCGATTCCGAAGGAAAATTCGCTTGGTTCTTCTGCCGTTTCCACGGTATCGGTTGAGGGGTAGGCGATATCCCAGTTTGCCCTGCCATCCTCAAGCACCCGGATGTCGATAACGGGACGGATAAGCGAAATCCCTTTGACCCGCAGATTGTCACCGAACAGTATGTCCTTTAGATTTACATCGACGCGGAATTGTTCGGTTGCAAACAACATAACGCCGTCAAACGGAGCCCTGTTCATTACCCCAAGCTTATTGATCTCCGCCGTTACATTCGGAAAATCTCTGAAAAGTGTAACGTCGAGATCGTCAAAGACGACATCTGCATTCACCGACTTGGCTATTTCCTTTTCAATGGCAGCCTTGATATCGTCTTTGAAAACAATAGGAACAATAAGCGCTGCCGCGAGAATCAAAATCAATAAACCGCCAATGACGATCAGGGTCCACTTTAATGCCTTTTTCATATTTCGATTTTTTTTTAAGGGCCGGAAATCCGGCCGCAAATTACAAAAGACCTGATTGAACTTTTAACCTAAGTTGTGGGGAAATTTTTTAAAACATCTTCAAAAACCAATCCATAATTTTTTTGGTCACTGCGGTGTATGGCGGGTATAAAAGCTTGACGGACGTGAATCCCTGCTTTTGCTGGAGAACAGGTTTTTCGTGGGAAAAGGCGAGGAAGCCGTAATGCCCGTGCGATTTACCCATTCCACTGTTGCTAACACCGCCAAACGGCAACCGGTTGTGAAGAAAGTGAATCGCGCTGTCGTTGATGCAAACTGCTCCTGCGGAAGTTTCCCGGAGAACTCTTTTTTTGTCCTGGGTTTTCCGGGTGAACAGGTATAAAGCGAGCGGTTTTGGTTTCGAATTGATCAGATCGATCACGGTGTCGAGATTTTTATATGCGATTACCGGCAGAACCGGCCCGAAGATCTCTTCTTCCATCATCCTGGAATCCGCAGTGACCTGCGTGAGGACAACCGGATGAAAGAAACGCGAGGCCTGGTCAACTTTTCCGCCGAGCTCGAGTTTTGCGCCGTTGTTGAGGGCATCCTGCAAAAGTTCATTGAGTCTTTGAAAATGGCGTTCATTAACGATCCTGCAATAATTCGGAGAATTCTCAAAGTTTCCGTTGTTCGCAAATCTTTTTTTAACCTGTTGATTTAGAAGTTCTATAAAACGTTCGGTCACTTTCTCCTCGACGAGAACGTAATCGGGCGCAACACAAGTCTGGCCGTTATTGACAAATTTCGCAACGGCAATCCTTTCGGCTGCGTCATGAAGGTTGGCGGATCCGGTGACGATCGTTGGTGATTTACCGCCAAGCTCCAGCGTAACGGAAGCGAGATTTTCCGCTGCAGCTCTCATGACGATTTTTCCTACCGCCGGACTTCCTGTGAAAAAAATATGATCGAATGGAAGTCTCAGGAGAGACGTGGCAACGTTGGCATCACCCTCAAAAACCGAAACAACGCCGGGTTCAAAAATTTCGGAAACTAAAGTTTTTATTAGTGCCGACACATGAGGTGTCAATTCAGAAGGCTTGATAACGACTGAATTTCCGGCGCTCAGTGCTGAAACAAGCGGGCCAACGGCCAGGCTGAATGGATAATTCCAGGGAGACACGATCAGGCATACACCCTTAGGCTCGTACTGTATAAATGATCGTGTTCCAAACATCGTGAGGGGAGCGTCAATCTTTTTCGCGGCCGTCCACTGATCCAGATTTTCTATTGCCAGCTTGATTTCACTGAGCACATGAAAGATCTCTATCGCATCAACTTCAACCGGGTTTTTGCCGAAATCTGCATGCATGGCGGCATGAATGGCTGGCCGGTTGTTCTTGACCCACATTCTGAGTGAATTCAACCTTTCTTTTCTTTTGGAAACAGGTTCAGCCCTTAATCTTTTAGCGGCTTGCTGATGGCTGGCGAAGGTTGTCTGAAACAGATCTTTTTCGGTGACTTCAAGCGTGTTCATAATTCCAGATGGTCAAATGAAAGATGGCAGACAGAAGGACACGTCTGTTAGTTTTGCAGGATTCGCACTTCAACACGGCGATTTAACCGGTGTGCTTCCGGTGTATTATCCCGGGACAGCGGTTGTGTACCACCGAACGCTTTTGTTTTAAGTCTGTTTTTAGCGACTCCTTTTGATGTCAGGTATCCCTTGACCGACACCACACGCTGCTGCGACAGTTTCAGGTTCTCATTCGGATCTCCGAGGTAATCCGTATGCCCCTCGAGTTGAATAATCATCGAAGGATTTTCCGTCATCATCTGAACAACGACGTCAAGCTCGGAATACGACTCCGGATCAATCTTCGATTTTCCAACTTCAAAGATCAGATTGTTCAGCCGCATGACTTCCCCGACGGGGTGGGTGGGGGTTACGGTTTTGCCATCGCTCAATTCAATATTCTGAACAACTTTTTTTTCCGAGTTTGCCTTGTCCGGGTCAAGCATGTATTTCGCCGGTGCGAATCCGGAGGCCTCCACGATAATGGAGTACTTCTCGCCATCAAACATTGGAAAAGAGTACTGGCTGTTGTTGATCACGCCGACCTTGTTTCCATACGGAAGACTCTGGTAAGTAATTCTTGCACTGATGGGCTCTTTGGTTTGCGCGTTGAGCACTTTGCCCTCCGCATAAATCAAACTGTCCTGGCCTTGAGCTATCAGTGGGAATGCGAAAAATGTTAATCCACAAATCAACTGAATGGTAAACTTGCTCATAATACCAATTTAAATCTTCAGTATTCTAAACTCAACTCTTCTGTTCTTTTTCCGGCCTTCTCTCGAATTGTTGGTGTCTACCGGCTTCGATTCACCAAAGAATAACGCGTTCAATCGCTCTGATGCGATGCCTTTTTCCCGAATGTACCTGACCACGGCTTTCGCCCTTCTTTCGGAAAGGATCAGATTGTATTGGTCGGGTCCGCTTGCGTCCGTATGCCCTGAAATTTCAACCTGCATCCCGGGCTTTTCTTTCATAAGATCGACAATTCTATCGAGCTCTGGAAATGATTCCCGCTTAAGCGTTGATTTATCAAAGTCAAAAAACACATTGTTCAGGACAATTGTCGCATTTTCCTCGATGGTTGCAAGTTGAATTGGCTCAAGCTTGAAATCCTTGTGATCGATCACCTGGTCGGCCGTGACTTTGCGAAGGTCGAGATTCTGATTTTCGGAAATCTTGTCCGCTGCTTCGGCCCGAACACCATAGAGATGCCCGGCAGGAAGGCGAATTTCGTATTCGCCGGTTTTAGGATCGGTCTGCGCAATGCCCATTTCCTTGCCGTCCGGCAATCGTTCATAAATGATCTTCGCATCCATGGGCTGTCCGGTTTTTGCATCGATGATTTTTCCCCTTACGGTGACCCAGAGGTCCGGAGTTCTTACAATGGGCAATTTCACCCTGAATATATCTGTATTTGTTTCACTGACACCCCTGGAGTAATAAGCGAATTCACTTGTGGCCGGAATATTAAAAAAAAGATCTTCCAGCGGCGAGTTGATCTCCGGTCCAAGGTTTTCCGGTTCTGTCCAGCTCGTCCACGTATCATCCAGTCGTCGCGACACGTAAATATCGCTTCCGCCATAGCCACTAAAACCTTTCGATGAGAAGTACAGGGTCTTATCGTCGGAGGCAAGGAACGGAGCTGATTCCTCAGCGGCCGTATTGACAACATCGCCAAGGTTCAGCGGCTCACTCCAAATGCTGTCAGCTTTCATGAAGCTGACATACAGATCGCGGTCACCGCGTGAATCTTCGCGCTCGACAGACACGATCAGCGTTAGCCTGTTATTCGTGAGAAAGTAGTTCGCCTTGTCACTGAAGTTGTAATCATTTTTGATATTGAGCGCAACCGGGTTTGACCATTGGCCTCCCACATTTGAACTGACGGAAACTCCGGCAATCATCTTACCATCGTCCAGGTATTTGTTACCAAGAACCAGGATTGCGGATTTGCCGTCAGGCGTAACTGATTGAATGGAGTTTACAAAGTTCGGCGATTCATTATTGAACTTTGGGCCCATATTCTTCGCAAGCTCCCAATGTCCCGATGAGTCGAGCTCCGAGTACCAGATGTCTTCCTTGTCGTTGACCCCCCCGATGTTGCCGGGATGATTCTTGCGGCTGAAGTACAATGTTTTTCCATCCGGAGATAACAGCGGATTAAGTTCGCTGAATTCACTGTTGACATTTTTATCAAGAGCCTCAATGATTATCCCGGATGCCAGAAGCTGAAGTTTCGGAATATCCGCAATAATGGGATAGTTCGAATCGGATATTGCCACTGCGTCGATCGAGAAGTAATCTGGCAGGGCTGCGCCATCGAATTCCAGCTTTATCGCCGCGACCTTGTATTTGGTTTGCTCAACGAACACGTTCAGCATGCGGCCTTTCAAAGGAACGGCCATCGGGTTTAGCGTCGTAAGGAGATATTCTCTCCCGGCTTCGTCGTATGCGAGAACGCGGAAAATCGCACTGGGATTATGTGATTCCGCGATCGCGATCTGCCGGATTGAAATCGGGTTGGCAAATCCAAGCTTGATAAATTCCTTGCGCTTTGGCTTGTCCGGCGTCCATGCATTTGGATTCTGGCCCCCTGCGGGGAGCACATTTGGCTTGCCGAGCGCCTGTTCTGCGCCGTATTGCACAGCTGTTAATTCTGAAGAGAATTCTATCACCTGTGTGGCCCATTGCACAGTTTGTGCGTGACAACAGCAACCGAGTGACAGGCAGGAAAGAAACAAAAGGAAAACCCTCTTCATACAGTTTGGAAATTGGGGATAAACATACTTAAAAATTTAAAAACGGCCGAAACATTACACCATTTCGATGCGATTGGTTAAAATCGGCTCATAACGTAAGTGTTACTCTACAGCGTGTCTGTTATAGAGAAGGAACCCGGCGTGCAGAAGGACCCCGAACTGGTTTTCTTTATCGTCGTAATAATTTGCAGAAAGAGAGATTGGTCCGATCGGACTATGCAGAACAAGTCCGGCCGTGCCCGCAAAATAAATGGAATGCAGATCCGATGTTGTGACCGGCTCCTGTCCAATGTCCTGTTCCAGGTGATCAATGGGTTTGAACAAATATCCTTCAAGGCGGAAATCAAGTCTGCTTCGAAGGCTGAAAACGTTTCTCACACCGCCTGCGATGTAATTAAACGCCCGGAAATTTTCCAGCAGCAGTGTGCGGCTATCCTGGATTGGAGAAAAAGACGGCGCATTGATCAGCGTGCCTTTGTAATTTTGAAAAAATTTCTGGTTGGAGAATACTCCTTCAACAAGATAGCCGGGTCTGAACCAGCCTGCGTTGAAATACTGTTCGGCCGTTGCTTTTATCCGAAACCACTTATGATTTGCCTTGATTTTTTCGTCGATCAATGAAGTGGTTCCGGGGTCGAAGTCTTCGTTGACATCGAAATACTGGGCGGTTACCCGATACGCCTTGCCGGTTGAAGCATATTGTTTGCGGTTCAACGTGTTTGCGGAAAAGGCGATCTCCGCTTTATATCCCGTCAAATTAATACGGTCGAGCGTATCGGTGCTGATGAATATGGGGTAATTGCCGTACTTGTCGATGTTATTGATTCCTTCGATGCCAACGGTATTCCGGAACAAGTTTCCAATAGGCCAACCGATATGAACGCCGTAATTTCTGCTGATACGTTTTAAAACTGTTGGCGCATCTGAATCATTGATGAAGTCGTTGTTTGCAAGGTGATCCCAGCTGTTAAATTCAAGCACCGGCTCGATGTATGCCTGGAAGGGAAAATCGATCCGTGCCTTCATCAGCGCCGATTTGTAAAAATTACCGGTATGAAATCCGGCATACCAGTGCAAAAGGCGTTTGTTGAAGCTGTAGAAATTCAATCCCAGGAATATATTGCTGATATCGCGTGTGGCGATCACGCCGCCGAAATCGACCTGAAAATTTTTCTGAGGCCGGCGGATGAGCTGCAGTGTAAACCTTCTTGTAAGAGAATCAAAAAGAATGTTCGGATACACGTTGGTGAAGTACTGCTCGGACACAAGACGGAAATAGCTTCTTTTAACCGCGTTGAAGTACAGGGGCCGCGGATGCGCGCGATGATAATGAAAAATGTTTTCGAGGTACTTGCTTTGTTTCGCGTTGAAGCCTTTGAAGACAACTTTATCAAAAACCATCTCAAAGTTCCGGTTGTTGAACGTATTCCTTTTCTCCGTCACTTCATCGCACGTCTGGCGACGGGCTATCTTGGTCTTGATCTCTTCGATCTGCCTCATGGTTTGGATGTATCCGCTGTCGATGAGGCTTTTTGCTTTTGAAAAATCAAAGGAGCTGTAGATAGCGAGATCCGGCTGAATATACACACCTTCCTTCGGGACGCTTGCGGGGTCAGACTTGTCGAGCAGAAGGAACAACAGCGAGTTTGCAATCAATTTTTCATCGAGATCGTAAGGGTACTCATTGTAGACCTTTGTCGAAACATTCGATCCAATGATGATGTCGGGTTTGAAAACTTCCTGCACGACATCAACCGGAAAATTGTTATAAACTCCCCCGTCAAAAAGGTATTTGCCATTGACCCGAATCGGATTGTAGAAGAACGGCACCGTTTGCGTGGCGCGTAACGCATCGCTTAAAGAACCATCGGAAAGAATTACCTGGTTTTGGGTAAAGACATCGGCGGCGACGACGCGGAGCGGGATAAATAGACTGTCGAAGTTATTGTTTGAAATGGCAGACGCTTCCGCCATTTTTTCCGCGAGTACAAAATTCAGTGAAACATCACTGGCGATACTCGTGTTCAGTTGAAAGTTGAGGATGGAATCCAGGGAGAGATGGACTTTGAGAAAGTGAGGATTGACTTCCCCTTCGTGATAGAAGTAGTTGTATCCTGGCTCTGGCATGCCATTTACCCAGCGGAGAAATTCTTCAGAAAGAACAATGTGCTCAATCTGGTCAGGACTCATTCCCGCCGCATAACAGCCTCCGATGATCCCGCCCATGGAAGTGCCAACAATGTAGTCGATCGGGATTTCATTTTCTTCGAGGGCCTTCAGGACACCCACATGAGCAAGCCCTTTCGCAGCGCCCCCGCTGAGAACAAGGCCAACCTTCTGTGCATGGGAAGTCAGCGCAGTAAAGACGATCAGAAGTAGAAGCTGAATTGCTTTCATCAATGGGTAAGGTCCGATAGTACCTTAACAAAAAACGTCAAAGAAAATTATCGATCCTAACCAAAAAGATCAGAAAATGATCACTCGGCAGATGCAAAAGCTCCCGCAGGATTCTCCTGAGGCAATGCAATGGTGTTCAGTTTTTCCGACAGCTGTTTCTTAACCGCCTCAAACGATTCCATCATATCCTTTCTTACCGGCTGTGATGGAGGCAGTTCAACCCGCAATGCGTCAACCTGGATGCCATTTTTCCAGAAACGGTAACAAAGATGCGGACCTGTGGCGAGCCCTGTGCTGCCTACAAAGCCAATGGTCTGGCCCTGGCGAACGCGGGTACCGGGACGAATACCGCCCGCGATACGTGACATATGCAGGTATTGGGTTGTGTAGGTCGCGTTATGACGGATCTTGACATAATTTCCGTTGTTTGACTTGTATTGCGCTTCGAGAACGACCCCGTCGCCTACAGTACGGATCGCTGTTCCCGTCGGCGCCGCGAAATCCGTTCCCAGATGTGCTTTCCATCTTTTTTGGACGGGGTGAAAGCGGTTTTTCGTGTAACGGGAGCTGATGCGGGTAAATTCGATTGGATATTTTAATAAAGCCTTCCGCATGCTTTTGCCTTTTTCGTCAAAGTAATCCACACCGTCGCCCTGGTCGAAAGGGAAAGCATAATAACTGTTGCCAAAGTGCTCGAAGTAGATCGCGTCGATCTGGGTGATGCCGACAGGGTTGCCTTCGACCTGTTGTTCCCGGTAGATCAATTTGAATTTGTCGCCTTTCTGAAGCCGCTGGAAATCGACCTGCCATCCGAAAATGTCAACAAATTTGTTGGTCAGCTCGTGGGAGATACCCAGTTCTTCAATGGTTTCGGAGAGGTTCGAACGAATGATCCCTGAAATGTTTTTTTCTACCGTGAGGATCTCACGTTGGCGAACATCGACGGACAGGGTATCGTCAAACTTGAAAATGATGTAGTCGATTGCGTTGGGCTCGTACACCAGGGCTTTTGCCTGCATGATAGAATCCTCCCGAACAATGATCGTATACTTTTTGTCTGCGGCAACCTTGCGGGGATCAAAAATTTTTCGTGAAATATTCGAGAGCTGGTGTATGAGCTTCGCAGGGACATTGTATTGCTCCAGGATATCGCCAAGCCGTTCGTTTCTTTTGATCTTGTCCTCAATGACCTTGTGTTCATCGTTAACAATCATTCCATAGACAACTTTAGGTTCTTTGGGAGGCAACACAACGGTTGCCGTATCTGCGGCTACCACGGCCGTTTCTGCAACGGGAAGCGTGGGAACGTAATACTTGTTGATCAGGAATACACCACAGGCCATTGTGATGATCAGAAATCCGAGCCAGCGCTTTACCATGAGTTTTGAATAAGTTTAAAAAATGGAAGACAAAGATAAGCCAGTTAAAAAAATTACCCAACGGACGGTTACCGGAACCGGCTTATAATCAAAGCTATATATATCCCAATTTAAATAAAAACCGGGAGATATTGCCGCTTCAATTTTCTAAAAACAGTGCACTAGAGAGGATTTGAACCCTGGTTTGTATATAAACGATTGTATGTTTTTTTCCCACTCTCCAGAAAATCCACAAAGTTTTTTACGCTTTTGTCGTAAGCCTTCGGCCACGCGAGTACGCGTTCATCTTTGCCCACCAGGACATAGAACGGCTGGGCGTTGTTGTTGAGGTTGGTGATCTGCAGATCCGCGTTCTGCTTGCCAATTGTCTTTTTAACCTTGTTATCGTATTTGGAGGTGTACCATTCGCTTTCAGGCAATTCTGTTTTGTCGTCGACATACAAAGCGACAATGACAAAATCGTTCTGTAATCGTTTCAGCACCTCGGGGTCGGCCCAGACATTGGCTTCCATTTCACGGCAGTTGGTACAACCATGGCCGGTAAAATCGATGAACAACGGCTTGTTTTGTTTACGCGCGCAGGCGAGCGCCTGGTCGTAATCAAAATATCCTGAGAGGCCATGCGGCAGGTGGAGAAATTCCGCGTGCTTCGGCCGTTCACATTCGCTTTCTGACTGGGCGCTAACCGTGGCCTCCCTGTTCATCGACACAAGGTCAAAGTCATGTGTATACATAGGCGGGAGATAGCCAGCGAGCGCTTTGAGCGGCGCACCCCACAATCCGGGCACAAGGTAGATCACGAACGAAAACGTCGCGATCGCGAGCATCAGCCTCGGAATTGAAACTTTCTCAACGGGCGAATCATTTGGAAAACGAATTTTGCCAAGGAAATAAAATCCAAGCACGGCAAAAATCACGATCCAGATTGCAATGTTGATATCGCGATCGAGAATTCCCCATTGATAAGCGAGATCAGCAATACTGAAAAATTTGAATGCAAGGGCAAGCTCAAACAATCCGAGTGTGACCTTGACAACGTTGAGCCATCCGCCCGATTTCGGGAGGCCTTTCAACCACTCCGGAAATATCGCAAACAGGGCGAACGGCACTGCATAGGCCAGCGAATAGGAAAGCATTCCAAGAATGGGTTTCAGGAGTTCGCCACCGGCAGCCATCACCAGCACATTTCCGACGAGGGGAAGCGTGCATGAAAAGGAAACAAGCACAAGCGTCGCGGACATAAAGAAAATCCCGACAAGGCCACCTTTTTCAGAAGCACGGTCGGCTTTGTTGACCAGTTGATAAGGTGCATTGATGTCAAACAGCCCAAGAAATGAAAGCGCGAAAACCACGAAGATCACCGAAATCAAAAGGTTAGGTAGCCAGTGGGTTGCCAACGCGTTCAAACCCTCAGGACCAAGCAGGAACGCGAACAGGGTTCCCACCACGGTGTAAATCACAATGATCGACAAGCCAAAAGATATCGCAGTTTTAATGCCATCGCGTTTCGTCTGATTGTCCCGGAAAAAGAACGTGACCGTCATCGGTATCATCGGGAAAACGCAGGGAGTCACCAGCGATGCAAGGCCAAGCAGAAAAGCGAAAATAATATATCCGAATAGGGTCTTCTGACCCTCATCGGGGTCCCCTTCGAGAACCGACCTTTCCAGTTGAGGACCTTTGTTAGCTCCCTTGACGTTGGTTGCCAGGGAGAGCGCTGCCGTTGCGGAATCGGTTTTCTGCTGAAGACTTTTTGCCTCCTCTTCACGGAAACCATCCGGACCGGTTGGTTCCTGCTTTTCCCTGGGTGTGGATTGTAACGCCGTGACAACGATGCCGGCAAACGAAAAATCCTCATCAAACGGAATGCACACATCTTTGCAAATTTGCCCTGAAATGGTTCCGGTAATTGCGGGGCTGCCGCCGGTGATCTTTACCTTTTGACGGAACTCGGCGTTTTTTTTGAAAACCTTTACCTGGCAACCAAAAATAGAATCGAACTTTTGAATTGACTTGATCGATTCGAGTTTCCCAACAGTCTTGAATCCATTGGTTTCGTCAAACTGAACCTCGGTTAATAACGGGCCGCAGTCCGGATCGAAATCGCTCGAGTACATGTACCAGGGCTCCTCGATCGTTGCCCGAAAGATCAACTCAATAACATCGCCTGCTTTTACTTTTTTGTTGGAAACCTCAAATGTCCATTTGGCCGGTTTCAGAATCTGCGCGTCAGTCAGCCTGGGAGCAAAAAGACCTATCAGTATTGCAAAAAGAAATAACCTCATAAATTTTCGAAGGTGCAAAAATAACGAACTAATCCGCAAAAAAGTTAACGTATGACCTGTTAACGAATCGTTAACACCGCTCAGATGTCGATTTCAACTTGTCCCTGCAGCAGATCTTCCATTTTCTGGCGCTCGCGGATCAGTTTCGGTTCGCCGTTGATGATCATGACCTCAGCCGGTTTAAGTCGCGAGTTGTAGTTCGACGCCATTGAATACCCGTACGCACCCGCATTGCGAAACACGAGCAGATCGCCCTCTCGGACTTCTGAAAGTTTCCGATCGGAGCCAAAAGTATCTGTCTCGCAGATGTATCCGACCACGGTATAAAGTTTCTGTGGTCCATCCGGATTCGAAATGTTGACGATGTCGTGATAGGCATCATACATCATCGGCCGAATGAGGTGATTCAAACCAGAATTGACGCCAACGAAGGTTACCGAAGGCGTGGACTTGACTACATTCACCTTTACGAGCAAATATCCCGCCTCGCTTACAATGAATTTTCCCGGTTCAAAGTGGAGTTCGAGTTTTCTTCCGTATTGGCGACAGAAATCGTTAAATGCGCTGGTAAGTTTTATTCCCAGGTCAAATACATTGGTGACGTTGTCTCCCTCCTTATAGGCGACCTTGAAACCGCTGCCGAAATCAATGAACCTGAGGTTTGGAAAGTCACGCGCGACGCCAAAAAGAATGTCAGCCATTTTCAGAAAGACTTCGCTTTCCGTGATATCCGATCCGGTATGAATGTGAAGACCATTGATCTGCATTTTGTGCTGGCTGACGATCCGAAGAATTTCCGGCATTTGAAAAACGGAAATTCCGAATTTTGAATTGCTGTGGCCGGTGGAGATCTTGAAGTTGCCGCCTGCCATGATGTGCGGATTCAACCGTATGCTGCACGGATAACTGCCTTGGTATTTTTCGCCGAATTTCTGAAGTACCGAAAGGTTATCGAGGTTAACAGTAAGGCCAAGATTGACCGCGTCAACAATTTCCTGGAAGTCAACACCACTCGGCGTGTACATGATCTGGCCGGCGGCAAATCCCGCGTGTAGCGCCAATCGCGCTTCTTCGATGGAAACGACATCGATGTCGGACCCATATTTTTTCAACAGCCGGAGAACGGAAAGGTTGGTTAATGCTTTCGCGGCATATTTGATCCTGACATCCGTATCTGAAAACGCCGTTCTCAACGTCTTCAGTTGCTCAATGATCTTTTCGCCATCGTAAACATATAGGGGGGTCCCGAATTGACTGGCGAGTGAAAGCAGGTTAACGTTTTGGACTTTGTAAGTACCGTGTGAAAGCTCCATGGAATTTAAACAAGCTTCAAATATAGAAACGATCGTGAGGTTTTTAGCCATTTACGCATGCAGCCTCATTTATTTTTAAGTTGCATTCGATCTGGCCGAAAGTACCGGTTGATTGTTTTCGGGGGTAATGTACTTTTGCGCCATGAAACTATTTTACCGGGAACAGGGACAAGGGCAGGTCATTATCATTCTGCATGGCATTTTCGGATCGTCGGACAATTGGCTGACACAATCGAAACTTCTTTCGCAGCAATACCACGTCTATTCTGTCGACCTGCGGAATCACGGCCAATCGCCCCATGTTGACGAGTTTGACTATGCTTCGATGGTTCGGGACCTTGAAGAATTCCTCGAACAACATCTAATCAAAGATCCGGTTATCATCGGACATTCGATGGGAGGGAAAGTAGCCATGAATTTTGCCGTGGCTCATCCAGAGAAGCTTCAGAAACTCATCATTGTCGATATTGCGCCGAAACCATATGACCTGACCCATTACGTGATCATGGACGGGCTAAAAGCCGTTCCGATTGAAAAGCTCACCACCCGTAATGAAGCCGACGAGGCCTTGGCCCCTTATGTTCCGGAAGCTGATGTCAGGCAATTCCTGCTAAAAAATTTACAACGCAAACCGGAAGGAGGCTTTCGGTGGAAATTAAATTTGCCGGTGATTGATGCCAACTTGCCGAAGATCGGGCACGACCTTCAATATCCAGGAAAATTTGAAAAGCCCGCGCTCTTCATCAGGGGAGGCAGATCCAGGTACATTCTCGATGAAGATATGAAACATATCCGTGAAGTTTTTCCACTCGCGGAATTGGAGACACTTGATACCGGACACTGGGTGCAGGCAGAAAAACCCAACGAATTTGTCGAGCTGGTGAGAAGGTGGCTTACGTCATAATACCCTGGCAGGGATTTACGATTTACGGTGTGTCGATGGGAAGGATGATTTTTTGAAAGGAAGATTGGAGATACTCCAATTCAGCGAGGAACACCAGCAAACCAGCAACCAGCAAACCAGCAACCAGGCCGGCAACATGACAACCAGCAACCCTTCCTCACCCGCGCCTTAACTGCAAACAAGCCCAACCCTCCCGTTCGTCACGCGTGAATTCTACTAACCCGTACTTCGATGCCTCGGCTAACAAATCGGGAATATCCTTCGTATAAAATCCGCTTAGCAATAAAACTCCGGAAACATTTAAGAAACCTGAATAAATCTTCAATTCTTCCAACAGGACGTTCTTGTTAATATTTGCCAGAATGATGTCATACTTCCCCTCAGGTTTCACCTCCGCGATCGTTCCCCGTCGTATGTTGATATTGCTGCAACCGTTGACAACGATGTTTTCCTGGCCATTGATCACACTCCATTCGTCAATATCAAACGCATCGATTTCCCGCGCACCCCGCTTGCAGGCCATGATCGATAAAATCGCAGTGCCACACCCCACATCCATCACGCGTTTATTTCCGTGATCGACGCGCATTTGGTTTTTCAACATCAGGTACGTAGTCTGGTGATGGCCGGTACCAAACGACATTTTCGGCGTGATGATAATTTCGTATGGATATTTTTTATCGATGCGGTGGAACTCCGCTTTTATAAGACACTGGTCGTCCACAATGATCGGTTCATAACTTCTTTCCCACTCCTCATTCCAGTTTCTCTTTTCGATCCTTTCAAACGTAAAGTGCAGGTCCGTGTGTACAAGATACTTCGCTTTCAGGGAATGAAGCGAGTCCTTGTCGTAGCGTTCCTCTTCCACATAAGCTTCAAAACCGGTTTCGTTTTCCATAAATGTTTCAAAACCGATTTCTGCAAGTTCCGCCATGAGTATCTCGGCATACTCGGGAACACATTGGACCTGCAGCCTGGTGTAATGCATAAGGTACTAGGCGCTCTTGATGATGTCTGTGAATTCGCGGGATTTCAGCGATGCCCCGCCGACGAGTCCTCCATCGACATCCGGACATGCAAAAAGCTCTTTCGCATTTCCGGCGTTCACACTTCCTCCGTAGAGAATCGAAATGCCGTCGGCAAGCGTTTGCCCGTATTTAGAGGCGATGTGCTTCCTGATGACCGCATGCATGTCCTGCGCTTGTTGTGAGCTTGCAGTTTTTCCGGTTCCAATAGCCCAAACCGGCTCATATGCGAGCACAACTTTGCCAATCGAAGCCGCGTCAAGGTGGAATAAGCTTTCCTCGACCTGCTGTTTTACAAGCGCTTCATGCCCGTTGCGTTCCCGAACTTCCAGCGGTTCCCCGCAGCAAAAGATCGGAGTCAGCCCATGTTTCAAGGCAGCATCCGTTTTCTTTGCCAGCAATATGCTGTTTTCGCCGAAATACTGTCGACGTTCGCTATGGCCAATAATTACGTATGGGATGTTCATGGATTTCAGCATCAAGGCAGAAACCTCGCCAGTATAAGCCCCCGATTCATGCTCACTGCAGTTCTGGGCTCCGACAGAAATCCGCGGGCTGTTGCCCAGCTGATTTTTGATCGACAACAAATAAGGAAATGGAGTACAGAAGATCACCTTGACATCTCCTTTCACTTCATCGGCAACCATGCCCATGATCTCAGACGCAAGAATACTCGCCTCTTCGAAAGTCTTGTTCATTTTCCAGTTGCCTGCTACTATTTTTTGACGCATATCGAATGATTTGGTTTGGGCTGCAAAGATAGAGATTACGGTATAAGCAAAAAGCACAAAAGCATGAAAAGCCTTCCCTTTCACCTGCGCTGCTTTCAAACGATTTCTGAAAGGCTTAACGGCGCCTGGGCCTGTAGCCTGATTCCTTGAATAACGTTTGGGCATCGGATGTTGACATCAGTTGCTGAAGGGTAACATCGTGATGGGAATTCATGTAGTGTTTTACGATCCTCCAGCCAATCCACTGGCCGATTCTTCCGGGGCATTTCTCTCCGACCTGGCTCGTAAAGGGCCTTTCGCCAAGATAATTTCGCTTGTCAATCATGCTTGTCGAAAAAAGGATCTTGTCCTGAAGGAATCTCTCCCAGACCAGGTCTTCATTTCGCCGGGCTCCTTCCATCTCTTCCTTTGTATACCAGATAAAAATACTGTCGGGCACACAAGGAAGCATATGTTTTGCAAAATAGAATGCCTTACCATATGCGATCATGTCTGCAACGACTGTCTTGTCCTTCACGTCAGTTTTGTTGATCCTGTCATCAATCCCGTAGATGAGGAGGCACGACGGAACAATATCTTCTGGCTCGTACCGCCTTAGCAGATACTGGTAAAAATTTGGCCTGTACTTCGCACCCCTGCCCAGGTAAAAATCGAGGCCGACAACGATCACGGAGTCGGTCACAAGCAGGTCAGTCTCAATTCCCGAGATCACCGTTTGTATTTTTGGTGGAACAAAATCAGGGTAATAATATTTGATATTCGCGAACGCTTCCGTGAACTGTCGTTTTAATTCTGACAGGTCCCCGAATACCCTGCGGGTTTCATCCAGCAAAGTATCGATCGCCGGATTGGTAAATTTTTTGTAAAGATTGTTGATGAACGCCGAATCATCCGGGTATTCAGATCGGCGGAAAAAATTATTACTGATCGCGGGATGTTTTTTCAGGAACGAAACAAGTTCGTTTTTGGATCGCATGCCTGCCAGTGAGTCCTGCAGTTCCTCAAACTGAATATCTACCGTGCCTGAAACGACGTCGGGAATAAAAACACAGTTCTCTGTTTCCTCCTCCAGGCATCCCCCCATGAGAAACAGGAACAGACAGAAAACAGAAAATCTTCTCATGGGCGCAAATATAAGCGGACTACAACAACTCAGTTTGGACCGGCAGAAAAAAGAACTCACCCGTCCGTATCAGAACGAACAGGTGAGCTGAGAAAAAATAGACCTTACTTGCTATCAAACGTCAATTTATCCGATACAGTATTCCGGGTCAGCCTTAAACTTTTGACCTGGCCGTTAACAGTCACGTGAACAAGATTCGACTGATCCTCGTGAACGGATGTCAGCACATTGTTATGAATATTTATCGTTTTGAATTTCTTCACTTTTGGCACTTCGATATAAAAGACGAAGGCATCGGATTCCTGTTCATGCCCGAGATATTGAATAACCTGAGGCTTGTTATCGAGCGTAATCCGGAAATGTTCTTTCAGATAACTTTCGGCCATTTCGCGGCTCAGGCCTTTTTGAGGATCCAGCACGTCAAGCTCCGGCTGTTTGAGATGCTCGCGGAGCGCCAGTTCGAAGTCATCAATAAAGACACGCATCATGATTTCCAGCCGCTTGTCCTGTTGGTCAAATTCGATTTCTGTAACAGTGACGTGAATTGGGTGAGCGGCCGGCCAGATGGCAAGCGCGTGGAAAAAAATTGTTATATAAGATAAAATCATCATTGTAGGGTGCTAGCAAATAACTTTCCAGTCATATTACTGAAACCTGTAATTCTCAAAAAAATTCGGACAAATGACAAATTCCTGTTCATGTGATCCGAAATTAAGCGCTATACTTGGGGCCCATTAGCGACAGTTCTCATGAGCGAATTCCGCCTTTACTTTGATCTCGGGAAGGATCATATACTTGATTATCAGCTTGGTTACGATCATATTCTTTTTATCATAGCCCTGGCCGCCCTCTACACCTTACGTGATTGGAAACAAATCCTGATTCTGGTGACAGCCTTTACGATCGGTCATTCAATCACCCTCGCGCTTGCCACGCTGGAGATTATCCGCGTAAACACAGACCTGGTTGAATTTTTAATTCCCGTCACGATATTTATTACGGCGGTGTCAAACATGTTTAAGAAAGATGATGTGATGAGCGGCCGGGCAGTACAGATCAATTATTTTTACGCCGTTTTTTTTGGACTGATACATGGCCTTGGATTCTCCACGTTTTTGAGAAGCATTCTTGGAAAAGACAAAAGCATCGCATCCCAGCTTTTAGCCTTTAATCTGGGATTAGAGTTTGGACAAATAATTATCGTTGTCTTATTCCTTGTTTACTGCTTTATATTGGTGGATCTGTTTGGGGTGACGCGCAGAGACTGGAAACTTGTTATTTCCTCCGCTGTAGCTATCCTCGCTTTACTTCTGATGAAGGAAAAAGCGTTCTGGTAGCGGCCAAACCTGTAAGAAAATTTTGCTCATTAACCTAACTCTTGATATGAATCGTTTTATTATTGTTTTACTCCTGCTTTCCGCAAATGCCGCGTGGGCACAGGAGCCGCCGAAATGGCAGGGAAAATTTGAACAGCTTGACCAGGTCTTGCCAACACCGAACGAATATCGCACCGGTTCCGGTTCACCAGGCCCAAAGTACTGGCAGCAAAAAGCTGATTATGTCATCAATGTTGAACTGAATGACGAAAGCCAGTCGATCACTGGTTCGGAGATAATCACCTATACAAACAACTCACCCGACGTTCTGAAATACCTTTGGCTGCAACTTGACCAGAATATTCTTTCCGATGAGAATACGCTGAAATCAACATCGACCGGAGCGCTAAGAGATTCGTCTGCAGCAAAAACGTTTGCCGATGACGTATCCGACTTTAAAGGCGGTTTCCAGGTGAAGAACGTGAAAGACGTCGCAGGGAAAACACTGCCGTTCTTTATCAATAATACCATGATGAGGGTGGACCTGCCACAGCCATTGAAATCAGGGGAAAAGTTCTCCTTTGCCGTGGAATGGTCCTTCAATATTGCCGATCGCAGTGTTTTCGGACAAAGAAGCGGGCTCGAATATTTCCCGGAAGATGGAAACTACATTTATGCGATCGCTCAGTTCTTCCCCAGAATGTGCGTTTATGACGATTACGAAGGATGGCAAAATAAACAGTTCCTTGGTCAGGGAGAGTTTACACTTCCCTTTGGAGACTATCGGGTGAAGATCACCGTGCCGGCTGACCATATTATCGGCGCGACGGGCGTATTGAAAAATCCACAGGAAGTCCTGACAAAAACGGAACTCGAACGCTTTGATAAGGCAAAGACCTCATTCGATAAACCGACGATCATTGTGACACAAGCCGAGGCGGAAGCGAAAGAGAAAACAAAGGCAAAGTCCAAGAAAACCTGGGAATTCCACGCTGACAACGTACGCGATTTTGCATTTGCCACTTCCCGGAAATTTATCTGGGACGCGCAGGCTGTAAAGGTCGGCAGCAAAACACCGCTGGCGATGTCTTATTATCCAAAGGAAGGAAATCCGTTGTGGGAACAGGAATCAACCAAAGCGGTAAAAAATACATTGGAAGTCTATTCAAGATTTACGATCGATTATCCCTACCCGGTCGCCATCTCGGCGCATACTGCGAGCATCGGCATGGAGTACCCGATGATATGCTTCAACTATGGACGTCCCAAAAAAGACGGCACCATTACACCAGAGATTAAGCGCGGCATGATCGGCGTGATTGTGCATGAAGTAGGTCATAACTTTTTCCCAATGATCATCAATAACGATGAACGTCAGACAACATGGATGGACGAGGGGGTGAACAGCTTTGTTCAGCTCCTGACCCAGCTTGAACGTTACCCTGAGATCGACTGGTCACGTGGAAAGCCGGCGGCGATGGTAAGGTATTTCAAAGGCGATAAAAACCTCATGCGCCCGCTGATGACAAACTCCGAACAGGTTTTGCAGTTCGGCGCAGAACAATACGGGAAAGCGTCGACCGCCCTGTATGTGCTCCGTGAAACAGTGATGGGTAAGGAATTATTCGACAAAGCATTTAAAGAATACGCCCAGCGCTGGGCCTTCAAACACCCGAAACCCGCAGATTTTTTCAGGACAATGGAAGACGCATCCGCTGTTGACCTCGATTGGTTTTGGAAAGGTTGGTTTTATACAACGGACGTTTGCGACCAGACGCTCGAGCAGGTAAAATGGTTCAAACTAAGAACCGAAGAATCGGGGTTGGAGAATAAGGATATCAAGGTCAAAAAGGGCGACCTCGCTTCGGCTGATGGCGGTAAAAATTCCGAAAACTTCGACAATGGGCCCCAGCCTTTTTCGCTGATTGAAACGAAACCGCAATATTACGGCGAGTTCCTGAGCCGTGTCGACGATAATGGTATCATGAAAAAACTGCAAGGCAAAAACATTTATGAGGTGACGGTGTCCAACAAGGGAGGGCTCGTGATGCCCGTGATCATCGAATGGACTTACAAAGACGGAACTAAAGAGCTTGAGAAGATCCCGGCAGAGATCTGGAGAATAAATGAGAATAAGGTCAGCAAGGTTTTTGTGAAGGAAAAAGAAGTGGCGAACGTGATGCTGGATCCCAATCTTGAAACGGCGGACATTAATATCACCGATAATATTTTTCCCAAACCGGCTGAAAAGGATTCGAAGTTTGACGAATTCAAAAAGAAAACAAATTAATAAGCAACGCATTTAACAGACTTAAAACCAATGAAGTATTTGAAGTACATATTTGCTATCGCGATCGCCGGGATGGTGTCATTTGTGTCAAGCGCACAGACGACACCCTCCTGGAAAGGAAAATTTGAACAGTTGGGAGAAGTCCTGCCCACACCGAACAGCTACCGTACGGGCTCAGGTTACCCTGGTCCGGGTTACTGGCAGCAACGCGCCGACTACGTGATCAATGTGGAAGTGGATGACAACAACCAGCTGCTGACCGGATCAGAAACAATCACGTATTATAACAACGCCCCGGAACCGTTGAGCTTCCTGTGGCTTCAGCTGGACCAGAATGTATTCGGGCCCGAAAATATGACTGACCAGACAAAAACCGGAGTCGTGAAGGATTCTATTCCCGCCGGCTTTCTCGGATATGTCTCGGGTATAACGGTGTCTGACTACAAAGGGGGATACACTATAAAGTCGGTAAAAGACGCCGGTGGAAAAAACCTTTCATATACTATTAACTACACCATGATGCGTGTAGACCTTCCAGCTCCTTTGAAGACGGGTGACAAATTCACTTTTTCCATTGACTGGTCCTACACCGAATACGATCGCCACATCTTCAATGGTCGGGGCGGATATGAATTCTTTCCCGAGGACGGAAATTTCGTTTACACTTTTGCACAATGGTTCCCGCGCATGTGTGTTTTCGATGACTATGAAGGATGGCAGAACAAACAATTCCTCGGCCAGGGTGAGTTTGCCCTGACATTCGGCAATTACAGGGTGCGGATAACGGTTCCCGCCGACCATATCGTTGGCGCAAGCGGTACCCTCCAAAACGCGAAAGATGTTTTGACGCCTGAGCAGCAGGAACGTTTCGAAAAGGCAAAAAAGGCGTTTGATAATCCTGTGCTGATTGTCACTGAGGAGGAAGCGCGTCAAAAAGAGAAAACAAAATCAACTTCGAAAAAGACCTGGGAATTTTACGCCGAAAATGTTCGGGATTTTGCGTTCGCGCACTCCCGGAAATTTATCTGGGATGCGATGGCTGTAAAGGTTGGCGACAAAACTCCGCTCGCGCAATCACTTTACCCGAAGGAAGGCAATCCGCTCTGGGGCAAAGAGTCCACGAAGGCGGTTAAAAATGCATTGGAAATATATTCTGAAAGAACTATACCCTATCCATACCCTGTGGCGTACTCTGTGCATACGGCGAACCAGGGAATGGAATACCCGATGATCTGTTTCAATGGCGGACGGCCGGGCAAGGATGGCAGCGTTTCACAACAGACTTTGTTCAGCATGATCATGGTGATCGTTCATGAGGTCGGACATAACTTTTTCCCCATGATCATCAATTCCGACGAACGTCAATGGTCGTGGATGGACGAAGGACTTAACACCTTCCTGGAAAAGGAAACAATGCGTATCCGTTATCCGGAACTCGTTGGCACGCGTGGTACCCCGAAAGGGATTGTGCCGTTTATGAAGGGAGACAAGAGCCAGATGCGACCCATCATGTCAATGTCGGATAACATTCGCCAGGGTGAATTCGGACCAAACGCATATACAAAGCCTTCTGCAGCCCTTACGCTCTTGCGTGAAACAGTGATGGGTCCGGAACTCTTTGACAAGGCGTTCAAGGAGTATTCCCAACGATGGGCGTTTAAACACCCTAAACCCGCCGATTTCTTCAGGACAATGGAGGATGCTTCAGCCGTAGACCTCGACTGGTTCTGGAGAGGATGGTTCTTCACGAACGATAATGTCGACGTCGAGCTTGCAGAAGTAAAATGGTTCAAGTTAAAAACTGAAAAGCTGGACCCCGAAAAAAAGGACGTCAAGGTCACGGCGGGTGACCTCCCCGTATCCGGAAAAGGCAATGATACCTCGAATGACTTCAGCAAAGGACCGCAGGAATTTACCGTCATAAACACACCCGACCAGTTCTATGGGGAATTCAAAAGCCGCGTCGACGACAATGCGATCCGGCAGAAGCTTGACGGCAAAAATATCTACGAACTGAAATTCAAGAACGTCGGCGGACTTGTCACACCGATTGTCATTGAGTGGACTTACAAAGACGGTTCAAAGGAAACCGAACGCATCCCGGCTGAGATCTGGAGGATTAATGAAACTGAAGTAAAAAAAGTTTTCATCAAGGAAAAAGAGGTGGTGAACATCCTGGTCGATCCCAATTTTGAGCTGGCGGACGTTGATGTAAACAATAATACTTTCCCGAAAAAAGCACCGGAATCAAAGTTTGACCAGTTCAAGAAATCGAATTGATTCTGTCAAGCACTTAAAAGAAAGCCGCACCTCAATAAAAGGTGTGGCTTTTTTCTTTTGGATCAGCGATCTTGCACCAACTCAATACCCTTATGAAGCAACTCCATATTACTGTATTATTATTCCTGCTCTGTGGGGCCATGGCATTCGCACAGGACCAAAAAAAATGGCAGGGCAAATTTGAACAGCTGGATCAGATCCTGCCCTCTCCAAATGAGTACCGTTCGGCATCGGGAGCACCCGGCGGCAAATACTGGCAGCAACGGGCAGACTACACAATCGACGCAGAGCTTGATGAAGCAAAAAATGTCCTTACGGGAAAAGAAACCATTACGTACTATAATAATTCTCCGGAGGCGCTGCGGTTTTTGTGGTTGCAGCTTGACCAGAATGTCAATAAAAAGGGCAACGAGGACTTCGGGGATTTGTTCGGAACGATGAAGGATACACTGACAGCGTTAAACATGCAGTACCTCACGCGGCCTATCGAGTTCGAAGCCGGGTATACGATCAAATCCGTGTCGGATAAGACCGGAAAGAGTCTTCCCGTTACCGTCAATAACACAATGATGCGCGTGGATCTCCCCGCCCCGGTCAGGCCCGGTGAGGTCTATTCGCTGATGGTTGAATGGTCTTACCCGATCACCGACCGCAGCTTGTTCCTGCTGTCGCGGGAGGGTTTCGAGCATTTTCCTGAGGACAATAACAACGTTTACCTGATCGCACACTGGTATCCCCGCATGTGCGCCTTTGATGATTACGAGGGCTGGCAGAATAAGCAGTTCCAGCGCCTGGGAGAGTTTGCCCTTGAATTTGGCAACTATAAAGTCAATCTCACGGTACCCGCTGACCATATTGTTGCCTCTACCGGCACTTTGTTGAATGCCAAAGATGTTTTGACTGCAACTGAACTTTCGCGGTTTGAAAAGGCAAAGACTTCCTTCGACAAGCCCATGTTTGTCGTGACGGAAGAGGAGGCCGTAGCAAAGGAAAAAACAAAGTCGGCGGCAAAGAAAACGTGGCGGTTTCAGGCTGACAATGTGAGAGATTTTGCGTGGGCAAGCTCCCGCAAATTTATTTGGGATGCGCAAGCGGTGAAGCTTTCCACCAATACAGTATTGGCGATGTCGTTTTATCCGAAAGAGGGGCTGCCCGTGTGGCCTGAGGAATCGACAAAAGCAGTGAAGAATGCCCTCGAGATCTATTCGAAATACAGTTTTGACTACCCGTACCCTGTCGCCATCTCAGTTAACACCTCCAACATAGGTATGGAATTTCCGATGATCAGCTTCAATGGCGGCAGACCCAAAAACGGGAAGATGAGTGAAAATGGAAAAAAGGGAATGATCGGTACGATTGTTCACGAAGTCGGTCATAACTATTTCCCGATGATCGTCAGCTCCGATGAGCGTCAATGGTTCTGGATGGACGAAGGTTTGAACACTTTCCTGCAAAAGATGACAGAGGAACAACGGTACGGCTGGGATGCTTCGGTAAAAGAGATTGTACCATACATGAAAGGAGATAAAAGTATCCTGAAGCCCGTGATGAGCACGGCGGACAACGTCGAGCTTTTCCAGATCGGCAATAACGCCTATGGCAAACCCGCCGCCGCGCTTTATCTTCTTCGCGAAACTGTAATGGGACCGGAGTTATTTGACCGCGCCTTTAAGGAATACGCCACACGCTGGATGTACAAACATCCGAAACCGGCAGATTTCTTCCGGACCATGGAGGATGCCTCGGCGGTCGACCTCGACTGGTTCTGGAGAGGATGGTTTTACACGACGGATCATGTCGACATAGCCGTCGACCATGTGAAGTGGTACAAGCTAAAAACCCGGCAAACTGATCTTGAGAACAAGAACCAAAATGTAAAGACAGGCGACCTTACCGGCAAATCGCAGGAGAAAACCGCTGACGATTTCAGCAACGGCCCGCGGGAGTTTACCCTGATAAACACCCCTGAGCAATTTTACGGCGAATTCCGCAGTCGCGTGGATGACAATGGTATCAGGCAAAAGCTGGAAGGAAAAAATATTTACGAGGTGAAATTCAAGAACGTCGGTGGGCTGGTGATGCCACTGGTCGTTGAATGGACATACAAAGACGGGTCAAAGGAAATTGATCGGATCCCGGCAGAAGTTTGGAGGATCAATGAGAGCGAGATCACAAAGGTCTTTATCAAAGAAAAGGAAGTAGCCAACATCGTGCTGGATCCGAACTTTGAGCTCGCCGATGTTGAGATGGGGAACAACGTGTTTCCGAAGAAGCCTGTCGATTCGAAATTTGATCAGTACAAGAAGACGGATTGAGGAGTTTAAGAAGTTTAAAGTTTAAAACCGTTGCTGTCCGGGGAAATCCAACACCTTGCCTCATGTTTGAATCCTGAGCACGGCATTGAGCGCCGGCGAGCAGCGAGCGAAGCCTGCCTGCCGGAAGAAGGCTAGCCTGGCAGGCAGGGATCTGGCGTGCCCTGCAAAAAGTCCGGAAAAACTGATTGTTGGCCCAATGCTGTATCAATACTTTCAGTTATGATTCCCTTTGTTGCCTGGGTCTACATATGACCAACCGGTCGCGGTCTGTTCTGCATGTGGGTTTTACCAGGGATCTGCCAAGAGCCTGGGAACATGCCACCAAACAAAAACCGTGCATGGAAAATCGCTGATCAGCAAACACAATCCGACGTGGAAAGATTTGACCGCTGAACTAAAGGATCTCTTTCGATAAAACACACCCAAGATCCTTCGCTCGCTGCTCGCCACTACACATCCTATGCTCAGGATTCCAGGTTATCCCTTGGGATTGAGTATTGTGTTGAGCGTGAGCGACCACAAAATGCCTCGTGGGAAAATTTAATCGCTGAGCTAAAGGTTCGCTTACGTAAAGCCGTCCCGCATTTTGTGGTCTGAAACTTGAAACACTTGAAACCTGAAACTACCTGAAACTTGAAACTATCTCCGAACTACCGGCGGGCTGTACACTTACCTACAACACAACTTTAAACAGGTTAAAGTTTAAAAGTTGGAGGTGGTTGGAAGTTTAAAGTTGTTATGATTGATCTGAAGATCTCAAAGTTTGGGGCAATTCTTTGCTGAGTGAAAATTAGTGAGGAAACTTTCATTGTGTGTGTTCGGGTGAAATTTCGGTACCGATTTCCACAATTTGCTTTTGTAATGAAATTACGGTGACCGCGGCTTAAAACCCGAACAACTTCATCACTTTTTCCAGGTCGACATTACCGCCGGAAAAAATAACGCCGACTTTTTTTCCGGCAAACTTTTGTTTTGATTTTAACACCGCGGCAAGCGGAACGGCACCTGAGGGTTCAACGATCACTTTCAGTCGTTCCCACACAAGGCGCATCGCCTGAATGATCTCTGCATCAGAAACCGTGATCACTTCCTGAACATGATCGCGGATGATCGGGAATGTTTTGTCGCCAAGGGATGTAAGCAGGCCGTCTGCTATCGTATTCGATTGTGATTGTTCAATTTTTCCGCTTTGCATTGATCGATAGGCATCATCGGCACCTGTAGGTTCCGCGGCAATGACGGCTGTATGGGGTGAAAGAAATCTTGCCGCAAGGGCAATTCCGCTCAGTAATCCTCCTCCGCCAACCGGGGGCACGATGAAATCAAGCCTGGGAACATCTTCGAAAAACTCTTTTGCCGCCGTGGCCTGTCCCGCGATCACATCAAAATTATTGAATGGATGGATCTCGGTTGCGCCGGTTCGCCTGATGACTTCCGCCAGTGTGGTTTCCCTTGATTCGATGGTCGGCTCGCATTCAAAGATCTGGCCTCCATATTCTTCCACGCCTTTCTTTTTGATCGACGGAGCAGTTCTTGGCATTACGATGTACGATTTTATCGACAGCAGGCTGGCTGCGCGCGCAATAGCCTGAGCGTGGTTCCCGCTCGAGTGCGTCGCTATACCTTTCGGTCGCTGGTCAGCCGGAATTTGAAGGGCTGCGTTGGTGGCGCCGCGGGCTTTGAATGCTCCGATGTGCTGAAGATTTTCACATTTAAAAAAGATCGTGCATCCGGCCATCTCATCGATCGCCGGAGAGGTCAGAACGGGTGTACGGAAAATATATGGCCTGATACGTTCGTGCGCATCGATGATCGTTTGTTTTGTAATCATGTGGGATCCTGGGAAAAGGTTTAGATCTACAACTCAATTTTCCTTAGTGTGCATCAAGCCAGTTGTCGCCAACACCAACCTCGACTTCCATCGGTACTTCGAGCTGTACAGCGCTACGCATCAGCTCACGGACGTTTTCCCGCACGATTTCGACTTCGTCTTTATGCACGTCAAAAACGAGCTCGTCATGAACCTGCATCGTCATTTTTGTTTTCAGTTTCTCCAGCACGAGCCACTGGTGGATGTTTACCATGGCGATCTTGATGATATCCGCTGCGCTACCCTGTATGGGGGCGTTGATCGCGTTGCGTTCGGCAAAGCCGCGGGTTGCTGCGTTCCGGGAGTTGATGTCCCGCAGGTACCGTCTCCTGCCGAAGATCGTTTCCACAAATTCCGTCTCCTTCGCGCGGTTGATCGAATCATCCATATACCGCTTGATCGAAGGGAATTCCTGAAAATACGCTTTAATGATTTCCGCAGCTTCCGAGCGCGCGATCCCGAGGTTTTGGGCAAGCCCGAACGCTGAGCTGCCATAGAGAATTCCGAAATTTACTTCTTTCGCCTTACGCCTCATATCCGGCGTCACCTGTTCGAGGGGAACTTTAAACACTTTCGCTGCCGTGGTTGTATGAATATCGCGCTTGCTGCGAAACGCCTCGATCATGATCTCGTCTTTTGCGAAGGAGGCGGCGATCCGTAATTCAATCTGCGAATAATCTGCAGACATAAAACGATAGTCTTCGCTGCGCGATACAAACGCCTTTCTTATTTGTCGTCCTTTTTCCGTGCGTATCGGAATGTTTTGAAGATTTGGATTATTAGAGCTCAACCTGCCCGTGGCGGCAACCGCCTGACGGTAATCCGTATGAATGCGTCCATCATACTGGCTGATCATTTTCGGCAACGCTTCCAGATAGGTGGAGCGCAGTTTGTCGTACACCCGGTAATCAAGGATCTTCTTGGCGATCTCATGCTGTGCCGACAGCGCGACAAGGATGTCTTCGCCGGTGGCGTACTGCCCTGACTTGGTCTTTTTCGGTTTCTCCCCCAACTTCATTTTGTCAAAAAGAATTTCACCAAGTTGTTTTGGCGAACCGATGTTGAATTCGACCCCGGCGATTTCAAAGATTTCCCGTTGGACCTTTTCAGTTTCGATTTTCAGTTCTTCCGCCATTTTATTCAAAGCCTTCGTGTCAACCTTTACCCCTTCATGCTCCATCGACGCAAGGACTTTTACAAGCGGCATTTCGATATCGCTCATCAATTTTTCGTGACCACGTTGGCCAAGCTCTTTGAGCACCGGTTCTTTTAACTGGAAGATCTTGTCGACGCGTTCACAGACCTGATTTTTTTGCCTGGAGTCCGGGTCTGCAAGCAGGTCATAATTGAGGAACTGGGAACAAAGTGATTGAAGATCGTGGGCGGCCTCCGGTTCGATGAGGTAGTGGCCAAGCATCGTATCAAAGATTTCGCCCGTGACAGCAACACCGTACTTCCGTAACACGAGCATTGTACTTTTCAGGTTGTGTCCGATCTTGCTGATGTGCTCGCTTTCAAAAAAAGGTTGGAATTCCCTTGCGACCTTTTGAGCTTCCTCAGTCAGCCCGATCGGAACATAATGTGCTTCACCGCTTTCGAAACAAAAGGCAAGGCCTTTCAGTGTATAATCAAAATTCGGAGCGTTGTCAGTAAATGATTCAACAGCAACTAATTTTTGCGCGCACAATTTTTCCAGCAGCGCTTTCCGCAGCTCGGGGACATCGACGAGAAAATATTTGGCGTTTTCTTCGCTGAACGTCTTTTTGTCGATTGCCGCCTCGGTTACGGACTGCTTTCCGAACATGGACAATTGCGGATTCGCCTTGGTGACCGGTGCGGTTGGGGCATTCGCACCCGTTTCAAAAGTCCTTCCGGCAATCCCCTTGAATTCGAGGTCATCGAAAATCGGCTTAAGAAGTTCATAGATCGGTCCGGTATATCTTAATTTCTCTTCATCAAACTCAATCGGCACATCCGTAATGATGGTGGCAAGTTTTTTTGACAAGATAGCCTGGTCGCCGTATTGGGTGAGCAGTTCCTTTTGTTTTCCCTTAAGCTGATCGGCGTTGGCAACGGCATTTTCAACCGAACCGAATTGTTTGATCAGTAAAGCGGCCGTTTTCGGTCCGAACCCCGGAACACCCGGAATGTTATCGGAGCTGTCGCCCTGTAGCCCGAGAATATCCCGCACCTGGCCCACCTCCTGGATATCCCATTTCTCACACACCTCTTTTGGACCAAGCACGTCGACAGCATTACCCATGTATGCAGGTTTGTAAAGGAATACACAGTCATTCACCAGCTGACCAAAATCCTTGTCCGGCGTCATCATGTACACTTCGAAACCCTTTTTGCATGCCTCCCCGGCAATGGTGCCGATGATATCGTCCGCCTCATAACCGTCCAGCTCCAGGATTGGTATATTGAAGCCGCGGATGATCTCCTTTACTTTGGGAATTCCGTAACGAATGTCTTCCGGCGTTTCCTGGCGTGTAGCCTTATACTCTGAAAATATATCATCGCGAAAGGTTTTTGCTGTTGTGTCAAATGCAACCGCAATGTGGGTTGGCTTTTGTTTTTGAAGGACTTCAAGCAGGGTATTTGTAAACCCGAACGGAACGGATGTATTGATGCCTTTTGAATTTATTCTCGGCGTTTTGGTGAACGCAAAATGCGCTCTGTATATGAGGGCGTACGCATCCAGAAGAAAAAGTTTCTTGTCGGGTTTAGTCATGCCGTAAATTAAGCACGTTCCAGGTAAAGAATTCAGCGAAAGTCCGGTTGTTAGGAAAAATTTTTATAGATTGATTCCAATGATAATCACGCCGCTTCAGAGCTTTCTGCAATGGGAAAAAGAAACACCCGAAAAAACGTTTTTACGACAGCCCATTCAGGGCACCTGGCATGTTTATACTTATGCTTCTGCAGGGGGTCAGGTCCGGCGAATCGCAACGGCACTGCGAAAACTTGACCTGCCGCGGCACAGTAAAATTGCCATACTGTCGAAAAATTGCGCGCATTGGCTGATGGCGGATCTTGCGATCATGATGGCAGGATTTGTCAGCGTGCCCGTGTACCCGACACTATCCGCTTCGGGAATAAAGGAAATCCTGGATCACAGCGAAGCGTCCGCAATCTTTCTCGGCAAGCTCGATAATTTTGAAATTCAAAAGCCTGGATTGCCAGAAGGTATCATCCAGCTGAGTTTTCCGCACTATGGCGTCACGACGGGTTTGCTATGGGAAAAACTTGTGAATGAAAACGAGCCACTGATTGCAATTTCACCACCGGCGCCTGAATCGCTTGCGACGATCATGTATTCGTCCGGAACAACGGGAACTCCGAAGGGTATCATGCTGACACACGGTGCATTTGGATTCGTCGGAGATTGCGTCAGAAGGCACCTCGGCATCACGAAACCGGAAAGGTTTTTCTCCTACCTGCCTCTCAGCCACATCGCCGAACGCGCATTGATGGAAATGGTCGCGTTATCGTCGGGAAGCTCGGTGTCATTTGCAGAATCGCTCGACAAGTTTCAGCAAAACCTTCAGCATGAAAGGCCGACAATTTTCGGGGGTGTGCCAAGAATATATGCAAAGTTTCAGGAAGGAATCCTCCAAAAGTTACCGCAGCGGAAGCTCGACCGGCTATTGTCAATTCCGTTTGTTAATAACCTGATCCGTAAAAAGATCCGGTCCAAGCTTGGACTGGCAGAGGCAAGGGTGATTGTGTCAGGAGCCGCACCGACCCCGTCAAGCCTCTTACACTGGTTTAAGAAACTTGCGATACCGATTCGTGAGATTTATGGAATGACAGAAAATACAGCTTTCTCTCACGCAAATTTCCGTGAAATCCGCATCGGTACGGTAGGGCAGCCGTGGCCGGAAGTCGAGGCGAAGCTAAGCGACGATGGCGAGATTCTGGTCCGCCATAAAGCGTTGATGACCGGCTACTTCAATGACCCGGAAACAACTTCAAAAGTCTTTACCAACGATGGATTTCTTAAAACCGGCGACCAGGGTAGCATCGACAGCCAGGGTTTTCTCACGATTATCGGACGGGTGAAGGATCAGTTCAAGACCGACAAGGCGAAATTTGTTGCCCCGGCCCCTATTGAAATGCGATTGCTCTCAAATCCCGATCTTGAACAGGTGTGTGTCGTCGGCATGGGGCTACCCCAACCGATCGCGCTGGTGGTGCTCACCGCCGCTGCCAAAGGACGGAATCGTCAAGAAATTGCGTCGGGGCTTTCCAAAACTGTTGACACAATAAATCAGGACCTCGAACACTATGAGCAACTCGAAAAAGCCGTAATCCTTCCGGAAGGATGGACGCTCGAAAATGGATTGCTCACACCGTCATTAAAAATCAAGCGTAACGAGATTGAAAGAATGTACCTGACAAAATACAAACACTGGTATGATCAGAAACCTCTTGTCATCTGGGATTAAAACACTTGCCATCTGCATTTTTCCATTCTGGCTCTTTCCGCGTGATGTAGATGCTCAGCAATTGCTTTATGAATTCGAACTTGGGAAATTGGACGCGAAGAATCTGAAAGGAGTTGTTTCAGGTGATAGTATATTTCTCAGTTTCCTGCAATCTCGCATTGGATCAATGGAAGATCCAAAGTATCATTCGATGTGGGTATCGTCGAAGGGCCAGGGACGACAAATTGACCTGGACGAATTGCAGGGTAAATATTTGGCGGGGATCAGTGCTGCACGTGATACAACGCGGTACTACTTTTTCGAGGAGGCAACCAATAATAGTGTCCTGTTGCGATGTCTCAATTATGATGAACGGTGGGGCAAAAAAACAATTGCGGCTCAGACTGCGACCTTGCCTGGCCGGCTTCTCGGGAGCTATATAGAGAGCGACGATCTGTACCTGATTTGCGCATCGAAAAAAGATTATCGCGTAAGGTTAATCCGCATTCACGGCACCCAGGTTGTGAACGAAAAGATTTTCAATCTCGCCGGAGAATTAGTAAAGAAAAAAAACACCAGGGTTGCATTCATTCAGGAGGGAGAAACTGTTACACCATACCAAGCGTCCGCGTCGGTAAAAATTGTGAAAGCCTCCGATGGCATTTATATATCGATCGATGAATTCTATGACGCGAATGCAATCAAGCAAGGAATGTTTAAAACAACCGTGATGAAGCTGGATCTGAATTCCGAAAGCGTCAGCACCCGGGTGTTTTTTGAGCCTTCCATGGACTATTTTAATTCGATGACCTTCGGCGGTCATCTTTACCGGGTGAAATACGAATCCCGATATTTAAAGCTGGAGATTTTTAATCTTGCAAATGGCAAATTGGTGACTTCAAAAATATTCAATGAACCGAAAGGGTCGATACTGGCAAACGTTTATAACCGCGATGGTTCTAACAAGACCACGACGAAATATGACTATGAAAAAGGTTATAAAAAGATGGTTGGCTACCCATTTGTAATCCCTGATTCTGTTTCTGGCAAATCCCTGATCGCGGCAGGCCTTTGGATGGAAGATGACGTGAACATCCCAATGATCACTACGCTTGGGGTCCTGCCGGCCCTTCTTTCCGGCATCGCCTCTGTTTTGGTGAGGGACTTGTATGAGGGTCCGATTAACTGTTCATATTTTTATTTGCGAACCACCGCGAAAAATTCAATTGAATATGACGCTCAGATTCCTTCCGCCAGGAAAATGATTGACGAATACGAAGCTTTAAACGCCGAATCAAAGTTCATGCTAAAGGGGTACTTGAATGGAAAAAACGCTACGTATGCGATCTATCAGCGAAATAAATCGAACAAGCTCGAAGTGTGGAAATTTGATAAACCCTAACGAGCTAATCTTTGCAGCACGTGTTACTTCAGCCTTTCCTTGAAATAGCCTAGCACATGTTTGTAGGCGTCGGCCGTGGCCGCCTTGTCAAAAATTGAATTACTGGGATTGGCGAACGCGTGCTCGGCGTCGTAGCTCTTAACGGTGAGTTTCTTGCCGGCAAGCTTCATGTTCGCTTCGAACTTCTGAACGATCTTGGGGCTGATGTATGTTTCCTTCGCGGCAAAGATGCCAAGCACATCAGTGTTTAATGTTTTTAATTTCCCGACGTCCTCCACCGGCATTCCATAATACATTACACACGCGACCGCTTTAGGACCTAACGTAATGGCTGCCTGCAGCGACTGCCCGCCGCCGAAACACCATCCGATCGTTCCAACTTTGCTATTTTTTCCGGCGAAATCGAGCGCGCCTTTGACAATGGCATCGCCGCGTTCCTGTTTGAATTGCTGCATGTAGGTACTGGCCTCCTGGTGGTCCGTGGTGACCTTTCCGTCATACAGGTCCAGCGCAATAACATTCACATTTCCGAGATCGCGGTACAATTGATCCGACTGACGCTTGATGTAATCATTCAGTCCCCACCATTCCTGGAAAACAAAGATCCAGTTGTTTGTTTTGGTTTTCGCTTCGACAAAATATGCATTTGCCTGTTGGCCATCCGGCGTTTTGAAAGTGATCATTTTTCCGCCTTCCTGGCTGACGTGGATGTACGGCAGCGGAACGGGATGGGCGGCATTGAAATCTTTATTTGACGCGAACACGGCGAATTTTTCCGTAGCCGATGTGTGACATAGGGCGACGTCGCTTTGGGAATATGCGGTAAGAGCACCTGACACCATCGTCATTAAACAAATGATCCTTTTCATATCCGGTGAATGGTTAAAGAATAATGTATGACACAATTTCGTTTTAATCTTTCAATTGACCTGTAATCACCCGATCATAAGTGATAAAATCGGTGTTGATCGGTTCAAAACCTTTTTGACGAAGCAACATTGCAATTTGAGCGCGGTGGTACGACGAATGATTCACGAGGTGGATCATGATCATTTCTACATTGTTTGTATAGGGATCCCCGACATAATTGTGATACGTTAATTCGCGGTTGAAATCGTCCGTAGTCTCGACATACTCCAGCCACTGGTGCGCTGCCTTGTCCGCCATCGGCACAAGCTGATCCAGCGTATAGTCTCCCCACAACTTCACATCGGGCGCCGGGAGGGCCTTGATACGATGCAACCACAGAAACTGAGCAGCAACCACGTGGCCGAGTAACGTGAGGATCCTCGGGTCATTCACCTGTTGCCGGACCAACGTTCCAATCACTCTTCTGGTTGCCCAGGCGTTATACTGATAAAGCTTTAAAAAATATCTTTTCATGGGAATACGCGCTAAAATAGTATCAATATTTGAAAAAGAACCCTGATCAATCTTCGCGGCACGTCGCCACCTGACTCCGCAAATCGGTCGTAAGATACAGCTCAATTGAATTTTCACTATAAAATTCACAGCAATAAACAGTCGTTAGGAAAATCTTACATCAAAACGAAAAGACCTTTCGTCCCGACTCTTTATTTTATAACTTCAATGAGTTTTAACTCAATGAAAATCAAACTTTCCGCAGTTGTTCTCATAGTAGCTGGGGCCTTGTTGGCAACGGCCGTTTTAATATTTTTTTGGTGGCACCACGATCCATCATCAAAACTTCCACCGGTGGTCAGTTATAATTTTCACGTAAGGCCGATTCTTTCCGACCGTTGTTTTAAATGTCACGGGCCTGATGCTAACCAAAGAAAAGCGGAACTGCGGCTCGACACCGAGGCGGGGCTGTTTGGACCCCTGAAAGAAGATGACGGTTATGTGATTGTCCCGGGCAATACAGACAAATCGGCTTTATTCCAACGAGTCAATAGTCACGACACATCCTACCTCATGCCTCCGCCGAATTCCAGGCTTGCGCTGGATGCACGGGAAATAAAACTGATCCGAAAATGGATCGAGCAAGGGGCGAAATACGAGAGACATTGGTCGTTCATTCCTCCGCAGCCCCGCGCCATCCCTGAGACAGAGAATGACGACTGGGCTGTTAACGATATTGATGCATTTGTTCTTTCAGCCATGGAAGAAAAAGGCCTGGTGCCAAACGAAATGGCCGACAAAGAAAGACTGTTGAAACGCGTTTGCCTTGACCTTATTGGCTTACCACCGTCGCTAGAGATGCAACAGAAATTTCTCGAAGACCAATCAGCGGAGGCATATGAAGAGATCGTAGATGAATTATTAAGCAGCAGACACTACGGTGAGAAAATGGCAATCTCCTGGTTGGATGTCGCGCGCTATGCTGACTCGCATGGTTATCAGGATGACGGACTTCGCACGATGTGGCCGTGGCGCGACTGGGTGATCCATGCTTTCAATGAAAATTATGCTTTTGACAAATTTCTAACCTGGCAACTTGCGGGAGATATGCTTCCAGACGCAAATAAGGAAATGCTGCTCGCCACGGGGTTCAACAGAAACCATAAGATCACCCAGGAGGGTGGTGTTATTGATGAGGAGTACCGGATTGAATACGTTACTGACAGAACCAACACTTTTGGAAAAGCTTTTCTTGCTATGACATTTGAGTGTGCAAAATGTCATGACCACAAATACGACCCGATTTCACAAAAGGATTACTTCAGCACCTTCGCCTTTTTTAACCAGGTAAATGAAAAAGGACTCGTCGGCGATATCACACTTGCTTCCCTGGCGGATCCTCCGAAAATCGAGATCACCAATGACGATGTTCAGGGCATTTTGAAATTCGTCAATAAAAAACAGAAGGATGCGGTGCCTGTGATGGTCATGAAAGACAGTACCGCCATCCGGCCTACGCATATTCTTAAACGGGGATCCTATGACGCGCCGGGAGAACGCGTCGACTTTAACCTGCCGGAGAAAATACTGCCCTTTGATACGACTCGGTTTCCGAAGAACAGACTCGGAATGGCCAAATGGTTACTGGATGAATCAAACCCCCTTACGGCGCGGGTATTCGTTAACCGGGTTTGGCAGGAATTTTTCGGACGGGGCATTGTCAAAACTTCCGGCGACTTCGGCATGCAGGGCGAACTGCCGACCCACCCGGAGCTGCTGGATTGGTTGGCGATTGACTTCCGCACCCACGGCTGGGATATCAAACGACTTGTTAAACAAATGGTGATGTCTGCAACTTACAGACAATCTGGAGAAGTCACCCCCAAAAAACTCTCAACGGACCCTGAAAATATTTTTCTTTCCCGTGCGCCGCGCCTGCGGTTGCCTTCTGAACTGATCAAGGATCTGGCGCTGGAGACGAGCGGACTATTGAATCGCGAAATCGGTGGCCCCAGTGTCAAACCTTATCAGCCAAAAGGCATTTGGGAGGCATCAACTTCCGGTCGCGGGGTACTTGCCTATTACATTCAGGATCACGGTAACAAATTGTACCGTCGCGGGTTGTACAATTTCATAAAACGAACCGTTCCGCCACCATCGATGCTGATGTTCGATGCCAGCAATCGCGATCAGTGTGAAGTAAAAAGGATCCGCACAAACACACCGCTCCAGGCACTGATCATGATGAACGACCCCATGGTGCTCGAAGCTTCACGTGTGCTCGCCGAAAAGCTGATGCTGGAAAACACGAGCCACTCCGAAAAGATTTTAAAAGCCTTCCGGTTGATCATTTGCAGAAAACCTTCTGATGAGGAATTGTCCGGGCTGGAGAAATATTTCGCCGGAGAAAACAGGATCTTTTCAGCTAAACCTGAGATGGCGGAAGCTCTGCTTCGGCAAGGTGAATATAAACATGAAGATATCAAAGACATTACGGCCGCGGCTTCGATGATGCAGGTGATCCAAACGTTGTATAATACCGATGAAGCAATTACCAAATAACGTTCGGCTGAAAGTCCTGGCGCTCCTGCTCGCATGGTCGTGCAGTGAGGATCGTGCGTTTGTCTTTGAAGGACACGTGACGAATATGGAAAATGGCGTAACGCTGTTTCTGAAAGATCACATTACCAGGAAGGTGATCGATTCTGCTTCCGTCATCGACAATTCGTTTCGGTTTTCCGGCTCGTTAAGTGATGAACCTGCGCTTGCGATTCTCCACACGCGTGATTACAGCGATTACAGATATGTCTGGATTGAAAACAAGAAAATCCGGTTTACCTCCAAAAAGGGTGATTTCAGAAATGCATTGGTGACCGGCAGCGAGACAGACAGACTGCAAACACAGCTTTCGAAGGCACAGCAACCGCTGCAAATCCGGTACGACAGCATTTTTGAGCTAAGCGATCACAATCTCGAAGCACAGAAGGAACGAGCCGAGGAATTGGAAATTTTGCGCGGTCGTTTACAAGATCTTGAAGTTGAATTCATTCGAAATAATCCTGGAAATCTTTCCAGCGCCTATATGCTGAATGTATATAAGACTGCCTGGGGAAGGAGCATTACCGACGAGTTATTCTCCGGCTTTTCGAATGAAATAAAGAATTCATATTACGGCAAGAATGTAAGTCACTATCTGGCTTTGAATAAAGACCCGAAACCCGGCGACAGATATGTCGACTTTATTCAGGAGAATGCGTCAGGGGAAAAAGTGAGACTTTCCGATTTTGAAAATAAGGTTGTTCTTGTTGAATTCTGGTCATCGTATTGCGGCCCGTGTCGGGTTGCAAATCCGAAACTGGCCAGGATCTATAAACGCTTTAATGATCGCGGTTTTGAAATACTCAGCGTAGCCCTTGATTACGATCGCGATGATTGGCTGAAAGCCACTAAAACAGATGGAATTATTTGGGAAAGCGTCAGTGATCTGAAAGGCGACGAGAACGAGGCTGCGATTGTCTACGGCGTTGCAGGTATTCCTGACAACGTACTCATTGACAGACAAGGACGAATTGTTGCGAGACAGATCAGTCCGGAAAATCTGGAAACACGGTTGGATGAATTGTTAACTGCAAATCTTTAAGGTGTGAATGAATTTTTAGAAAACAGATTGGATATCAACCGCCGTCACTTTCTTGGCAAATTGAGCGTCGGACTCGGCACAGTTGCACTCGGATCATTGCTGATCCCCGACCTTTTTAACGGAAACGAAGAAAACACCGCCTCCGGTATTGGCCTGCCTCATTTTGCGCCAAAAGCCAAACGGATTATTTATTTATTCCAGAATGGCGCGCCCTCCCAGCTCGAAAGTTTCGACTACAAGCCGCTGCTGAACCAAATGCGCGGGCAGGAACTTCCGGAATCTGTACGTATGGGCCAGCGCCTTACTGGGATGACATCCGGGCAAGCAAAATTTCCATTGGTAGGTTCCCATTTCAAATTCGCCCAACATGGCAAATCCGGCGCATGGATGAGTGAACTATTTCCGAATATGGCATTGATCGCAGACGAGCTTTGTTTTATCAAGACAATGCACACGGAGGCGATCAATCACGATCCTGCCCTGACGTTTATGCAAACCGGAGCACAACAGGGCAACAGACCAAGCATGGGTGCGTGGCTTAGCTACGGCCTTGGCAGCGAGAACAACAACCTTCCGGCTTTCTGCGTACTGCTGTCCCGTGGTAAAGGAAACGGCCAGGGTGTTTATTCAAAACTCTGGACAAACGGTTTTCTCGACAGCGTTCACCAGGGTGTACAATTCAGTAGCAGCGAAGAACCGGTGCTGTACCTGAAAGATCCGGCGGGTGTGGATAAGGAAGGAAGACGCCGAATGCTGGATCAGCTTGCACAGTTGAATCAGTTGAACTTCGGGCGCTTTAATGACCCCGAAATTCAAACACGTATCCAACAGTATGAAATGGCGTACCGAATGCAGACCGCTGTTCCGGAGTTAACGGATACAACCAGAGAATCTGACCACATCATTAAGATGTACGGGCCGGAATGCCTCGTGCCAGGAACTTATGCTGCGAATTGCCTGCTGGCGCGAAAGCTTTCTGAAGCAGGTGTCAGGTTTGTTCAACTTTATCACCAGGGGTGGGATCAGCATGGCAACCTTACGGGTGAAATGCCGATGCAGGCGAAAGATGTTGACCGTGCTTCCGCGGCACTTGTGATGGATCTGAAACAAAGAGGATTGCTCGATGAAACGCTGGTGATCTGGGGAGGGGAGTTCGGCCGGACGAATTACTGCCAGGGAGATCTGGGAGAAAAGAATTATGGACGCGACCACCATCCCAGGTGTTATACGATCTGGATGGCGGGAGGCGGCGTAAAACCAGGAATGACTTATGGCGAAACGGATGAGTTTGGATATAACATCGTGAAGGACCCTGTACACGTTAATGATTTCCACGCTACAGTCCTCAACCTGATGGGACTCGACCACGAAAAACTAATATTTAAACATCTTGGCAGAAGGTACAGGTTGACGGATGTCGCGGGCAAAATTGTCAGGCCAATTATTGCCTAGCCATGGAGAAACTGAAGAACATTACCAGCAACATCGTTCTCGCCCTTCAGGTGCTGATCGTGTTTGTTCTCATCTTTGAGTCAAGCATTGAAGTTCCGCAGGTATTGCAGGCATTTGGGAGAATGCACCCTTTGTTGTTGCACCTTCCCATCGGCCTGATATTCGTAGTAACCGCGCTCGTTTTTTTTGATAAACCCCTGCAGGCGAGCCCGGGAGTGATCACTTTCTTCTTATTGTTGCTCGCGATCACATGCTCTGCGACCGCATTGATGGGCCTTTTTTTGTCGAAAGAAGGTGGATATGACAACGGTGTCCTGCAATTCCATAAGTGGCTTGGCGTCATTTTGAGCTTCATTACCTGGGGAATGATCTTCCTCGCTGGCGGAAAGGGATTGCGCTGGACTTTAATTTCGTCTTGTATTTTATTAACCTTCGCCGGACACCTTGGAGCGACGCTCACGCACGGAGAGAATTTTGTCTCGGCACCGCTTTTTGTCGAAGAACCGAAACCACGGGTGTTGTCCGACAGCAGCACATTATTTTCAGCGGTAATTGAGCCGATTTTTGAGACCAAATGTTATGGGTGTCACAATAGGCAAAAATCGAAGGGTCAGCTTGTTCTGACTTCATTAAGCAGTATTTTAAAGGGCGGCAAGAATGGCAGCTTGTGGAAACCTCACAGCGCTGCGAATAGCCTGCTCGTTAAAAGGATTCATCTTCCGTTGGAAGCCAAGGAGCATATGCCTCCGAAAGACAAGGCGCAACTTTCCCCGGACGAAATTGATTTCATTGCTTCATGGATTGACGCGGGGGCTGATACGCGACTCCTGCTCTCCTCTTTACCGGAGACCGACACGCTGAACATTCTTGCAAAAGGAATCGTCGCGCGTTACTACACCGAGCCGGATGATCGTCGTCGATACGCCTTTGATTTTGCGCCTGAAGAAAGGATACGCGAATTGAACATCCCGAACAGGGCCGTTTTTCAGATCGCCAGGAATGAGCCTGCGCTTGCGGCGGATTTTTTTCTACGGGATTCATACAACGGAAAATACCTGGAACAACTTCATCAGGTGTCGGAGCAAATCATTTCACTGAATCTGTCGAACATGCCGGTTGAAGATGATGACCTCAAACTGATCTCACGTTTCCAAAATCTCGAAAAATTGATTCTAAATAACACGAAGATTAACGGAAGCGGATTCAAAGACCTGACCGCGCTGAGAAATCTCAGGTCAATTTCACTGGCAGGAACCGCGGTGGAAAAGGGGTCGCTGGATATGCTGGCAAAAATTCCGGAGTTAAAGACTGTGTACATTTGGAATACCCGACTCGACCGATTGGAAATCAACCGGCTTCAACAACAATACCGGCATATCGGCTGGGATGCAGGATACCTTCCGAATGACAAGGAGTTGTTGAAGTTGAACCCGCCCCTCGTTCAGAATGAATCGCAGGTCCTGGACAGGGATGAGCGTATTGTGTTAAAACATAATTTGCGCGGTACGGAAATCCGATATACGATCGATGGGACAGAGCCGGATAGCATCCGGAGCCTGGTGTATGAAAAGCCCATCCACATTACAGGCTATACTGTAGTCAAGACAAGGGCTTTTAAAAACGGATGGGCGGGCAGCGATACGGCTGAACATGTTTTTTATAAAAAAGGCCAGGTACCTTCCTCCGCGGAATTGCTTACGTCATCTGAACCCAAATATGAAGGGGAGGGCGCCGTTACCTTCATTGATGGAATAAAGGGAATGCCGGACTTTTACAGGGATCCGAGCTGGATTGGTTTCAGAAACAAACCGCTTGTTGCTCATTTTACTTTTGATCAATCCCGTCCCATTTCAAAAATCACGATAAGTTACGGCCGAAATATTTGGGCTATGTGCATGCCTCCTGAATCGGTCGAAGTCTGGGGAGGCCCCGATGAACGCCACCTGCAGCTACTTGGCAAAGTAGTACCAAAACAACCGGATACATGGGTGTCTTCGAGGTTTGAAGGTGTTGAAGTTGAGATCCCTTCATCGGATTTTGCTTTCTACAAAATTGTGGCGAAACCCCTTGCCAGACTTCCTGCCTTTCGCAACGCGAAAAAAGAGAAGGGATGGCTGATGGTCGATGAGATCTTTTTTAATTAGTTCTAAGGACAGCTTCTTTCGGCAGTGTTATTTTTTGAAGTCTGAAATACGTGAGAGTACGCCATAGCCACTCGACGGGGCCCTGCGAAAAATATCGGAACCACCATTGTGCGAAAACAATCTGAAAGACGAAGACGGCAAACCCGATCAACAGGCAAAAAAATGATCCCAATTGATAAATCAGTCCCAGGCCGAAGTTGAAAAAGATCATTGTTCCAAAAAGCGTCTGCATCAGGTAGGTTGTCAAACCCATCCGGCCAACGGGATAAAAAATGATCAGACGTTTTTGCCATTTTTCTTTCTGGAATAAGAGCAACAGGCAACTGACATAAATCGCAGCCAGGGCGGTGTTGAAAACATCAAAAGCCAACCCACCGGCAAGCCAACCGATTTCCTGGGTGACTTCAACTTTCAGGAGCATGAATGACCCAAAGAGGGCGACCGTGAACACGATACAGCCCGACATCACAAACAGTGAATAACGGATCAGTTTTTTCAGGAACGGCAAATGTTTTTCAAGGTCTCCGAACAGGTTTTTTCTGCCTGCGTAATTGCCCAATAGAAAAAGCCCAAGCGTAATATAAAGCCTTCCTGATGAAACCTGAAAATCCATTTTGTCGTCGAACGAATTGAAATTGGCGCGCAATATTTCCAGGTATGACCCCGACCTGACAGTATTATAATAAGCCATGAGTCCCTCCTGAGTGAAATTGAACGGGTTGCCATCGCCTTCAATGAAGAGGCCGGTGACCCGGACAATAAGGCTCGGAACGTTAAACACCAGGAGCAGCGCTGTTATCAGCAAAACTTTGTCGGGCAATCGGTACGCGACCAGCAGTCCGAAGCCAAGCAATGCGAAAATCGACAGGATATCTCCCCGGTAATGCAGGTGATGAACGATACCAATCGCAAAAAGGATCATGAGCCGCCAGGCAAACCTGATAAGAAAAGAATTGCCTCCGTCATTTTTTGAAAGCTGGATAAAGAAGCTCAACCCAAACAGGAAAGAGAAGATCATGTAGAATTTGCCCATGATAAAGAATCCAACGAATCCCTGTGCGATGTGATCGGCGATTGTTGGATTCATAGCATTACCGATCGCATCCGGAAGCGGGCCTGCGTAGTATTGTTCTACCATGTGAACAAGGGCAATACCGAAAAGAGCAAAGCCCCTGAGAACGTCAATTGATTCGATTCTTTGAGGCAGGGTTGGGGTTTGTAGAGCTGTCATGGCCTGGGGTGATAAGGATAGTTAAAACGGATAACGCATGCGAAGGTTTCCCGGGCACGTGATCAAAGATGTCGCAGGTCCGACATCTGATCAAGTAACCATCCTGTGAGGCTTAATCGGTCACGGGTAGCTGGCAGGACCTCATGTTCGATTTGATCGCTTCTGAAACAAACGAGTCGACCTTCTATCGGGAGAATGTCAAGCGGTCCGTCAGGCAGGTACATCCTAAGTTCGCCTCCGTGCTCGCGCGTCCAGTCCTGATTTAGGTAACAAATCAGTGACAATTTCCGGTGATCGTCTTTTTTAAATTGGTCGAGATGCCGTTTGTAGTAAGCGCCTGAAGGATAAATGGTCATATGGATCTCATGATCCTTTAGACTGAGAAATAGAGTCTGGTTCAGAAATTCGATCAGCTGATGAATGCGGTCCAGGTATTTTTGTAGCGGCGCGGGGGAAGAATTTTTATCGACCCAGCGGATATAGTCGCCACGGACAGCTTCATTTATTTGCAGATTGTGATTTTTCCCAATGCCCGCTTTTTTGAAATTTTCGCGGCCGTTTTTAAAATCCTCGAGGGACAGGATATCTGTCACTTCCTTTTGGCTCAGAAATTGGTCAGCAGTGGCGAAACCGCGTTCAGCCAGATTATCGGCGATTGAATCAAAAACGGTGATCATGTAACAAATTTACATTGTAATTGTCTATACTTACGACTTATAAGCTGATGACACTGAAAGTATTAGGGAAAATCCACATTGCCGCTTGTCTGATTTTAGCTGTCGCTTTTCCCCTGTTGCTCCAGTCATGTCAAAAACCGGATAAAGATATTATTCTTAGACAGGTGAGGGACGTGGTTGCAGATGCGAGTTCTGATCCGATGTTGAAAGCCGAAGCGGTTTTCTACAATCCGAATAAGATCAGCGGCCGGCTGAAGAACATCAAAGTAGAGATCTTCGTGAATGGGAAAAAGGCGGGTGTCGTGAACAAGGATTACACGATCCGCATCCCGGCCAGAGGTGAGTTCTCTGTACCTCTTGAGGTCAGGTTGAATATGAAGGAGTTGGGGACCCTCAATACGATCCTTGGTGTTCTCGGCGGAAAAAAGTTTGATATCAAGTATGTGGGCAATCTCCGGTTAACTTATCATGGCGTGCCGGTTAAAGTTCCGATCGATCACAAGAGCCAGATTCGTGTCAGCTTTTAATGGTCCCGTGACAGGCAAAGCCCGGATTAATTGGCGCGAACTATTTATACTTGCTTAAAGTTATTATTCAAAAAACACAATAATGGGAAGACCAGCAGTATTACCGAAAAAGAAAAAAGATGGATTTTGGCTCGAAGTGCGCAATAAAGGCGCTGATAGCGGCACTATTCTTATTCGTGATACATATGAAGCAATGATGCAGGCAGCAAAAATGTATCAAAATACAAAAGATGTAATTATCCTTGGAGAGCACCGGAACGGCAAGCGGGTCGAAAAGGAAAAAATCGAGAAAAAAGCCAAACGCTAGAGCTCAAAATCAACCAGTACGTCTTTTACGGACCGGCTACCTTCAAAGAATTGCATGATGCGGAGCATTACGCGATCTACGATCGTATCAGGGCAGGAAGCTCCGCTTGTGAGCACGATCTTTACCACTGGTTTGTCCGGTAGAAAATCAAACGTTGTTATTTTCTGTTTGCGGTCGTAGTCGAAATGATGTATTTCGTTTTTTGATTTTATTTCGTTCTCTGAATTGATAAAGTAGGTCGGAAATTTTTTCTCGCACAATTCCACGATGTGGGAAGTGTTTGAACTATTGTACCCGCCCACCACAACCGCGAGATCGGCCTCGGTTTTTAGCAGCTCATAGGTGGCGTCCTGATTGTCGTTGGTCGCATAACACAAGGTATCCCGTGTGTCGGCAAAGTGATTTTTTATTTCCGCCGCTCCATACTTCTCAACCATTGTCTGCCTGAGGAAATCAGCAATTGCCTGCGTCTCAGTTGCAAGCATCGTGGTCTGGTTTACCACGCCAATCCTCCGTAAATCGGTTGACGGATTAAATCCTTTGGAGCACCGCGATCCAAATTCCCGGTCAAAATCTTCCGGCTCTGCCTTACCAAGGATGTATTGGCCGAGTCGTTTGGTGTCTTCCATATCCCGCACGACGATCGCCGGACCATCCTGTGCACTATGTGAAAAAGTTGCACGCGTCTCCTCATGGGTTGGCTTGCCGTGGATGACGATGGTGTACTGTTCTTTACCAAGTTTTTCGGCGCGATTCCACACCTTTTCAACAAAAGGGCAGGTTGTATTGTATTTCTGAACTTCTACGCCCTTTTCACGCAGCAGCCTTTCAATTTCTACCGTTGTCCCAAAAGCGGGGATTATCACAATATCATCGCTGCCGATCTCATCCCAGGGGATAAAATGTTTTCCATCGGTGTCCATGATGAACTGAATTCCGCGTTCTGTCAGATCGTTGTTCACCTCCTGGTTATGGATCATTTGGCTTAGCAGGAAAACGCGTTTGTCGTGGTTTTCCTCCAGGGCTTTGTAGCTGAGTTCAATGGCGTTTTCGACTCCATAACAAAAACCGAAATGGCGGGCGATGTAAAATTTTACGGGTCCGAAATCCAGAATGGCGGGCGAAAAGTCCTGTTTACGAAGGTCTTTCAGTCTCCTGGTTTCTTTTATTCTGCCGGTGATAGACGACCGGTAGTAGGCTGGGATATCGAACTTTTTGATATAAGATTTTTTTAGAACACATGATCATATGTGTCCGGTTTCTAACCACAAAGTTAGAACGTTTGATTCAAGGGATTCAAGAAATCCGGTACGAAAAGAATGGAATCTGAAAAAAATTACAATCGTCTGGAGACAGCAAGAGACGCAAAGTTGGTTTTGCGTCTCTTTTTTATAAAGTTCTTTAAGCTGCTTTCGAGAGTTTATCTTCTTCGATCGTATTTTTTCTCGGTTCTTTCTTTTCCAGGTCAAACCACATGACTTCGACCAGATTTTTCTTGATGTACTTTAACACTTCAACAACCTTTCCATCAATCTTGCTGCGGACTCTCTCGCCCTTCCTGAACAATCTTCTCATATTTCCTTTCTAGTTTACTTTCTAAATGCATAGTTGAATTCTCGCGGGAAATCTTCATAGGTACCCGAAAGAATTATCAACTCACCAGGTTTCTTTTTCTTAAGTATCTCGTTAAAGTCTTTAACGGATTTTACGGGTGTATCGTTGACTTTTGTGATGATGAATCCCTCGCGGATGTCTGTTTCACGCACGAGTTTGCCATTTCCAAGCGCCTTGACCCGAACACCGTTATCAATATCGAGTTTTTTCAGGACATTTCCATCAACATCCTCCAATTCCATGCCGAGAGCGGCAAAACCATCCATGTCCGAAGCCCTTATGGCCGTTATCTTGCCCTGACGGTTTTTTAATGTCACAGGGATTGTTAATTCACGCCCGTCACGGTCTATCGTGACATTTACTTTATCCCCGGGCCTGCGCCTGCCAATATACTCGGTCAGGGCCGTGTTAGACCTGATTTTTGCCTCGTCAATCTTTATAATTACGTCGCCCACCTTCAATCCGGCGTCCTTCGCGGCACTTGACTCCGCAAAGCCAGAAATGTATGCACCTTCGTTAACCTCGAGGTCCTTTTCGCTTACCAGCCGGTTGGTCACACTTTCGATTGACACTCCCAGCCATCCGCGCTGAACAACCCCGTACTGGATCAGATCTTCAACTACCTTGCTGACCAGGTCAGACGGCACCGCAAAGCCATAACCGGAATATGAGCCGGTTGGACTGGCAATCGCAGTATTGATACCGATCAGGCCTCCCTGAAGGTCTACGAGAGCGCCACCGCTGTTGCCGGGATTAATCGCGGCATCTGTTTGGATGAATGATTCAATTGCGGTGCTTGGACCCTGTGGAGTCCCTCTACTTAAAATATTGATAGATCTTCCTTTGGCACTGATAATACCAGCTGTTACTGTTCCATTCAGATTGTAGGGATTACCAACAGCCAAAACCCATTCGCCGATCCTGGCTTTGTCAGAATCTACGAACGAAAGATATGGCAGACCTTTCTCATTGATTTTTAGCAACGCAATATCTGTGTCAGGGTCGGTTCCAATCACTTCAGCCTTAAATGTTCTGTTGTCGAGCAATGACACCTCCACAACATCGGCTCCCTCAACAACGTGATTGTTGGTAACAATGTAACCCTCTTCGTTGATAATTACACCCGAACCCGCGCTTTGGCTCGGCCCGGGTTGCTGAAAGCGGGGCCCAAAAAATTCCTCAAACGGATTGAAAGGTTCCATCTGTCTCGGGACATTGGAAGATGACGAGGTGGACTGTATGTGGACCACCGCCGGCATTACTTTTTCCGCAGCTACCGTAAAATCCAGCGGCACGGGAGTACCGTCGGCCGTTTTATAGTTCACTTTTGCGGTCGGTACATTGACGACTCGTTCCAACGTCACTTTATCATGATCCTCTTTTAAAAATTGAAAGGATGCAACCGTACTGACACTTCCTAGGACGGCTGCGAGAAACAGAGATCCAAAATTTCTCATAGCGGTATTTACTTTTAAGTTTTATTAAGAACAATTACAAAAAACGGGCAGTTTTCTAAAACCGAAATTTTGTCAGTTTATTTAGATATGCCGGTTAATTAGAAACTGATATAACTACGAAATATTTCGGAGTTGGTTGACTTTTTTTCGGAAAATTCGGGAGCCGCCGCTTAAAACTGCCAAAATTTCTTTGTCTCCCTTCCCAACGGCTGTTTCTGGAGCTGCAAGAAACCTTGGCGGCTTTGGGCAACAGCCACAGATCTTTTGTGAAGTGTACGATGGTTCGTAAGGATCAAAAATACAACACAACGGTACGGGTAGGCTACGTAAGACCGTTTCAGATAAAATCACCCCGGGTTCGGTATTTGTAGTTTTGAAATAAAACTTTTCCCTGAGTAAGCACATCCTTATCGAAACAACGATGATCTTTGTGAGAACGATGGGTGATTATTATTCAGCGCTACAAATGCACATTGACGAAGAGGAGAAAAAGTCAGCAAGGCGGCTTTTACGCCGGCTTCGCATCGCATTGCTGATATGGCTTGTCTGTTTCCTGCTTGCTTTAATCTGGTTTTCATTCTCGGCCCTGAAAGGTTTCTAACGCGCCCCGCGTCATTCTTTTTCAATACTTTTGTTCCCTAAACGCAGATATGACGCTATCAGGCAGGATAATCCTCAAGAAAGGCAAAGAAGTTTCCATCCAGAGAAAACACCCGTGGATTTTTTCGGGCGCCATTCAAAAGCTAGAAGGTATCTCTACCGAAGGCACGTGGGTTGAGGTAACAGATTTTAAAGGAGAAACTCTCGGCTATGGCCACTATCAAAACGGAAGCATTGCTGTGCGAATGTTGTCATTTGACCCGTCCCGGCCGACCGAAAATTTCTGGATCGAAAGATTGTCCGCAGCATTAGAAACCCGGAAGGCAAGCGGATTGCCCTCTGCGGATACGAATGCGTTCCGCCTTGTGCACGGCGAAGGCGATGGGCTTCCCGGTCTGGTCATCGACTATTACGATGGCGTTCCCGTTGTGCAGGCGCATTCCGCGGGCATGCATCTTGATCGCGCAATCATTGCGGAGGCGTTGAAAGAAGTATTGCAGGGTTACCTGAAAGCGATCTACTATAAAAGTCATGGTACCCTGCCGGGAAAGATGCGTGACGATTCATCAGAGGAGTATCTGCTCGGAATGGGAATCGTGCCACACATCATCACTGAAAACGGCAACAAATTTTATGTCGACTGGGAGGAGGGTCAGAAAACGGGATTTTTTCTTGACCAACGAGAAAACCGGAAATTATTAGGCTCCTTTTCGCCGGGTAAAAAAGTATTGAATACCTTTTGCTACACTGGCGGATTTTCAATCTACGCATTGAATGCGGGCGCGTCCGTTGTTCATTCCGTGGACGCTTCTGAAAAAGCACTGGAGTTAACCCGAAAGAATCTCGGGTTGAACGGATTTAACGCCAATATCCACAAATGTTTTGCTGAAGACACTTTTGATTTCATGAAGGACAAACAGGCGGTCTACGATGTAATTATTCTGGATCCGCCCGCCTTTGCCAAGCACCGTGATGCCCGACACCAGGCAGTCAGAGGTTATCAGCGGCTCAATACGGAAGCGATGGACAAAATAAAACCTGGCGGCATCATTTTCACTTTTTCGTGTTCGCAGGTCGTTGACCGTCAACTTTTTTATGATACGATAGTTTCGTCGGCTATCCAGGCCCGCAGAACCATTAAAGTACTTCACCATTTGTCGCAGCCCGCCGATCATCCCGTTTCTATTTTTCATCCGGAAGGTGAATACCTCAAAGGACTTGTTCTTTACGTCGAATAGCCGAATTCTTTTCGAACCGCCATCGGTTCTTTTGCTCCGAACTCATCAAGGTGAAAAAATATTCCGGGAATGGTGATGGGTCACAACCGCCACTACAGTTGGCGTGTCTAATCAACAAAGAAAAGGTTATGAAAAAAGTCTTGATCTGGTTCTGCATGTCCCTGGGCCTTTTTCATTGCAGCGACGAGCCGGAGTGCGCTTCATGTAACTGTTCCACGCCGGCGACGGTGGTCGATCTTACCGGTCTCGACGGATGTGGCATTGTGCTCGAACTTGAGGATGGCAGTCGACTTGAGCCGTGGGTTGATTCCGCGGGGGACTGCGTGACAATGACTGGGTTGGATGCGTCGAAGTGGGAAGATGGGGCAAAGGTGTACATCGATTACGACGTTTTTAGCGCGGTTAGCATTTGCATGGTTGGTGAGCGTGCAAGAATTACCTGCATCCGCGAAAGGCCTTCTTCGGATGAAGAATAAACCCTGAATGAAAAATTTTTATCATGCGATGAAAACGACACGCCTGATTTGGCTGCCGATGGCTGCGATGATATTTCAATGCAGCGGTGACCGCGACCTTCCTGAAGCCCCATGCGCGATGCGCGCAACTGTCGTGGACCTGCGTGGTTTGGATGGATGCGGATTTGTGTTTAAGCTGGACGACGGGACACAGCTGGAGCCACTCAACGACGTGAATGATCCGGCAGATCCCTGTCCGGTTTCAAATGGGCAGATGGGAAAATGGTCACGCTTGCCTATTAGAACCAGACCGAATTCGGCAGCTATTGCATGGTCGGGCCGGTGGTGAGGATCACGTGTATCAGCAGCAATCCTTCCGCATCGGTTCACTGACGGCTTGTCAATACTTTTTCTTTTTTCCGCAAGGTTGATAGGTATTCTACGAGGTCAACAAGCTCCTGCTCAGACATCAGCGTATTCAGGTTCGAAGGCATCAAAGAACTCTCCATCTTCACCCGCGATGCAACGTCAGTCTTGCTGATCGTCTGTCGCGTGTTGATGTATTGTAATTCGATTTTTTCTTCTGTTTCTGAAACGATCCTGCCAAACGCGGTGGACCCGTCTTTTAGTTTGAGCTGGTAGGCTTCAAATCCAAAACTGATGCCCTGGTCCGGGTAAAGGATTGACGTATAAAGAGCTTCCTTCGGTAATTTGTCGCCGATCTCGCTGAGGTCGGGTCCAAAATTCACGCCGTCGCCGGAAACGACATGGCAGTTTGCGCATACATTGGCAAACACCGTCTTTCCATTGGCCGCGTTACCATCTTTTGTTGCCAATAGTGATACCGTTGGAAGGGGCGCGCCCTCCCGGCTCCCCGGCAACTTCAGCAATTTCGCCCCGTCCTCCCGGATATTGGATCGCCAGGCAGTCTGAAAAACGCCCGCAGCGGCTGAATGCAGATCCGGCGGAATCCTGTTTTCGCTGGCAAGCTGCAGTAAGCGGTCCTCGGATTCCCAAGGTCCGCCAAAAGTCCTTACGGCAAGCTTGCGGACATCAGTATCCTGTGTCGAGTCAAACATGACGCTTTCCATAACGGCCATGGCCTTCGGGTTGTACATATGTGGCCACAATGCTTTTACCAGCGCCTGTGATGCACCCTTATCCTTGCGTTGAAAAACTTTTTCAAGCACGTCAGTCCGATTCCAATTGAGTAAAAGTTTCACGGACTCTTTTCCCGCAAGACTGTCTGGAAAGGCGAGGGCGATTGAAAGCAGGTCGTTCGATTTTTCCGTCAGGTAGAATGCCGCCGCAAGCTCGACGAATTCCAATCGCCCCTGATATTGATCCATCACTTTTTCGAGTTTCTTTTTCAGCGCGCTTGTCACCGTAAAATCCCGCGTATCCATGTGCTTCAGCGCATAAAGCGCTTTTGTTCCTTCGGTATCCAGGGCAAGTTTCGCCAAGACTTGTTGTTTGACGGGGTCACGGTGGAAATCAAACGCGCGGTAATATCGCAGCATCTCCGATTCATCTGAATCTTTTATCAATGCTGCGAGCAGTGGGATGGCGTCTTTTGCCCTGCTTCTCCAAACGATATCGCGATTGCCTTTTTGGTTCCATTCATCGCCAACGCGCTTTCGCCATGTGGCAAAATATTGGGTCCAGCTTTGCGAGGCACCGATCCCGAGCGCTTCCAGGTACCATCGGTCCTGTCCATCGTATTGCATGGCTAGTTTTGCCCACAATTCCGCGGCAAACTGAAGGTTATTTCCATACAGACAAAGGATGCCCTCACGCCTGACCTGCGGGGACGGGTCATTTAAAACCTTTTCAACCAGGGAGAGCACTTCGTAATTCAACTGCCTGGCTGCACGTAAAGCCATGATGCGAATATTGGCGTCTTTATCGCTGATTGCCTCGTTAAAAAATTTTTCGCGGTTTTTTTCCTGGCGGACGATCAGCCAAAATGCCTGTGCCCGGTGGCGAGGATTTTCCGATGTCCATAATTTAACCAAGGCATTTTCCGCATCGGGACCGAAAGCTGCCAACGCCGTCCACGCCTGATAACGAACGTCGGTGTTCGGATTCAATAACGCCTGCGTCGCCGCTTCAGGAGAACTCACATCCGGTAAAGAGTTTTTCTGATAAGTTGTCTTGTCCCCTGTAACCCGGTAGATCCGACCACGATTAAGATCTCCCACCTGATGCCCGCCAACGCCAGGGTCGTACCAGTCAGCAATGAACAGTGAACCATCCGGAGCCGCGGTGACGTCCACCGGCCGAAACCATTGATCTTTCTGACCCTCAACCAGGTTGACGATCGCAGCCTTGTACCCGGCGCCATCATTTTCCAACCGGTAAGTTCTTACGACATTATGTCCGGGCTCGGCATGAATGATCTGGCCTTGAAACGCCTCCGGCAACATTGTCCCTTCATACATTGTGATGCCGGCCGGCGACCCTGATCCTGTCTGCAAGACATTCGGAACAACGCCCGGATCGTTCAGGTGCCAATGGCGTCGCGGAATTTCCTTTTCGATATTGGTGCGTCTTACCGGCCATCCGGCGCCTGTCATCTCATCGCTGAAACCGAAATTCCCCTGCTCCATTACGTAATTTAGCCGCGTTCCTTTATTTCCATCGTCATCATTATCGCTTTGCCAGACAGTGCCGAAAGGGTCAACAGTGAGTTCGTAGTTATTTCTAAAGTTGTGACCGATGACTTCGACATTCGAGCCATCCGGTTCACATCGAAACGCAAGTCCCTGGTAAAACGGCCTGCCATCGGTGGCAACTTTTCTTCCATGAATATCAGTGATCGGATTCCCGTTTGCCGCCAGCAAGGATTTTCCCTCATTGCCCATATTGAAATACAGCCTTCCATCGGGTCCAAAAGTAAAACTATGAACGCCATGGTCGTGTTGTTCGCCTTGTATGCCGCTGAACAAGACTTCTTTTTTATCCGGGACGTCGTCGCCATTGTCGTCCGTAAAAACAAATACATTCGGACTGCACGAAATAAAAACTTTTTTTCCAAGCACACAGATGCCCAAAGCTGCGTTCACGTCAGTACCCTGATAAAATACTTTGCTCTTATCGGCGATCCCGTCTCCGTCCGTATCCTCGAGAATCATAATGCGGTCGCCCTGCTCGCGCACAGGGTTCTTCGGATTAAGCTGATTTCTGTAATTGTATGCCTCACAAACCCACACCCTGCCTTTGGCATCGACAGCGATATTGGTAGGATTGCTGAACATCGGCTCGGAGGCAAATAACCCCACAGTCAGTCCACTGTAAACTTTTAGACCAGCGAGCGAACTTTCTGCAGAGCGTTCGTCGGTGTCTTTTTTATTATTGCAGGCAAGAATGAGAAGGAGTGTGGCAATTGACAGTACGGCTTTCATTTTGGTGTTATTGTAGAAAAGAAATTTAGGCAAAGGTACCCATATTGTCAAATCTACTATATCCTGTCCAGCGGATTATTTTTTTCTGTCTTTCGACAGATCATCCAGCAGACTGTTGAAGATGGAAAGGATGAGGCTGAATCCCAGGGCCCACCAAAATCCATCTACTTCAAAATCGGCGACAATGTAATCGACGAGTAAAATCATCATGGCATTGATGACAAGGAGAAAGAGTCCCAGGGTGAGAACGGTGATTGGAATCGTGAGAACGATCAGGATCGGTTTTACGATCGCGTTGGCAATTGACAAAACCAGCGCAACGATCAGGGCGGTGGCGTAACCGTCGACGGAAACGCCGTCCAAAATGTATGCTGTCGCCAAAACCGCTAAACCATTGAGTAAAAAGCGGATAATAAAATTCATATTGGCACAAAAAAATTTGTATGAATATCTGCTTTTAAGTCAACAACTCAAATTCTAACTTGCCATCCATGTATGCTATTGTTGATATTGAGACGACCGGAGGCTACGCTGAACACCACCGCATTACTGAAATTGCCATCTATCATCACAATGGTGTTCACGTTACCGATAGCTACCACACACTGATCAATCCTGGCCGGAACATACCGTACTACATTACCGGCCTCACCGGCATTACCCACGAAATGGTCGGCGCCGCGCCTTCGTTTAAAACTGTTGCAGAAGAAGTTTTTCGCTGGCTCGACGGCAAAATTTTTGTGGCGCATAATGCCCACTTCGATTATTCATTCCTGAAAAAGGAATTTGATCAGGTTGGTCTTGTGTGGAATTCAAAGAAGTTATGCACTGTACGGCTTACGCGCAAGATCATTCCCGGTCTTCGCTCTTATAGTCTCGGAAGCATTGCTGCGAGCCTTGGGATCTCCATTGAAAACAGGCATCGGGCGGGCGGCGACGCGAGCGCAACGGTGAAGATATTTGACCAGCTGCTTCAACGCGATCACGATAGCTATATCGCAAAAACCCTGAAACGCAATTCGGGAGAAACGATATTGCCTCCCAATCTTCCGAAGGAAGAATTCGAAAGACTGCCAGCGAAATGCGGAGTCTATTACTTCCATGACTCGCGGGGCAATGTCATTTATGTCGGAAAGGCGATCAATATCAAAAAAAGGATTGCCGGCCACTTTACTGGAGAAGCGCGCGAATGGAGCCGTTCGAAGATCAGAAACGAGATCCATCACATTACCTGTGAGCTTACCGGCAACGAGCTGATCGCTTTGATCCTCGAGTCTCAGGAGATCAGGCGTCTGTGGCCGAAATACAATCAGGCACAAAAATTCCGGACAGAAGAGTGGGGCATTTATAACTACGAAGACCGCAATGGGTACCAGCGTTTTTCGGTAAATCTAGTCACCCGTGGATCGCGTCCGTTGATCCGGTTTGCAACGAAGGGTGATGCATGGAATTACCTGTGGTCAAAGGTGAGGGAGTTTAAACTTTGTCCGAAGCTCAGCGGTCTCCAGGTAAGCAAAGGATTGTGTTTTCATTTTCAAACGGGAGAATGCGACGGCGCCTGCATGGGTGTTGAGTCAGTAAAAAAATACAACCGGAAAGCAGAAAAAGGGATCCTGGCATTTTGCGCGGCGGGTGAAACCGTCGCCATTATAGGCAAGGGGCGCAATATCGAAGAGCAGTCATTGGTTTTGGTAGAGCGCGGTAATTATTTTGGCTACGGGTATTTTGACAGGCAGGCATCCATTTCAGATCTTGAGTCAGCCCGGATTCATGTCCGCCAGAGTGTGGAGACTCCCACTGTTCAGAATCTGATCAATTCCTATCTGATGAATCCGCGCGGCTCCCAGGTCGTTACCTTCTAATTGTGGTTCCCGGTTCCCGGTTGCCGGTGGTGGTTCCTCGGCGAATTCGAGCACGTCATCCCAAAAAATCTTCCATCAAAAAATCCTCCTTCCCATCGTGCATCGATAACCTTGAACCGTCGCGCCAACAATCAGATTTTCCGGAGCTTTTGCAGGACACCCCAGATCCCTACCTCCGGCAGGCAAGCTTCGCTCGCTGCTCGCCGGCGCTCAATGCCGGGCTCAGGATTCAAATCGTGAGGGAACGTGTTGGATTTCCCCGGACACGGTGTGTCGTACATCGTAAATCGGTATTGAGAAAAGGTTCCCGGATTCCTGTGGTTCGGTGCTGAATTGTAGTTCTCGCTAAATCATCCGTCAAAAAATCCTCCTTCCCATCGTACGTTGTCGGTGACTGAAATACGTTGACCAAAAATTGGTTAAAAAATTAACTATTATTTTTGGTAAAGATGCGGGCAAAAAAACGATCAAATCGAATTTTCAGTGAAGAATTAAGGCGACAGATTGTGAA